>ERZ1740052.799-NODE-799-length-10477-cov-10.434657_pt1 | contig 10477 bp, 8 predicted proteins | sample MGYA00581750_ERZ1740052 | MGnify/ENA primary metagenome ERZ1740052 (study PRJEB43018, sample SAMN04849743) | marine metagenome | isolation source: floating plastic debris | place: Pacific Ocean | collected 2008-08-30 | study: EMG produced TPA metagenomics assembly... | reverse complement strand
ATTTAAGTAGGCAGAGCCTCCTAATTACGGGTTCCTAGCCAGAGACTAGGAACCAGTTACCCCCAATAATTACGGGTTCCTAGCCAGAGACTAGGAACCAGTTACCCCCAATACTACTCGGTTAAGAGAAATTGTAGGTTCCCTCTTTACAAGGCTCTGCCTTGTAATGCATTTAGAGAGGCTCTGCCTCCAGATATTTAAGTAGGCAGAGCCTCCTAATTACGGGTTCCTAGCCAGAGACTAGGAACCAATTACCCCAACTTAAACCTGCTTTCGTGCAACGCTACAAGTTAAAATACAACTTTCAAGCCAACAGTAGCATTGAAACCAGGTAATGTCCGACGTGCAATATCAGAAGAACCGATTGTCAATCCTCTGATATCTTGCCAGTTCCAATACTTCTCGTCTAATAGGTTGAATAAACCTACATTCAAGGTAACTTTGTCGCTGAAATTATAGTATCCCAATAAGTCTAAAGTAAAGTAGCCATCAGGGATAAATAAATCCACTGTTTGACCTCTAGATTCCGTAGTTTTAGGAGCGCGGTCATTAGCTGCAACAAATGTAGCAACTAATTCACTTCCCCAACGGTTTTCTGGTGCGCGATAACGTAATCCAGCTACAGCCTTAAAGGGTTCTACAGTATCCAAAGGCTGGTCGTTCTCAAAGTCGTTTCCTTCAGTCCAAGCCAAACTACCAATCAAACTCAAACCTTCTTTACCAGGACTAAAACGGTATTCAGCTTTAGCTTCTATACCATAAGTTTCAGCACCTTCTAGATTTTGAGATTGGAATTCTCGATATACACCAATATTACCATCTTCGTCTTCGATTTCTGTTGTACCGACAAAGCTAGTGCCAATAAAGTTATCGTAGCGGTTATAAAACCCAGTCAAACCAAAATCAAACTGAGAATAACTACCCTTGATACCAATTTCGTAACTGTCGCTGGTTTCAGGTTCTAAGTTAGGGTTGGGAAGAACTGTATAACCAAATGCGAAGTTGGTAAAAGCAATGTTCGCATCATCGTAGGGAGGACTGCGGAAACCACGAGCATATTGAGCATATGCTGACAATTCTGGTGTAACTTTGTAGACCAAACCTAATTTAGGTGAAAAGGCTGATGCATCAAAATCTTCAACATCATAATTGCTGATGTTAATATTTTGAAAATCTTGGTCCGGGTTTGCCGTCAATTTGTAGTAATCGAAACTTAATCCCGGAATTAGAGTCAGACGATTATTAGCTAATTCAATTTCATCCTGTACGTAAAGACGAAATCTCAAGGTTTCTGTATCGGGAAAGGTTTTGTTGGGATAAAGTTCACTATTTATAACCTTGTTTATTTCACCTGTTGCTAAAGTTGTTTCGGTCCTATCCCGAGGTCGAGAAGTTTCGGTGTTGAATAACTCAAAACCATAAACTAAACGATGGTTAACATTACCCGTTTTGAAACTACTCTCAAACTGAGCATCTCCACCGAAAACACTCTGTTCAAAGCTATTTACATCCTCTCGAAGAGTTGTAGCAACAGGACCTCTACCGCGTAAGCTGCTAGCTTCTTGATTTGCTTCTGCATCCTGATAATAAACTTGCCATCTAAATTTCTGCACCAAGCTATTATCCGGATTGTCGTATTCCTGTCCTAAGCTAACGCGATAACGCTGCTTTTGATCATTAGCAGAACTATCAAAGATAGTAGTACCGCGAGATGTTCCTAAATCGTTAAGTAAATCAGTATCGACATCGCTGGTAAATCTTTCTCCAGTCAATTTAAAGGTATTGCTGTCGTTAGGTTTGTAGACTAACTTACCAATAAAGTTTAAGTCGCTACAATCTTGAGGATCGGCTATAGCTGTACCGTAATTCTTAAACTCAGAACCAGTAGTACGAGTCAAAGCTGCTGAAGCTTGAAGCTTTCCATCTTCGCTTTCTGCTGCAACAATAGCCGTAAATTTACGGCTATCATCAGTGCTATCGTAGGTATATTTAGCACTACCATATGAAGGTCCATCTGCGTCAAACAGATAGTCTTCTGGGTCTTTAGTGATAAATGAAACCGCACCACCAAGAGCATCACTTCCATAAAGAGTAGAAGCAGGACCTCTAATGATTTCTGCTCGCTTGAGAGTGTCTAGATCGAAGTAATTTCGTGAAGTATTTGTGATATAGTTATCGGGTTGACGAATTCCATCAACTTGAATCAATACCCTATTACCACCGATACCTCGAATCGTAAAATCTTGATTCCCACGGTTTGTACTCCTTCTTACAGAAACTCCTGGTTCGTAACGAACTAAATCGTCTAACTCATTAACTACCTGTTTCTCAACATCCTCTGATTCAATGACAGTAATATTTCCGGGAGTATCTTTTACAGGACGTTCGCTCCTTGTTCCTGTAACGGTAATTTCGATATCAGCTTCTTCGGTTTCTTCTTTCTCTTTCTCGGATTCAGCTTGCGCTATTTTACTTTCGTTGCTTTTCGGTTCCTTGAGTAAATCTTTTGCACTAGTACTAAAGTGTTCTATCTCATCTAAATTTTTAACTTCAGTGGATACAGTTTCAGCGAGTGTTGCAGGTAGGATTCCTAGATTCAACAATACAACGTTGAAGAGCAATACGTACAAATATTTGAGGTTCATTATCATTAAAACCTTATTGTGAGAATAGTTACAAACTTTTCAGCCACAGTCGAAGGTTCCCATAAGAATTTTTTTCTTCTAACAAAATTCCTATGGGTTCCCGTCACCCGTCATATTTTTTGCTACAACAGTAATCCCCAAGGATTATGGTATATTTTCTCGCTTCAGCTATGTAGGAATGTTCCTTCAATTAAATCGTGTATTCTAATTTAAGATTATTGAACATAATTATCAATAATTATTTTATACAAACCAGCGATTCATGAACAATAAAAAAAACTTGTAAATTCAACCAAAGCTGAATTTACAAGAAAACTTTCGATTGGTCTGTTTAACAAAATTAATTGTCAACCAACACCATCTGCATTGAAAAAAAACATGCTTTCATCCATGTTTTGTATTTGTTTTTTAACTTGTACAAGACCTAAACACTCGGTGTGAGCGGAGTGTGGAACCTGTGCTAACTGCTGGTATTAGCACGATACTTTGTTAAAAAACTTACATCTTTATGTGTAAGTAATCAATATAAAATAGTTGACAGTATTTGTCAATTGTTTTCTTGGTTTAATAAGTATTTTTTTAGTTTTCAGGACTTACGCAATTGTCACAACGATCGGGTGGTGCGTGACACTACAACCTTGATTATTACGTTAAAAATTTAATTAGGTGTCACGTGCCCCTACAAAAAAATGTGCCAGTTGCGTAAGTCCTAGTTTTATAATCTATAAAGTTTTATCTGAGCTTAGTATAAAGTAAATAATTACTCCTATCCCGCTAAAAAATTACTTGAATTACTTAGTGAGGGAGGGGGAGGGTGAGGAAATAATTTTCACAGGTAATCGGATAATCGTGAAGGGAGTTATTTTTTAAGTATTTTTTAGAGTTAGTGATTTGCTTATCATTAATTGATAATTCTTAGTGATAAGCTAAGTAACGATAATCACTATAACCATGACAATGACCAAAGTCATTGTTGATATGTTTTATAAGTATGGGGGCTAAAAATGAGCGATGATGATGATTTAGAACAAAACCCTGAGAAATCAACATCATGGCAAAGATTTAAATTCTTTTGTGGAGACTCTGGTGGAGAGCTTAATCAAAACTCGACTGTATCCGATTTGTTTGAATCTGATGATATTATCCCTCTTTGACAAGCGAAGGCTGGGGATATTATTTCAATTGTAGAAATTCTTTCTACAGATTGTATTGAAGATTTGAAAAATATGGGGTTCCTCTCTGGAAAAGAAATTCAAGTTATTAATCGGACTACCACTGGTTCTGTAATAGTTATTTTAGCAATATATAGGTTTGGCTAAAGATATGGCTAACAGTATCAAAGTAAGAAAGATTAATAGAGGTACGAGCTAAATAGGTTTCATATTTTTTTTGTAAATTTCATAGGCATTCTCCACATAAAAAGGCTTCACTAAACTTACGCATAGCTTAGAAAAATAAGCTTGTTGCGTTAAAAGTTCCACCTCTGTGGAAATTTTTTTGGTGTAAATAAAAAATAAAACCTATCGATAGGAACACTTGATAACCTATTATTCCATATCTTACAACTAATATTGTAACAGGACTCAACTTATGCTAACTATATGTTTTATTTGCTTATGGGTTTCAATGATATTAATACTTATTGCAAGTATTTTCAAAGCTTTTGAACATGGTACCACGAATTTAAGAAAATTGCATCAAATTCCTTGCTATAAATGCGATTTTTTTACTAACGATTATCGCCTGAAATGCACCGTACATCCAGTTAAAGCTTGTACAGAAGAAGCAACTAATTGTTTTGATTTTGAACCAAGAACTAAAACTATTAATATTAATCATTGCCCTTGGTGGAAATTGTGGAAGTTTAAATAGGGCTTGCTGACTGCTAAAAATGAACTTGCTATATACACCGTAAAAGGGGAGAGTTTTATTAGATGGCAAAGCAATTAACAATCAAACTGCTGTTGAAGTAGCACAAAAAATGGTATTGTTAGCCTGAGGGGGTGACAAGCGGCATCAATCGGTGGCAGGGCAAGCCTTTCAGAGAACGAACGCTAAAAAGATAAAAAAGAAAATTACCATTTTTTTTATCAACAAACGCTTCAAATCCCAATTTTTGTAAGAATCCTTATAAAAATTGTTCTCATCTTTTTAGCAGTAACTAACGTGAAAGGCTTGCCCTGCCTAAGTTACATTCACCTTGTCACCCCCTCAGATTGTTAGCACAACAATAAATTATTCCTGCGGGATTAACTGTTTATCAATTAGTTGGTTTGAGACGCAATCCCCATCAACTTTGGTGGCAATGGGAATTAGATGCTCAAAATAGAGATAAAGTAGAGTCAGCTATTCATGCTGTTGGAATTGAAAAATTTAAAAATCGTCCGGTAGAAAGATTGTCCGGAGGAGAGCGACAAAGAGCTTTTCTTGCTTTAGCTTTAGCTCAAAATTCACAGGTTTTACTATTAGATGAGCCGGCGACATATTTAGATTTACGCTATCAATTACAATTATTGGAACTGCTAAAAAAATTAAATTACGAACAAGGATTAACAATTATTACTGTATTACACGAACTGAATTTAGCGGCTAGATGCAGTAATAGATTAGTAATGCTATTAAACGGTGAAATCTGGGTTGATGGAGAAACTTATACTGTAATGAATCCAGAAAATACTCGACAATTTTTCGGTTTAGAAGTGACTGTGATGGATACACTAGTTGGTAAGCAAATTTGTCCTTTGAGAGCAATTTAATGATTAGCAAATACAAAAAATAGTCGATTTTTATTTATCACTCATAATTTAATCGACAGTTATAATGAATTTATTTTTAGACGTAATTATATTTGATCTAAGTAAAACACATAATTGCTAGTATAAAATATCTATTGATTCTTCATTTTATAAAGTGTATATTGAAAGTTGGTTGCAATAGATGTTGAAAATTATCTTTTATTCAACTTACTCTGTCTTTTTAGTCCCAACAAATAATATTTAAATAATTCCAAATAAGAATTGCACCAGTTGTTCTCAGATGGGGTAAGGAGTCAAATATGAGCATATCGCAAATTTGTATCGAGCAGCACGAAAAAGAATCGAGAAGACTTAACACACTTCTAAAATACAGTTTTGCAGTTTCAATTTTAGCTCACATAATAGGTATTATTTCCTTACCCTATTTGTATAAAGGAAAAGAGTTTGTCGAAGCTGAAGAACCTATTGAAATTATTGTTGTTGACGAACCAGAAGAAGAACCACCAACACCAGAACCATCGATAAAACCTGAAGAAATTCCTCTGCTAGAACAACCGCAACCAGTACCTCAAGCTCCTCAAGTTCCTCAAGATACTCAAACTACATTAATAGAACCACCAGAACAACCACCAGAAAAACCACCTGTTGTTGAACCAGAAATAACAAATCCCGAACCAGTTGCTAAACCAAGAATAGAGACTCCCGAGACTAAACCTGAAGTTCAAGAAGAAATTCCTAAGAATATAGAAAATAAGCCAGAAGAGTCACCCCAAAAGCCGATTACAGAACCATCAAAACCAGATACTCCAATTCCTCCAGACACGATTGCAGATAATAGCGATAATTCTCCACCTGTGATATCTGGAGAATCTCCTTCAGACTTGAAAACTCCTTCTGATGAGACTTCTCCTATTAACGAAAATCCTGGTTCCATTGGAAATAATCAAGGAAATCGTACTTTAGATAAACCTATCAATTCTGGACCTATTAATGAAGGTCCTGGTAATGTTGGTGGTAATCCTGGAGTTATTGCAGACAGAGGGAATACAAGCGGTGGGAGTATAAGTGGTGGTGATAATTCTGGTTCTCCAGGTTCCTCTAATCCTGGTTCTTTCGGGAATAATTCAGGAACAGGAAACCGTACCGTACCAAAACCACCACCCAAACCACCATCAACACCAACACCACCAAAACCAACACAGGGTGGAGGTAAATGTATTAGTAACTGTGGTTTACCTAACGCAAATTCTTATATAAAAAGAAACTTTGACGGTAAAGAGCGCACTGTCAGAATTACTGTAAGTTACAACGAGAACGGTAAAGTTACTGATGTACAAATAAATCCTTCAACTGGTAATTCTAATTACGACAGGGTGCTTCGTAGAGATGCACGTCGATTACGTTTTTCTAAAGGTAAATCTGGAACCCGAACATACAATTTCAATATTGTTGAAGACGGTTCCAACAAAGCTCGTGAAGCTGAACGACGGAGACGCGAAAATGAACGTCGTCGTCGGGAAGCTGAAGAAAGAAGACGAAGAGAGGAAGAAGCTCAGAAAGAAAAAGAAAATCAACCCCAACCTACTCGTACACCAATAACACCAAAACCTGTAACTCCACCCAAACCACAACCCACTCGTACACCAATAACACCAAAACCTGTAACTCCTCCAAAACCACAACCTACTCGTACACCCATAACACCAAAACCTGTAACTCCACCAAAACCTGTAACTCCACCAAAACCTGTAACTCCACCAAAACCTGTAACTCCACCAGCAGAATCTAATCCACCGGGCACGAATAATTAGCGTTTTAATAACATTTTGGTAATTAATTGTGATTAGTTTTATTCAACGTCTTGCTATTACCCTGTTAATTTTTTCTAGCTTGAGTAATATTGCTTCAGCACAAATGACTGATGAAGCTGAAGTTCAATCTATTCCAACCAAATCTCAAGCAGAAAACTTTCCTGTTGAAAAACTATCGTCACTACCAGCTAAACCTAAACCTAAACCTGTACAAAGTGCGGCTAAATGCATTAGTAACTGTAGTTTACGTAACGCTATTTCTTATATAAAAAGAAATTTTGACGGTAGAGAGCGTACTGTCAGGATTACAGTTACTTATGATAACAACGGTAGAGTTACCGATGTACAAATAAATCCTTCAACTGGTAACTCAAGCTATGACAGGGTGATTATTAGAGATGCAAGTCGGTTACGTTTTTCTCCTGGTAAAGCTGGAACCCAAATAATCAATTTAAGAATTGCTAGTGCTAGTCAACGTTTTGATAATAGTGGTGAGATTAAATGTATTAGTAACTGTAGTTTACTTAACGCTAGGTCTTATATAAGAAGAAATTTTGACGGTAAAGAACGTACTGTCAGGATTACAGTTACTTACAACAAGAACGGTAAAGTTACAGATGTGCGAATAAGTCCTTCAACTGGTAACTCAAGTTATGACAATATAATTCGTATAGATGCACGGTGGTTACGTTTTTCTAAAGGAAAATTTGGAACCTATTCAATCAATTTTACTATTGCTGAAAAGGGTTTTACAAAAGTTCGTGAAGCTGAAGAACGGAGACGCGAACAAGAACGTCGTCGTCGCGAAGCTGAGGAACGGAGACGCGAACAAGAACGTCGTCGTCAGGAAGCTGAAGAAAGAAGAAAACAACAACAAGAAGCTGAAGAACAAAACAACAATCAATCTCAGCCATAACCTACTTGTACACCTATATCACTAAAAGCTACAAATTCACCACCAGCAGAATCTAATCCACCGGGCACGAATAAGTAGCGTTTTAATAATATTTTGGTAATTAATTATGATTAGTTTTATTCAACGTCTTGCTATTACCCTGTTAATTTTTTCTAGCTTAAGTAATATTGCTTCAGCACAAATGACTGATGAAGCTGAAGTCGAATCTACACCAACCGAGTCTCAAACAGGAAACCGTACTCTCAAACCACCAGCGAAACCCAAACCTAAACCCAAACAAGGTATAGGTAAATGTATTAGTAACTGTAGTTTACCTAACGCTACTTCCTACATAAAAAACAACTTTGACGGTATAGAGCGTACTGTCAGAATTACTGTTACTTACAACAAGAAAGGTAAAGTTACCGATGTACAAATAAATCCTTCAACTGGTAACTCAGACTATGACAAGGTGATTCGTGAAGATGCATTTAAGTTGCGTTTTTCTAAAGGTAAATCTGGAACTCTAACATACCGCTTCAGGATTGTTGAACAATCTTTTGGTATTTTCTCTAATGCTATTTCTTATATAAACAGAAACTTCGACGGTAAAGAACGTAGTGTCAGAGTTATAGTTACTTACGATAAGAACGGTAGAGTTACTAACGTACAAATAAGTCCTTCAACTGGTAATTCAATTTACGACAGGGTAATTCGTAGGGACGCTCGTCGGTTACGTTTTTCCCCCGGTAAATCTGGAACCGTAACATTTGGTTTCAATATTAGTAAACCAGGTTCTCAAAAACAGCGTGAAGCTCAAAAGCGTAGACGGGAAGCTGAACGTCGTCGGGAAGCTGAAGAAAAAAGACGACGAGAGGAAGAAGCTCAGAAGCAAAAAGAAAATCAACCTCAGCCTACTCGTACACCAATAACACCAAAACCTGTAACTCCTCGCTTAGAATCTGATTCACCTAGTGAATAAATAACATTTTTATAATCTACCAGGTAATTAATTATGATTAATTCTATTCAACGTCTTGCTATTACCCTGTTAATTTTTTCTAGCTTTATTAACATTGCTTCAGCACAAATGACTGATGAAGCTGAGGTTGAATCTACACCAAGCGAATCTCAAACAGAAAACCAGAAGGAAACATCACCTACTCAGGGAGAGCTAATTCCTAGAAGCGAAAAAGAATCTCCTATTGAATCTAAACCAACCGAATCTCAAACAGAAAATCCTGAAGAAACATCACCTACTCAGGGAGAGGTAATTCCTGAGAGCGAAAAAGAATCTCCTGTTGAATCTAAACCAAGCGAATCTCAAACAGAAAATCCCTCGGAATCATCACCTACTCAGGGAGAGGTAATTCCTGAGAGCGAAGAAGAATCTCCAATCAAAAAAAGAACAATTCCTTTAGCTGACGGAGGAAAATGTGAAGGAGAATTCGACGCAGAAATTAATGGAAAAGGAACCTGTTTCTACAAAAACGGCGCTCGTTATCAAGGAGAATTTAAAAAAGGTAAACCCGATGGAAAAGGAACTTACACTTTTATTAGTGGGAATAAATACATAGGAGAATTTTCGGACGGTCAAATTAATGGCAAAGGCGTTAGAGAATATAAAAATGGCGATCGCTATGAAGGCGAATTTACCAACGGTAAGCCTAACGGCCAAGGAATCTACACTTTAGCCAACGGTACTAGTTATTCCGGCGAATTCAAACAAGGTAAACCCAATGGAAAGGGAACCTATACTTATAAAAATGGCGACAAATGCACCGGAGAAGTTAGCGACGGACAACTCAACGGATCTGGTGAATGTAACTATGCAAATGGCGACAGCTACAAGGGACAATTAACTAACGGTAAACCCGATATTCGTGGAGTTTATACTTTTAAAGCAGGTGGAAGTTACGATGGTAGCTTGATGAATGGTAAATTCCACGGTAAAGGAATTCGCATTTACGCTAACCAAAACCGCTATGAAGGGGAATATCTCAACGGTAAACCTTCAGGGAAAGGAACCTTTAGTTTTAGCAATGGAAATAAATATGTTGGCGAATTAAAAGACGGTAAATTCAACGGTGAAGGAACATTTAGCTTTAGTAACGGTAATCGTTACGAAGGAAATTTTAGCAATGGTAAATTTGCAGGACAAGGAAGTTTTATTTTTGCTAATAATGATAAATGTTCTGGAATTTTCACCAATGGAGACTTAAAAGGTCAAGCAGTTTGTCAATATGCCAATGGAGATAAATACGAAGGAGAGTACAGCAACGGTAATAGAAATGGTAAAGGTGCATATATTTTTGCTGATGGAACTCGTTTAGAAGGTAATTGGAAAAACGGGGAATTGCAAAAATAAAT
>ERZ1740052.798-NODE-798-length-10483-cov-4.292482_pt1 | contig 10483 bp, 9 predicted proteins | sample MGYA00581750_ERZ1740052 | MGnify/ENA primary metagenome ERZ1740052 (study PRJEB43018, sample SAMN04849743) | marine metagenome | isolation source: floating plastic debris | place: Pacific Ocean | collected 2008-08-30 | study: EMG produced TPA metagenomics assembly... | reverse complement strand
GTATGTTGGCCCGACTGTAAGGGTTGATGTACTCAGCAGTTTCTTCTGTGAGTACCTGATGAAAATACTCCAGGGCCGTGCCAAATTGGGCCAGATACTCGTGTGCTTGGCCTAGCTCGGCGGAGAGCACAATCAAATACGTGGCGTAGTCTGACTCAGCCAGGTTCGTGTGGCGGGTGTGATCGGGCTCAGCGAAAAGGGCGATCGCCCTATCGAGAGCGGGAATAGCTTCGGTGTCGCCTAAGCCATACAGCGCGCGCCCGTTTGTTTCTATGGCAGTGTCGCCCTCTGCGTTTTGGTCGATGAGGGTAATGGCTGACTTGAATGTGGCGATCGCATCACTGTAGTCACCTGCCGCCTGCTGCGCTTCTGCAACTGCTAGCAGGTCGGCGATCTCTGGCTGGGCTGTGTCGGCCTGTTTTATCTGCCAGCTTTGGATAGACAGCGCTGGCACATGGACCGGCGATGGGGCCGAAATCGATAATGTAAGCGGCGCAATCACCCAGAAAGGAAGCATGTGAATCTACCAGATGCGTTCACCCTTAACTGTATCAAGCTACTTAAGTTTTTTAATGCATAGACGCAATGCGTAAACGCGCTGTATGGAAGACGTACTATGCGTTGTTTCCAGGCCAGCCGCCTTGGTTGACGTCGGGGCGAGGGGGACGGCCTGCTACTGTCGTTGCGCCTACTTGTGGGCGGTTTTGGGCGGTTGCGTTCTGGGCAGTTGTATTGTTGCCTGCGCGCTCGATAGCACTGTTCAGCAGGTTTTTGATGAAGGCATTGAGTTTCATTTGGGGCCTCTTAAGGACGATAGGTACGTATAAGGACGTAACTCAGCTCAGTTAGTTCTTCTTGGCTGGGTTGAGTTCATCAGGGCATTTTGTGTTCGTGTCTTTGGCCTCGATGGCTAGAGCAAAGGCTAAGGACGAACCACTCTCGGTCCTGTTTTTGGTGTTTCAGTACATTCACTGAAGTTACCATCCTTTTTAGAGGACGCTGCTGTGCTCATAAAGATTCGTTAGACCAGAAACGCAGCTGTCACTATGTTTGGCTTGCAGAAATAGACGCTCGGATTTGCGGCAATAGAGTACTTTTTGAGAAAAGATCAAGACATATGCAGAACTTTTGTATTTGTGTCTGATAGGTGGTTAAGCGTAAAGTTTTAGTGGAGGCCGCATGGGTGCACTTCCTGCTCAACAAACCGTGCTTCAGCGTATGAACACACCATCAGATAATCCAGCGAACAATTCAGATGCCCAAGAGTCTCAAAGCGGCAAGCTTTCGGCGGCTCTATTTCGGCTTGTACAAGATACGTGCGCTGAGCCACCGGGCAGCGCCAAGCGACAGCGAGGCCTTACCAAGATTATTCGAGGGCTCAATGGTCAGCTGTGGCATACCTACGATCCATACTATGCAGACGCTTTGCAGCAAACCTGGATTTACTTTTGCCGCAACCTCTGTGAGGCCACAACGGGTAGAGTGTACGACCCTGAGGTGGCCAAGCTGACGACCTGGCTAAATGCCTATCTCAAGCGCCGCCTGCAAGATTTTCAAATCGCTGAGATTCGCCATCGGCAAACAACCGTGTCGAATACGGTGCGCGGAAAAGATGGTGATGGCTCTTTAGATAGAATTGACAGTATTCCAGCATCGCCCGATATTCCTCCGTTGTTAGAGCATGTTCGTGCCTGGGCCGAATCGGACGCGGACGGTAGCCTGCGAGCGGCTCATATCAGCAAGCATCCAACGGTGACTGCCCAGCTGCTCATCCTGAAGCGGCTGCCGCCGGAAACATCTTGGAAGACGCTGGCCGCAGAGCACAGCATTTCGATTGGCACGCTCAGCAGCTTTTATCAGCGTCAGTGCCTGACTCGTCTCAGAACTTTCGGTCAATCTCAAGGCTATTAGTAACTAACTTCTATTACGTAGCTTTCATTTCGTTTACTTACTTACTTACTCTTATTTTCTGTTCCACAAGGGATCTAAACGCATGTCACTCGCACCTTCTCAACATTTCGGAATCGCGCTGCCTATTACAACGGAGTTTTATCAGGTTGCTGATAGATTTGCCCAGCAGTGCCCTTTTGCCGATAAGTCAGCGCAAATTCGGCGCAATACGCTGGCAGTGTGTGCGGTGAATGCGTATTTGGAACTCTTGGAGATTCCGAGTGCGATCGCTCAAGGAGACAGCTGGAATCCAATGATGCAAATGATGACCGATGCGGCTGACTTGGTATTGCCAGAGATCGGTGCTCTTTCTTGCCGGGCGGTGGAGCCTGATGCGAGTACGTGCCATGTGCCGCCCGAAGATTGGCACGACCGGATGGGCTATGTTGCGGTGGAGCTCGATGAGGCGGCGCATGAGGCGAAGCTGATTGGGTTTACGACCGATGTGGATGAGTCAGAATCGGTGGCGCTGGGTCGGTTTGGCCCGATGGAGTCGCTGGTAGATGAGGTGCATCGGCTCTATGCCGAACGCGAGCGGGTGACAGGGCAAAGAATGGCCAGTGTGCGCTCAGCGTTGACACAGCTAGGCCAGTGGGTAGAAGGTGCGATCGCCGCGAGCTGGCAGGCTGCCGATACGCTGATTAATCCGACTGAGGTGAGCTTTGCGTTTCGCTCTGCGGCGGAGCTGGCAGAGCCACAGGTGGCTCAAGACATTAGTCGGGCGAAGCTGGTGGACTTGGGCATACAGCTGGGGCAGTCGGTACGGGTGGCTTTGGTGGTGCATGTAATGCAAATGGAATCAGACCGTCGCAGCAATATTATTTTGCAGGTGAGGCCTTTAGGAGATTCTCCTTACTTGCCCGAAGGCCTGGTGCTCTCTGTGCTAGATGAGCAAGACGAAACCTTTAGGACAGCGACTTCTAGAGCGATTGATAACTATATTCAGCTGCGGATAAGCGGACAGGTGAATGAAGTATTTGGTGTGAAGGTGGCTATGGGAGACGCGACCTTTAAAGAACAGTTTGTGATCTAAACCTGGGAAAAGATCTGATAAGAGAGATCAGAAGAGAGGCCATAGAAGAGATTGGTTAAGAGAAATTGACGGCAATACAATCAAGGCAATAAGGGTGCTCCGGTGAACAAACGCATTGTGATTAAAATTGGCAGTGGCTCTTTGCTAGCGGGCTACGCCGCGACAGTGCAAATCGGTGAGGAAGGCTCGCCACCTCAGGTAGAAATTCCGGCAAGGTTACCGTCTGCTGCTGATATTCCGGCGCTATATCAGCAGTGGCAGCAGGCTTACTGGCAGCTGGGTTTATCCTATCGGCTGGAAGCGCAAGGCGGGGTGACGAATGTCTCGGATGTGTCGGATATAGCGCAGTGCCGAGTGATGAGTGCGCAATTGCGCGATCGCCTGTCGTCTTGGCTAAATGGGGAAGACTTTCGCCCTATTCGTGAAAAGATTTTAGAGCAGCTGAGTCCAAAAGATACAGCTCGGGTGCTGCTACAAACGCAAGATCTGTTGCTTCAGCGACTGCCCTGGTACGATCTTCATATTTTTCAGCGCTATCGCAATGCAGAAGTCGGGATTTGTTTGCCTTACTATCAGCGGGTGAACTACCAGGGCAGTCGTTCGGCAAAGGTAAGAGTGCTGGCGGTGCTGGGTGAGTCTACTGGGCTCGATACGCAGATAGACTGTACGTTGCTCGCTCAGCTGCCGGATGCGGATGTTCATTTTTTGCATGCGCCCAGTGTGGAGGGGTTTAATCAGAGACTTTGGGATGAGCAGGGCTGGGACATTTTGTTCTTTGCAGGGCACAGCAAGAGCCGGGTGAACTGTGTGGCGAATAGTAAGGAAGCTAGCGGTGAAATACAGCTAAATGCTACTGAAACATTGACGATTCCTCAGCTGAAGCACGCGCTGAGTAAGGCGATTGACCGAGGCCTAAATACCGCTATTTTCAATTCTTGCGATGGGTTGGGCTTAGCGGCAGACTTGGCGGATTTGTACATTCCGCAGGTGCTGGTGATGCGCGAACCTGTGCCAGATAAGGTGGCACATGCTTTTTTGCAGAATTTCCTATCGTCTTTTTCGGCGGGAACGCCCTTCTATTTAGCAGTGCGCGAAGCGAGAGAAAAGCTTCAAGGGCTGGAAGCGCGCTTTCCCTGTGCGACTTGGCTACCGGTGATTGTTCAAAACTTGGCAGAGACGCCACCAACTTGGCGATCGCTTCAGGGCAAAGGAGATCGCAGGCAAATCAACCGACCTCACACTGTGAAGTCGGTTGATTTGCCACTACCTAAGCGTGGTGGTTGGAAGGTTGCTGTTGCCACAGGGTTAGCTTGTGCGGCAGCTGTTCTTTGTGGTCGAACGTTGGGTGCGTTGGAATCGTTGGAGCTGAAGGCCTATGATTACTTTTTGCGATCGCGTCCAACAGAACCCATAGACGATCGCCTACTCATCATCACCAATACAGCCACTGATATTGCTGCTCGTCCTACTGGTGACAATCGTTCTCTTTCTGATGAGACGCTGAGCGAACTACTCACCCGACTAGATGCACTCAATCCTCAGCTCATTGGGTTAGATGTGTACCGTGACGGTGCGGCGCACTCTTCTAAGCTGGCTCAGCAGATGGCTGAAACAGACAATTTGATCACGATTTGTAAGGCTGCAGACCATACCGTTGAAGTGCCTGCGATTTCGCGTCCTGCCGAAGTCACCAATCTAGAACGAGTGGGTGCTAGTGACTTTGTTACAGATGCCGGTGACGATGTTGTTCGGCGTCATCTTTTGGCTTTTTCGCCGCCGGTAGATTCGGACTGTCAGGCAGGAACGGCGATGAGTACGCTGATAGCGCTGCGCTATTTGAAAGAAGCTCACGACATTCCTGAGGGTAAAGCTGACTACATCGGGCAGGCGCGTCTCCCGTTTTTGCGCCACGCTTCCTTTGGTGGATATCGCAACACAGCGGATGTTAGCGGCACTCAAATTCTGCTGAACTATCGCATGTTGCACAATCCTAGTGAAACGGGATGCGGCGGCGTAGAAGAGACGCCTGCCGACTGCATTAGTGTGGGTCGCTTTTTATCGATGTCGCTGTTGGATCTTCGGTCTCGATTCGAGAATAAAGTTGTCCTGATTGGTACTACTGACAATAGCTATGGCGATCCTTGGCGCACGCCCTATACTCAGGTCGCTTCGTTCGACCGTCAGGTGCCGGGTGTGTTTCTTCAGGCGCAAATGATCTCTCAGCTGGTGAGCGCGGCGCTAGGTGAGCGGTCTTTGATCGGTAGCTGGGCAGAGTGGCAGGAGGGTGTGTGGATTGCAGTGTGGGTGCTGCTAGGGGGTGGGGTGGGTTTGAGCGTGGGCCTGAAGAAGTTTGGTTTACGGGTGTTGTTGGCTGAAGGCGTGCTGTTGGCGGTCTGTTGGCTACTGCTGGTGAAAGGAAGTGTGTGGGTGCCTTGGGTGCCAAGTGCGATCGCGCTACCTACTGCGGCCATAGCGACGAAAGGACTGGTTAAATCTCGCTCAAAATCTCGCGCTACCTCTGGTGTTAATGCCCTTTAGCCTTCAAAATTACGAAAGCCTTCAAAATACTGAGTATGAATCGATATACGTGTCTGCCCCGTTCTATGAAGTCTGTGCCTACGAATTTATCTATAAATCTATTAGGAGCAGTGACGCTTGCATGCGCTGCGGTGCTTTCTGGTTCTGTCTTTCAAGGCGCTATTGCTCAAGGGTCTGCTGCTCTACAGCTGCCGTCTCTGCCGATAGAATTTAACCCGGATAATTTGATTAATCCGGGTAGACCGGGTGGGCGCAGGCGCGGTGGTGGCTCGCGAGGGGGCTGTCAGGCGGGGCTGCCGCTGACTGCGATCGCCTACGCAGACAGCCGCACGGTGCAAGAACTGGGTGTGACTGTTACAGACGAAAGGGTGGGTGCGCTGACCACTCAAGTTCAACCCATGCTTTGGTTCTATGTGCCGACGGCCATTGACGATGTTCCAACAGAATTTATTGTGAATGATGTGCATGGTCAGCTTGTGTATCTGGGGAGACTCTCTGGGCAATCAGAATGTTGCGGTGTTATCAGCGTTCCGCTAGCCGCAGAGATGGCAGTGAGGAGTGCCTATCAGTGGTCTTTGACGCTGGACTGCGATGAGACTGAGCGGGTGACGGTCGATGGCTGGGTGGAGCGGCGAGCGATTGGGCCAGATGCGGTGCGTACGCTGAGTCAGGCATCTGCTCGCAATCGGACGGCGCTGTATGCGAACTATGGGTTTTTGCAGGATGCGGTGAGTGAGCTGGCGCGGCTGCGGTTGATGGCTCCGGAAGATGAGTCGATCGCACAGTCTTGGCGTCAGTTTCTTACTGCGCTAGATTTGCCTGAATTGGCAGAAGCGGTGGTCTTTCCCTGCTGCGATGTGACAAACGAGCCAGTGGAGATACCCGTAGAGGTTGAAGAGGAAGCGGTTGAGGTGGAGACGATGCCTGAAGTTCCACAACCCATGGAAGAAACAGAGCCAGAAAGAAATCCTCGTTCTATTTTGGAGCGGGCGAGAGACCGGGGAAATTGACCAAGAAGCTCACCTTTCAATTGACCAATCTTGAATCATTAACCCTGGTACCTGTTCAAAATCACGCAGATTTCTGGTGAGCAAAACACCACCGTGCGCTAGCACAATCGAAGCAATCCTTAGATCTTGTGTGCCTATACGAATGCTTGCTTTTCTAAATTCTCGGAAGTACACATCGGCTTCAATGTTGTAATCAAGAATATCTAGCCCGGCAAATAGCTCAAAAGTTGTTGCCAGCCGTTTGTAAGCTAAAGTTAAATGCTCGGGACTCGTAGCTGCCTTACGAATTTGAGCTAACCTTCCTCTAATTTGCTCTTCCAAGCTAACGACTGTAGTAGATAGGTTATTTAATTTTCTCTTCCTAATAGCCAGAACACGACTGACGACGATTGGATGGTTTCTATCAAAAAGACTCAGATGATCAGTATCCAATGCGTATAAAATCATGTCATTGCTTCTTCATCTACCTGCTTGCGGTACGCTGCAATCTCGGCTTGATAATCGTCCCATGTTGGATCGTCAGCAAAGATACCTGCACGTTTTGTCCAAGGGTCTGTCTCTTCCTTTTGCTCTTCCTTATCTTCTATCTCAACGGTCACAACCTTAGTGATTGCTAGTTGGGATCTTAAGGCTGCTTTGACTTTTGCAATCACTTCTTTCTCAGTCCTCCCATCGGCGATAACATTCGGTAGCCCAAATACGGACGCTACAAAGCGCTGCTCTGAAGGCTTCTGTAACAAAATTTGGTATTGCATTGTTATTGCTGGGCTCCCAATTAGCGTAGCCATATTATTATACGCTCAAGATCCCAATGCCATTGCGTTGACTGACTTCATCGACTGTCGAGGCAGTACTTTACTTTTCAATGCGATGCAGTCTGCCAAATATGTTGCATCGCGTGCAATGCCCGAAAACCGGGCGGAGCCCCAAGTATAGAGCCAAGGTAACCCTACAAAGTATAGGTTTTCTACCGTTGTGCTGACGCCGCGCTCATGACCGGGGTAGCCTTTGCCGTTAAAGGCAGGGACTTCTATCCAGCTAAAGTCTGTATGGTATCCGGTTGACCAAATGATGGTAGAGATCTTATCCGCCTCTAATTCTAAATTTGTAGAGGTTTCTTCAGGCTCACATATAGGTTTGTATGCAGGCTCTATCGGGGCATCTATTTTGGCCTTTTCAATGTGCTGATCGATTGTTCCTTTAATGCTTTCAGCGACGCTATCGGCATAGTCAAGATTTTCTTTAAGATCGGCCTTAAAGGTAAATTTGTTGTCTTGAATAGTGTTTAGTCTGCCGTGTAAGCGCATGCCTTCGGTGGCAAACTGGCGCAGGTCTATCTCTCGTCCGCCGCCGCGTCCAGTGACGTAGTGGTTGGTTTTTGTTCTGACCGTTTCTTTTTGTGGATGTTCATCAATAGGAATGTCGTAGTAGCCCATTTGGTCGAGCCAGTCGACGACGTCTTTGCCGCGATACTCTCGGGGCGATCGCGGCGCACCTCCCACGCACAAATGCACCTTCCTCTCTGCCAAATGCAAATCTTCCGCAATTTGGCAGCCGGATTGTCCTGTTCCTACTACCATTACCTCGCCTTCTGGCAGCGATCGCGCATTCTGATATTCCGAAGAGTGAAGCTGAACTATGCTCTTGGGCAGTCGCTCTGCCATACGAGGAATCTTCGGCGTATGATAGCCACCTGTTGCCACCACAACTTGGTCAGCGGTGTAGGTGCCAATAGACGTGACAACCTCGAATACGTTGCGCGTTTCGTGCTGACGGACGCTGAGCACCGAAACGCCTTCTTTAATACAGGGACCAAAAGACCTAGCGTAGTCTTCTATGTATCGCACGATTTCATCGCGCTGCATAAAGCCTTCTTTGTCGCTACCAGGATAGTGATAGCCCGGTAGCGTGCACTGCCAGTTGGGTGTTACCAGGCAAAAAGAGTCCCATCGCTTTGTACGCCAAGCATGCGCAATCTTGTGTTTTTCAAAAATAATATTATCGATTCCCCTCTGCTGTAAGCAGTAGCTAACCGATAGCCCTGCCTGGCCACCGCCAACGATTACCACTGGGAGATGAGACTGCATGAGCCAGGTTCAAAACAAAATTATCAGCCAATAACATCACTCATACCAACAATACTCGTGCGATTTGAGGTGTCCTGTATCGCCGACTACAGAAAGCTTTAATCCCTTTATATAGACAGGCCGTAACAGAGGATGCCTGTCTTTTTAGACAGGGGTGCTGTCTAAAAAATCTCTTTTTGACGGCCTTCTATTGAATGCTGCTGTACGAATTGTCAGGCTTTTCCGCTTTGTAACAACAGATACGGGAAGAGGGCGCATGGACCTTTTAAGCTGCGATTAAGTCTTACAACGAGAGATATTCACATGCCTGAAGTAACAGCCCCTGCGCACAAAGCCGGTGACTTTTTTGTCGATTACGAGGATAAGGTTTTTCCCGATGTCCAGGCTGAACCTGGAGAGAAAGCGCTAGTGGCTTTCCATACGGTTGCGTTTGAAGGTTCTATTGGTTTGGTGAATCTGTTGCAGGCGACTCGGCTGATTCGTAAGGGGTTTGAGACTTCTGTTTTGCTCTATGGCCCCGGTGAAACGTTGGGAATTCAGCGTGGTTTTCCAAAGCTAGGCGACGAGGCATTTCCAGGCCACTTGGCGATGAACAACCAGCTGGTGAAGATTATGGAAGAGGGCGGTAAAGTCTATGCCTGTCGCTTTGCTTTGCAGGCGCTGTATGGTCACGGCGAACCTTCATTGATTCCCGGCATTCAGCCGATTAGTCCGTTGGATGTGTTGGATATTACGCTGATGCACCGTAAGGATGGTGCATTTGTTTTGGATACTTGGACAATGTAGAGGAGGAGGGCGTTATGAACAATCCCACCTCCGATTATTCTCGAACGGTTCGTGCGGCAGCGGTGCAAATCTCGCCTGTGCTCCACAGTCAATCGGGCACGATGGAGAAGGTGCTCAAAGCAATTGAGGATGCGGCGAAAGAGGGTGCACAGCTGCTGGTCTTTCCAGAGACCTTTGTACCTTATTACCCCTATTTCTCTTTTGTGCTGCCGCCCGTACTAATGGGCAAGGAGCACCTGAGGCTGTATGAAGAGGCTGTGGAGGTGCCGGGGCCAGTGACAGTAGCGGTGAGTCAAGCGGCGAAAGCACACCAAATGGTGATTGTGCTGGGTGTAAACGAGAAGGACAAGGGCTCTCTCTACAATACTCAACTTGTTTTTGACGCAGATGGAAGCTGCCTGCTCAAGCGGCGCAAGGTGACGCCCACTTATCATGAGCGAATGGTGTGGGGTCAGGGCGATGGCTCGGGGCTGAAGGTGTGTGAAAGTGCGGTGGGACGAATTGGGGCGCTGGCTTGCTGGGAGCATTACAATCCGCTGGCTCGCTATAGCCTGATGACACAGCATGAACAGATTCACTGTGGGCAGTTTCCGGGCTCTATGGTGGGAGAGATTTTCGCGACGCAGACGGAGATGAGTTTGCGGCATCATGCCTTGGAGTCGGGCTGCTTTGTGGTGAATTCTACGGGCTGGCTGACGCCGGAGCAAGTGGTAGAAATTGCGCCGAATGAAGGCTTGCAGAAGGTGCTGAAAGGCGGCTGCTACACATCGATTATTAGTCCAGAGGGTGTGCATTTGTGTGAACCGGTCAGGGAAGGAGAAGGGATGGCGATCGCAGATCTTGACTTTTCTCTAATCATTAAGCGCAAGCGCATGATGGACTCGGTGGGTCACTATGCGCGGCCTGATTTGTTTCAGCTGCGAACGAATCGATCTGCTTATGCAGTGACGTCTTCTGCAAGCCCAAATGGGATGCCAAGTGAACAGCCCAGCAATGGTGCCGCTAATAGTTCAGCAGCCTTTGCAGAGGCCTCTGGTCCACTAGAACGACCGCTTCAGTCTACTGAAATGCCATTGCCC
>ERZ1740052.797-NODE-797-length-10495-cov-11.687931_pt1 | contig 10495 bp, 8 predicted proteins | sample MGYA00581750_ERZ1740052 | MGnify/ENA primary metagenome ERZ1740052 (study PRJEB43018, sample SAMN04849743) | marine metagenome | isolation source: floating plastic debris | place: Pacific Ocean | collected 2008-08-30 | study: EMG produced TPA metagenomics assembly... | reverse complement strand
TTCTTTTCTTCTCTTTTTTACTTTCTTTCTATTTTATTCTACCTTTTTTTTACTCCCTACTCTCTTCTTTCGACTCCCTACTATCTACTCCCTACTTGCTACTTTCTACTTGCTACTCCCTACTCCCTACTCCCTACTCCTAGCTCCTAACTCTTAATCCAAAATCCTTTCGACTAGTTGACCAATGTCAACTTTTGGAGTGAAGATATAGAGATGGAAAATCTTGTCTTCATGTGACGAGAGTTTCATATTGGGCTTCTATACCGCATTTATAAAGTTAAAACAAAATTTAAGGTGGCAAGCAGTCTATATTTTGATAAAAAACAAATTCCGAAAGGGGGATAGCCGTGACGACAGTTGTGGAAAACCAAAAATTAGATGTAAATAGTGATATGAATGTTGGCGATCGCGTCCGTGTCGTTGAATCTGTAGTAGTTTATCACCACCCCGAACATCGCGGTGAGGCTTTTGATATCAAAGGTTTGGAAGGGGAAGTGTTTGGTATTGCTACAGAATGGAAAGGAAGACCTGTTAGTGCTAACTTCCCTATTCGAGTGAAGTTCACTAAAAAGTTTAAAGCTCATTTACGTACTACAGAATTAGAAAAAATATAAAATTTAGCTTCTGCGGCGAAACCACTGGAATATATTCAGTTCGCCGCGCATTTTTTCTAATTCTTCACGATTGCTTTTAGCTGTAGCACGATACCATTCACAGTAACGATTAAACTCCGAGCGCACTTCAACTTCTCGGTAAAATTCCTGAGTAGTTTCATTAACAGCAATAGTTTCTTCTATTTGAGATGACCCCGACGGAACTATTCTTTGTAATTCTTGAGACATTATTTTTGTTGGTAGTTGTTAGTTGTTAGTGGATAGTTGATAGTGGATAGTTGTTAGTTGATAGTTGTTAGTGGATAGTTGATAGTTGATAGTTGATAGTTGTTATCTAATGCCTGTAGATTGATCGCCCATCGCTGGTAACTGATAACTGCTGACTGCTGACTGCTCACTGATAACTGATAATTGTTCACTGATAACTGATTCAAACCCACCCGCGTAGACGGTATACAATCATACCGATATATTCTTTTAAAGCAAGGGTAAAGTTTTCTAAATTTCTGCTATCTGGTAACAAATTTAAAATTGCACTTTTAGGAGTACTACCGATTGATTCAAGCTCGCCTTTTGTAACTAAAAAATCAGTAGGTGCAGCAATTGTTTCAATATTCTGATGTTTGAAAATTGCCAGCGAACGCGGCATATGCATTGCTGAAGTTACTAATAGTATGCGGTTAATATTACGCTCTAAAAGAATTTTTTTTACATTTACGGCGTTTTGATAAGTATTAAGGGATGTGGGGTCTTGTAAAATATCTTCCGATTTGACTCCCATAAATACAAGTAATTTTGCGATATCTTCTGATTCTGGTGTACCGCCCCCAGCCCAATCTATACGACCACCGCTAGCAACGATCAAAGGAGCTTTTTTTTGACGGTAAAGTTGTGCTGCGTAAACAACTCGATCGCCTGCTTCGCTCAAGTCAGCAATTGTTCGAGGTGCGTAAGCAGCCTTAGTTGCACCACCTAAAACTACAATAGCTTCTGAATCAGGTAGTTCTCCCGTAGGAATATTTTGCGATTCAAGGGAACTCACTATAAAGCGAGAAGTCCAAGCATTAGAGGTAAGTAGTATTACGAACAATCCTAAGGCAATGCAAAATGCTGCTACACGAGGTCGTTTCCAAAGTAAGACAAGCCCTAAAATACTACAAATACAGCTAAATCCTAGAGGATAGAAAAAAAGGGGTAGCAGCTTAGAAAGGTATAAGAACATAGGAACTACAAGTTATTAAGATGGGAGTTGAAAGTAGGAGTTAAAAGTTAAAAGTTAGGAGTTATGTAGCTTGTTGCTGTTTGAATTTAATAAAACCGGCAGAAAAGTTTTTAGAGTATAAATCAAGAAATTATGATTTAGTTACAATCAAGAAACCTTGTTTTTGACAAAATTTCGAGATATTTAGTTATAAATCTTAACTCTTAACCCTTAACTCCTAACTTTTAACTTTTAACTTTTAACTATTAACTCTCTTCATATTCACTTTCAGCTACTTTTCCCAAAACTTAATATTGATTCCAGCACGGCGACGGTAACGACGGGCTACTCTTCTAGTTCGCGGCGAGTTAGCTCTCTGTACTGTGGCTAACTCGTCATCATCGGTTTGTGTCTCTCGCTGAATCTGACTTGGCACTTTAGTAACAGTTGGTTCTTTACTTCCCCACCAAGCAAAAATAAAGCCCCCACTCAAACCAGCTATTCCACCTAACAAAATACTTATAGGGGGTGGATAGCCTAAAAGTAAAAAGCTGAGTAAGAAAAACAACCAGTATTTTAGTCCGGCATCAACACCATCGGAAGATGCTACGGTTTCGGGATGAGGGCCACTTTTTGTGGATGTAGTAAATAAGCCTAACGCTAACCCTCCTAATACTCCAAGAAAGACACTTAGTTCCACTCGTCCAGAAGAGAGGAAAAATACAAATGCCAAAAATGTTCCGAATATCAGTTGAGAGATAAAGCTTTGGGATATAGGTAAAAAATTACCAGAACTTTTTTTTGCCATAATATAGGCTATCGGCTAATACAGCAGTTTTAATTGTGCATCTCGTGGTTGAGTTGTATCTAAAATTTTAAGATATAATTTTTATTTGTTGGTAACAACTTTCGCTACAAGACATTGGGCAAGCTGACTACCCGACTGATTAATAACATAAATATGAACTAAACGTAAGTATTAAAACAGAAGCGGATTCAAGAAACTTATTTTTTAGGAGTAAAGTTTAATAAATAGCTCCGCAGTTTTCATTTGTGATACTAACAAATCCCCAGTAGAATCTGCTAGGTCACTATCACACTCAAGTAAATACTATATACAAAAAAACCAGGAGATTATCGTTTCCAACCTCCTGGTTATTTAATTCAATAAGGTAACGTTTAGGTTGCCGCAGGCTCAGCTTGTGCTTCACCTCCACCTTCCTCCTCTGTAGTTGCAGTGACTTGAGGTGGTAAAACACTTACAACAAGTTCTTCAGATTCTGCTGTTAATGTTACGCCTTCAGGAAATACAATTTGATTAACGTGCAAGCTGTCTCCAACACTCAAGTTACTAACATCAATATCAATTGAATCAGGAATGTTCTCCGGCAGACAGTTTAACTGCATTTGAGTGATTACAGTATCTAAGATACCGCCTTCTTGCTTCACACCAATTGCTTCGCCGACAAAGTTAAAAGGTACTTCAACTGTCATTTTACCGTGACCTGCGACAGCGAAAAAGCTGAGATGGTAAGGTCTACCTGTCGCTGGATGAGCTTGAACTTCCCGTAGTAAGGTTTGTCCTTCCCAAGGGATATCACCAATTTTCAAGTCAATCAAGGTATTGTTAACCGAAGCCTTCTTGAGCAAGCGCTCGACGGTTTTAGCGTTAATTACCAAAGAAATTGATTCCGTACCTTTATGACCGTATAAATTTGCAGGAATCTCTCCAGAACGACGCAAAGCCTTTGTTTTGCTTCCTTCTGGTCGCTGTTTACATTCGACCGTCATTTCCATAGTCTTGTTCTTATTAATTATGGGTCAGTTTACAGTTAAAGCAGGGCAGTTTTTTACACCGCCCTCCAAAATATACAGACAAAGAAAACATTGTACCTTATACAGTCTCTAAAGAAACAGGGGTACCGTCAGCTTGTAGTAATGCTCGTTTTGGCCCGTGAATTGGATCTTCAACAATTATTGTTTGATCGCGGCTCGCACCTAATGAAACAATCGCGATGGGAACCTCAACTAATTCTGCTAAAAATTTGAGATAGTCGAGTGCTTGTGGTGGTAAATCTTCTAATGTCCGGCAATCACTTGTCGATCGCTTCCATCCCGGTAAGACTTTGTAAATAGGACGGCATTGGGCGAACTTTCTGGAACTGGTAGGAAAATGTTCCGTGCGATCGCCATCAATTTCATAAGCTACGCAAACTTTGATTTCTTCAAGTTCGTCGAGAACATCTAATTTGGTAATTGCCAAACAGTCCATACCGTTAATACGTACTGCATAACGACCGATAACCGCATCAAACCATCCACAACGGCGTTTGCGTCCGGTAGTTGTCCCAAATTCAGCCCCTATAGAACATAAATGCTCTCCGATTTCTCCGGAAAGTTCGGTAGGAAATGGTCCTTCTCCAACTCTGGTGGTATAGGCTTTGGCGACACCAATCACTCTGTCAATCATAGTCGGTCCCAAACCAGTACCTACACAAGCTCCACCCGCTACGGGGTTCGAGGAAGTGACAAAAGGATAAGTTCCGTGATCTAAATCTAAGAGAGTACCTTGCGCTCCCTCAAACAAAATATTTCGACGTTCTCTAATCGCTTCGTAGATTTCTAAGGAAGTATCGACGACATAAGTACGCAAGCGTTCTGCGTACCCTAAATACTCTTCAATTACAGCAGCAGAATCTATTGGTGGTAAATTATAAAGCTTTTCGAGAATGAGATTTTTATAATTAATCGTCCAGTCAAGCTGTTCGCGCAATTCTTTGGGATTCATTAAATCCAACATCCGAATACCCGTGCGCTCGGATTTATCAGCATAAGTTGGTCCGATGCCCCTACCCGTAGTACCGATTTTATGAGTACCCCTTTGCTCCTCTGAAGCTTTATCAATTAATCGGTGATACGGCATCGTGACGTGTGCCGTCTCGGAAATCAACAAATTGCGAGTAGAAATATTTAAACTTTCTATTTGATCTAATTCCGCAATCAAAACCTGTGGGTCAATTACTGTTCCAGAGCCGATAATACATTTGGTATCTGGATACAGAATACCTGAAGGAATAAGGTGCAGCTTAAAGGTTTGACCTTTGACTACAATTGTATGTCCCGCATTTACTCCACCTTGGTAACGCACCACCACATCTGCGGAGCGGCTGAGTAAATCGGTTATTTTTCCTTTTCCTTCATCGCCCCACTGGGCACCTATAACAATGACGTTAGCCAAGAGATTTTATTAAGAATACGGTTTTCACAAATGAATATTATCCACACGATTAGTAACCAATGTCAAGGCTAGTGGGTAACATTTTCAAAAAAAAACTTGATTCGTTATAAAACCTTGACAAATGTAACTTTTGATAGAGTTGAAATTGATTGATACACTACATTTCTAAATTTTATTTCTGGTAAAATAATTAACAATTTAGCACCGTATGTCTTTAGCAAAACGATCGGTTTATATTTGCGAATATGGTTTACATATTGGTTCTAGAACAAATGTATAAAATATGTATAGATAAAACGTAGCTTTATATATGCCTATCCCTCATAATAAATTGGGCTAATGTAATTTATATTTGAGGTGGTAATAGTAGCTTGATAAAAATAATGGGTTAAGTGAATATTCACTTATTAGAGGAAAATATAATATTGCTACTTTTGCAATCTTTTCTCAATTTTTTTAAAAGAAAGTATTTCATCCGATCGTTTTGCTAGATATATTATTCATCATTAAAAAGACGGTCTCCAAAACTTTTTGAAGGGTTTTGGGGAAATTTTAATCTCTCTAATACTATATGCGGCATCGCGGGTTAAATACCGACTGTTAAGACTACACTTTAAATAATCAAAAAATATCTGATTTAAATTTTCGCTATATCGTATAAAGACTGTATTTATCATTAATTTAACTAGTCTATATAGTTTATTTAAATAAGTTTATTTAGCTTTAATTAGGTTTATATTAATGCATTTACTAAAAGCATTAATATAAGCATTGAAAAAGACTTCATTTTCTCTAGGTATTATGAAAAAACTTAGCATCAAAAAATTAAGAATATTATTTTTCTTAGTCCTTTGTTTAGTTATTGCTAATGCCGCAATTTCATACAGCAATACTATAAAGCTAAACGCAAACCAGCAAAGTATAAATAATTCAAATGAAGTTATAATTCGTCTGGAAAAAATACTTTCTGAGTTTAAAGATGCTGAAACAGCACGTGATAATTATTTAATTTCAACTAATACAGATTATCTAAGATCCTATGAATTTGCGCGAAAGCAGATTAACAAAAACATCCAATTATTAAAAGATTTAGCTAAGCATAATTATAAAAAACAGCAAAATATCTTATTGCTTGAGAGCAAAATAAACAATAAACTAGGTACAGTTGAGCATAAACTAAATATTAAACCGAAGGTTCGAGCTAATTTATCTCAGAATTTAGCTTTACATCATGATGTAATAAAGCTGATTTACGAACTTGAGAAAACCGAAAAAAAACTTTTATTAAATAGAATAAACCTATCAAAAATTACCTTCCATAAAGCTTTAATTGCTTTTTTAATTGCTGGTTTTGGCAACCTAGCATTAGTTGCACAACTTTATGCTCCGATTAAAGACTACCTAGTCAAACTCAAAAAAACCGAAATTGCTTTACGACAAAGCGAAAACCGCTGGCGGGCAATAATCGATGCACAGCCAGAATCTGTTAAGTTAATAGACAACAATGGTACTCTTTTAGAAATTAATGCCTCCGGGATAGAAATGATGGAGGTAGAAAGCGCCGATGTTTTAATTGGGCATACGGTATATTCGGCAGTTACCCCAGAGTACCAAAATGCTTATAGATTAATGCATGAAAGGGTTTGTCGGGGTAATAAGGAAACTTTGGAATTCGAGATGATTGGATTCAAAGGTACTCGTCGCTGGATGGAAACACGCGGCGTACCATTACCGAGGGAAAATAACAATGGTTTTCTACATTTAGCAATAACTCGCGATATCACCCAGCGTAAAGTTTCAGAACAAAAGCTTCAAACACAAGCAGCGCTATTAGATGTGGTAACAAACGCAATTTTAGTCAAAGATATTCATAATCGAATTTTATATTGGAATAAAGGGGCAGAAAATATCTACGGTTGGCAAACTCATGAAGTACATAATAAAAAAACATCCCGTTTATTACATAAGGAATATTCTTCAGAACAAGACGATGCATTATTAAGCGTTATTAATCGAGGAGTTTGGCAAGGAGAATTACATCAAGTAACTAAACAAGGTAAAGAAATAGTTGTTGAAAGTCACTGGACTTTATTACGAGATGAAAAAGGACAGCCAAAATCAATTTTGGTAGAAAATATAGAAGTAACCAAAAGGAAACAACTCGAAACTCAACTGTTAAGAACCCAGCGTTTGGAAAGTATTGGAACCTTAGCAGGTGGGATAGCCCACGATCTTAATAACGTGTTAGCACCAATTTTAATGTCGGTGCAATTATTAGAAAGAAAGCTGTACGATTCGCAACATTTACCATTGCTAAAAACTTTAGAAAACAATGCTCAACGCGGTGCTAGTTTAATCAAACAATTATTATCCTTCGCTAGAGGTATTGAAGGTAAACGCACTATTATTCAAATCAAATATTTAATTGCAGAAATTGAGCAAATTGTCAGAGAAACTTTTCCTAAATCAATTCAATTAAATGTAAATATACCGTCAAATTTGAATTACGTTTACGGAGATGCCACCCAATTACATCAGGTATTACTGAACTTAGTCGTCAATGCCCGCGATGCAATGCCCAAGGGCGGTAAGCTGGAAATAAAGGCCGAAAATCTCTTGATTGATGAATATTATGCTCAAGCAAATATTCATGCCAAAACAGGTGCTTATCTTGTAGTTACCGTGGCTGATACCGGAGTAGGTATGCACCCAGAAATTCAAGAACGCATTTTTGAACCGTTTTTTAGCACAAAAGAAGTAGGAAAAGGTACGGGTTTAGGTCTTTCAACTGCTCTAAGTATTGTGAAGAGCCACGGTGGTTTTGTAAATGTTTACAGCAAGTTAAATAAAGGTACCATCGTTAAAATTTATTTACCCATCGAACCCTGCGAAGAAACAAATGTTTATTGGTGCGATGAATCTGAAAATTTAAATGGTAGTGGGGAATTGATTTTAATTGTTGATGATGAACCAGCTATCCGCAAAATTACCAAGTCATCTTTAGAAGCATATAATTACCGCGTATTAACAGCATCTAACGGCATAGAAGCTATAGAAATTTATACCAAGTATCAACAAGAAATTAATTTAATCTTGCTGGATATGATGATGCCTGAAATGGATGGTGAAACTACTATAGGGGTGTTGCAAAAAATTAACTCAAAAGTAAAAATTGTTGCTATTAGCGGCTTGGTGTTTAATTACGATTCTGCTTCAGAAGATAGTCTTAACGTAAAAGCATTTATGTCAAAACCTTGTACTGGCAAGGATTTGTTGCATACCATAGCTAAGGTTAGCAGGGAATTTAGATAGACTTTACACAAAATTTTATTGAGTATATATTTTTTTTAGCTTTGTTTTTGTTACCATTAATAAAATTTTTAGTATGAAATATCAGTTATGGCTTTATACGCTGAATTGCATAGACATTTGGGCGGTTCGGTTGTACCCCGGATTTTATGGGGATATTTCGAGCGTCATTCCAACGAGTTAGTCAAAGACTTTCAGAATTATCAAGAATTTGAAGAATTTTACACAAAACCACGCAATACCCTGGAAGAATATCTAGAGCTGCATACTTTAGTTGAAAGCGTGCAAAATGTAGAAACTTTGCCTTATTTTATTTATCGTTTGGTACGCGGTGCATATATTTTTGAAAACTTGGCGTATTTGGAATTGCGCTACACTCCCTACCTGCGAACTCCAGAGCATTTAAGTCAATCAGAAAGAATTGACAAAATGGCTGAGATTGTTGATGTTGTGGGTAAAGCCAGCAAAGTACCCGAATATCCGATTGTTACCAGTCAAATATTGTGCATGCACTCGCGGCTTCCCTATGAAGTGAATAAAGCGATTGTAGATTTAGCCGCTCAAAACAGACAGTATGTCTGTGCTGTAGACGTAGCGGGAGGAGACAGCGCTTATAAAGAACGTATGGATGAATGGAAAAAGCTTTACGAATATGCTTTATCTGTTGGTTTAAATACTACCGGACACGTTTATGAAACCCAAGCTGGCTGTCATCGGGAATTATTGCCTTATTTGATGCGAATTGGGCACGGCATCCAGATTCCCCTGCTAAATCCAGATTTACTTAAAGATGTAGCAAGACGCGGGCAATGTTTGGAAGTCTGTCCGACAACTTACATTAAAACGGGAACCTTGCAAGATATCCGACAGTTAAAGTTGGTTTTTGAGCGTTGTTTTGATGCCGGGGTAGATATCGCTATTTGTACCGATAACGCCGGGTTGCACAACGTGCGTTTACCATTCGAGTACGAAAATCTTTTAACCTACGATATTATCAGCTTTGAAATGCTCCAAGCTTGTCAAGATGCCGCTTTCCGTCATGCTTTTGCTTGGCCTTACGGAGGCGAACGTCCGGCGCAGTTGTTAAATGGTTTACTACATCCTCAATCGCAAAAAGCTGTAATGGCTAATAGATAATTGGTGATTAATAATTAGTAATTAGTTAAAAAGTGATTTTTGTTGCAGCAAGTGAATTTTTATTGTTTGCTGAAGAGTGAATTATCGCTATATGTTATGTGAAGCAAGAATAATCCGCTAAATTCAGTTTTTTCTGACTGAGCGGTTAAAGCATCGAGAGCTTGTGCGGCAGTTTTACCAGTAGAATATTTATTACCAGCAACAGCACGGTAAGACTTCTCACCACTGGCATCATATTTATAGTTGAAAAACTTTTGCTCACTAATTATATCGCCATTGATGCTGGTGGAATAACTGGTTTTACTTGCCCTTTGTTAAGTCTTCTCGATCAATTCCTAATTCCTGTTTAAGTTCTTCAATAGTTTGAGGTTTAATTTTTCCAGCTTTAGACTCCTCAATTGCTTCTAGCAGATGAATTGCATTTGCAGATGTTTTTCATAAATAAACCGTCTCTACCAAACTTCTAAAATCTGCCAAGGTAATCAAAGCTACATTATCATCGTTGATATACATATTTATATTCTAGTACTTGACCAGATTAATTTTAAAGGGTTCGTAGTTGGCGATTTATCGCTTCGGGGGACTAAAGTCCTTACTACAAACTCATCATAGACCACTAGTAAAAAAATATTTAAAATAAAATACATCTTCACTATGTATAAACACTAAGCTAAAAAGTAATTTAAATTTATATTTTTCAGATAAAAGCCTTGTAATCCGATTAAGATAGTAGAAAAAACAGCAATTAACGGTTAAATTAACAACATAGTGGATATTTTACTCTTAGTATAAAAATATAATTAAGAATCATTTAAAAGAGTGAATTTCTATTAACAAATGCCATAAGACATGGTTGTGCGGTAGAGTAATTTGTATCCTCGCCAACAATGTACGTTATGGCATCTACTATCCAAGCTCTACCCTCAGAAGTCGTACATTTAATTACAGCCGGAGAGGTAATTGATTCTTTTGCTTCGGTGGTACGGGAATTAATAG
>ERZ1740052.795-NODE-795-length-10497-cov-4.849837_pt1 | contig 10497 bp, 10 predicted proteins | sample MGYA00581750_ERZ1740052 | MGnify/ENA primary metagenome ERZ1740052 (study PRJEB43018, sample SAMN04849743) | marine metagenome | isolation source: floating plastic debris | place: Pacific Ocean | collected 2008-08-30 | study: EMG produced TPA metagenomics assembly... | reverse complement strand
GCACCCACATTAATACCGACGGATCCCCCCATAAAGAGGCCATCCTTGTACAAGAGCTGATACACCTCTCGCAACGCTTCATGATCGTCGATGCGAATGGCATCATCTGCGGGGGCTCCGGCCATGTTGCCAGTAACGCGACCGTTACCAATGCCTTCTGTGATGGAGTTCCCCTCAGACTTGATTTCACCCGTTTTGACATAGCTGTATAGACCGCTGCCCATGGGGTCAGCCACCACACACCGAATGTCAGGATTCTTTTCTTTAAGGAACATCGCCGTACCGGCGTAGGTGCCTCCGGTCCCCGTCGCCGCAACCCAACCATGGACGGTGCCATCGGTCTGCTGCCAAATCTCTGGACCGGTGGTGGCATAGTGGGCCTGGCGATTGGCCACATTTTCAAACTGATTGGCCCAAATGGCATTGTCCAGCTCGTCCGCTAGCCGACCTGACACCTTGACATAATTATTGGAGTCTCGATAGGGCACAGCTGGGACCGTACGCACGTCTGCCCCCAGGGTGCGCAGCAGATCAATTTTTTCCTTAGATTGAGTTTCTGGAATAACAATGACGCACTTATAGCCCTTGGCATTGCAGATATGGGTCAGACCAATGCCCGTATTGCCAGCGGTGCCTTCTACAACAGTGCCACCGGGTGATAGCAGTCCCTTTTTTTCCGCATCTTCGATGATAAATAAGGCGGCTCGATCTTTAACCGCACCACCGGGGTATAGAAATTAGGCTTTACCTAGGATTTCACAGCCAGTTTCGTCGGAAAAACTATTCAACCGAATCAGCGGGGTATTGCCAACGGTGCCAACAAAACCTTGCTTGATATCCATAGGAGCCTTCATGCCGTAAACGTTGGGTGTGCAGTCTTTTTATCCTAATGGGGAATGGGCCATGGAAAGCGATAGAGACAGGAAAAACCCACACCCTAGGACCAAAATCTCAGATCAATGGACGTATCTAAAGCTGGCAACTTCGAAATCAAACCGGCTTCAGCTAACTGCTGGGCAGATCGCTGCCAGCGCTCCGACTTGATGCGACCGATCGCTTGGCCATCGCGCTCCACATACCCAGCAATAATTTCTAGAGACTGGGCTTGATAGTCAATATCTTGGTAGTCCGGTTCAACGTAGCGCTCCACCAAAAGGTTAGCCGTTTGCAAGGGATGGGCAATGGCCCAACGCCAGCCAGCAAAGGTGGCTGCCAAAAAGCGATGGACCGTCTGGGGGTGTTCGAGCAGCAATCGAGCAGGGGCAAAGATGACCTGGCTGTAGGCATCAAAACCATAGTCGCTAAACGTTAGCAGATTAGGAGACTGCCCCAGACGACGGGACAGCTTTAGAGGTTCGTCTAGGGCATAGCACTGTACTGCATCAAACTCGCCGTTAATCAGTCGCTGGTACTTATCTCGGTAGGGAATGTCGATCAGGTCCAATTGCCCAGGATCGATCTGGTGCTGGGCTAAGACCAGCTCTAGGGCTTTGCGACCATCGCTGTGAATGCCGATGCGTTTGCCTGGAAGCTGCTGAAGATCATTGAGGGCTGTCTCTGGCAGACGCATTAGGGATAGGGGAGATGCTTGGAGCATGGTTGCGATCGCAACCACCTCTACCCCCTGGGCCTGGGCCGCCAAAATCAGCGACTCCTCTGCACAGCCAATCGTATGGGGCTGAGACACAACGGTTTGCACCACATCCATATCCGGTGGAGCAGCCTTTAGGGTGACCGCCAGCCCCTGCCGACGATAGTCACCATGGGCATCAGCCACACACAGTCCAGCAAACTGAGCGTTAAGCCGCCAGTCCAGCTGCATGGTCAGGGGCTGCAGCCAGGGCAAAAACCCAAGTCCAGCCTGCAAAAAAACGCGCCGAGATATCACCAATGGCCTCTCTAAATGCCTCTCCACATAAATTTATAGCGTTGGTCCCATTGGTCAGGACAAATCATAGACTCTGGGCGCAAACGCCCTAATACATCAGGACATTAACCATTAAAACCAAAAGGCCGCCCGTTAGAGCAGCCTTTTGGTTTTAACAGATCTAAATTTTGCCGGGCCTGAGCCCATTCACTCAGACTACTTGTTGGGCTGAGGAGTCATACGCAGATAGGGCTTAACCTCTGTCACACCCTTAGGAAACTGCTGCTTAGCATCATCAGTGGAGATCGAAGGGACCACAACACAGTCGCCGCCATCCTGCCAGTTAGCAGGGGTGGCCACCTTGTGATAGTCAGTCAGCTGCAACGAATCGATGACGCGCAGAATTTCGTCAAAGTTACGCCCCGTGCTTGCCGGATAGGTAATGGTCAGACGCAGCTTCTTATTGGGATCAATCAAGAATACGGACCGTACAGTCAGCGTATTACCCGTGCTGGAATTGGGGTGGATCATCCCATACAGCTCAGATACCTTCTTATCCTCATCCGCCAGAATGGGATAGTCAACTGAGGTACTTTGGGTCTCGTTAATATCGCCGATCCAGCCTTTATGGGACTCTACGCCATCAACGCTGAGGGCAATGGTTTTTACATTGCGCTTATCAAACTCGGCGCGATATTTAGCCACAGTCCCTAGCTCAGTAGTGCACACAGGCGTGTAGTCAGCCGGATGAGAGAAAAGAACGACCCAGCTATCGCCAGCCCACTCATAAAAATTGATATCCCCAGCCGAAGATTTCTGGGTAAAGTCTGGAACCTGATCGCCTAGTTGAAGAGCCATAACGGAATTTCCTGATTGTTTCCTTACATCAAAATGCCTGGAGTAAAGCCTTACGCTGAGGCTATTCCGGCTAACTATCCCATAAACCCCGGTATTCCGACCGGAATTTAGATGATTCTTAATCATCGTAGCGTGAAAGGATTCAAATGGTATCAATCGCAGCAGTTGTCTACGAGTAAATATGTATATTTTTTAACCTTGCTGAGCCTATCTGATGAGCCTGAAGCAACGACCTCACAAGGTATCGGCCCCTTAACTACCACCAGCTGATAGCTAGTTAGAAATGTCAGCAATCGTTATTAATCTGGGGCGTTACTGATCCTCGGGATGATTTTATCTGTCAGGTGCTGCCCTACGGCATACTTACCTGATCGGTTCATCCTCTAAACCAGCAACGGTAATCTGGCGTCTACTCGGGTGTTACTGAGCTTTATCCCTTTCCTCTGCCCATTACAACCAATACCGATTAAGCTTAGGAACTGTAGCATCCAAGGAAAACCCATGGCAGAGACAGCTAAACGAGTCCTGTTGGTAGATGATGAACCGGGTCTGCGGGAAGCGGTTCAAGCCTATTTAGAAGACAGCGACTTTCAGGTGCGCACCGCCAGTAATGCCACCGATGGTCTGGAGTTATTGCAGCAAGAAACACCAGATGTGCTGATTTCTGACATCATGATGCCCGAGGTAGATGGCTACACATTTTTAAAGCAGGTGCGCGAAGATCCCCGCTACAAGTCATTACCAGTCATTTTCTTAACGGCCCGCGGGATGACGAGCGATCGCATCCAAGGCTATAACGCTGGCTGTGATGCCTATCTCTCTAAACCCTTTGATCCAGAAGAACTGGTGGCGATGGTGACTAATTTGATTGAACGTCAGGCTGCCCGCACCCCCGAGGCTGGGGCGGTGCCCGATATTGCCGCCATGGCCCGGCAAATTGAGGAGATCAAGGCTCTGCTCACCCAGCGCGGCACCATCCCCCAAAAAACATCGCCCATTCGCATTGACCTTACCCCCCGCGAGCAGGATGTCTTGAACCTGGTGGCGGAGGGTCTCATGAATAAAGAAATCGCCAGTCGTCTGGGCACCACGGTCCGTAACGTGGAAAAGTACGTCAGCCGACTATTTGGTAAAACCGGTACCAACAGCCGCACGGAGCTAGTCCGGTTTGCCCTAGAGCATGGATTGGTGACGACCTAAAAAGGCGATCAAAATACCTGGAAATACCGGCAATCCCAAAAATACGGTAGAGAGGTCCCTACCGTATCTTTGATCGTGGAGTCTAATCAAACAAATTCAACGGAAACGGGCCGTAGGTGCCATTCACCAGGTCGTATTCTGGCTCGCTAGCATGGAACGAGACTAGCACTCCACGATTAGGCCCCACATAGTCATCTAGATACCAAGCTCCCTTAAGGGTGTTGAACTTGATATAAACTGCGCCCTCTCGCTCAGGCAGATCCAGGTTAATAGAGCGACACAGTCGACCTACGTAGGCTTCTGTGGCAGCTTTGCCCGCCGCCATCGTATCGGTGCAGATGCCCAAGGTTTCGTAGTCAGCTAAGTCGCTAAACCACAGCAGCGCTTCGATCAGTTCTTGCTTTTGCGACTTGGACAGCGTGGGTGGCACGGCTAGATTGCTGAACTGGGCTAGCCGCTGACGCACTTTTTTAATATTGACGGATGTGGGCTTGAGGTTGGGCATAGCGCCTGGGTTAGATGTGGACTCCCTATGATTTTGTGCGGGTGGGGTCGCTATTGGGAGCGGTGATGGGCTCACTAACGTGAGGGCTCACTGACGTGATGGGCTCACTGACGTGATGGGCTCACTAAATCATGGTGGTGCCGCTGCACAACAGCGCGGTGACCATTATGCCACTGCATCTACACCTATGACACTCACCTGCGATCGCACCCAAGAAACCCACAGCACCTACAGCCTACGGGTGAAGGATATGCCCACGGAGCAACGCCCCCGTGAACGGCTAATCGCCTGCGGCGCAAAAAGCTTGACCCCGGCCGAACTAATCGCCATTTTGCTAGGCACCGGCGTCAGTCGAGGCAACAAACTATCGGCGGTCAACCTGGGTCAGTATATTCTCAACGAGCTGGCAAAAGACGGCAGTTCATCGTTAGATGCCCTGAGGACAGTTACCCCTCAAGAGCTGATGAAGATCCCCGGTATTAAGCTAGCCAAGGCCACCACTATCGTCGCTGCCCTGGAGCTGGGCAAACGGGTCTTACAAAACTGCCCCGCCGAACTCACGGTGGTGGATGATCCCGCTGTTGCCGCCGCTGCCCTTAGCCAAGATTTAATGTGGCAGTCCCAGGAGAGATTTGCGATCGCGCTGCTCGACATTAAACATCGACTGCTGGGCACCAAAGTAATTTCCCTGGGCACAGCCACCGAAACCCTGGCCCATCCAAGAGAGATTTTTCGAGAAGTGATCAAACAAGGTGCAACCCGCGTGATTGTAGCCCACAACCATCCATCGGGGGTGCTCCAGCCCAGCGACGCAGACTTAGATTTGACCCGTCAACTGCTAAACGGCGCAAACATATTGGGCATTCCCCTGCTAGACCATCTCATTTTAGGCAACGGGGATTTTTTAAGTCTGCGCCAGACAACGACACTATGGGATCAGCAGGTTGAGTGACTTTTAAAGAAGATTTAACAGCTCTTTAAAAAACATATTTTTTGTTGCCTAACTGGCAGCAACTAAGCATAACTCAACAAATATTCATTAAGAAATGGGATTAAGGCGTCACTCCCACCTGGTATCCACATTCGATGATAGGTTTGAACCTACTGACTAGAACAAACTCTCTACGCCACAGCGTCTCATAACAAAGGAGTTATGGACTCTAGCTTTATTTTTCCTAACGTTTTAAATTCTCCCGTCTTGTTCTTCTTTACCGGCATGACGGCTATAGCGCTTAAAGCAGAGGTAGAGAGGCTTAACCCGATCCCCCTGCTCTTTTCACTGGGCCTCTTGTTTACCGTCGGCCTTAACGGGGCGCATGAACTCCACAACATAGGTGTAACACCAGACATGGCCCAGGGCCCGATGGTAACGGTGGAATTGGCAACATTTGTATCAGTAGTTATTTATTCTTTCTTTATCTTGCGGTTAAAGCCAGAACTCTACAATGCGGCAGAGGTTTCAGCCGCATACGGCTCTATTCGTGCGGTAACGCTTGTAACGGCTAGCTCTAGTCTCTCTAGGGTAAATGTGGACTCTTGTAGTCCTGTGGTAGCCGCCTTGGCATTAATGGAGTCTCCAGCTATTATCGTTAATCTTCTTTTACGGCTTTTAAGGGCGAGAGTTTTTGCCCACCGACACGACAGCCAGAAGTCACAGGAGACGTTTGGCTGGGGTAACGGCCTGCGAAAGTCCTGTCTTGATGGTTCGGCCTTTTTATCGATGGGCAGTTTGTTAGTGGGGCAGGTGTGGCCTGGTCCCTTAAATTTCCGTTTCACATCACCATCGGCATTCCAAGTTACTTTCAATTAATTCAGAACTTTTGGGGTTAGACATCGATCATGACCATCTCTCTAGGCGGCCTCTTACCGCACCTCAAGTTCAATAATCTACGGGGAGACTTCTTCGGTGGCATTACCGCAGCCGTGGTGGCCTTGCCCCTGGCGTTGGCTTTTGGTGTTGCCTCTGGTGTCGGCCCCATTGCGGGTCTCTATGGGGCCATGTTTGTCGGCTTTTTTGCGGCCCTGTTTGGCGGCACCCCCTCCCAAGTGTCAGGACCAACAGGCCCCATGACGGTGGTCATGACCGCTACCGTGGCCGCCTTGCTCGCCAAAAATCCAGAAACGGGTCTGGCCATGGCCTTTACCGTTGTCATGCTCGGGGGTCTGTTTCAGATTCTGATGGGGGTGCTGCGGCTGGGCAAATATATTACCCTCATGCCCTACACCGTTATTTCTGGCTTTATGTCAGGGGTGGGGGTAATTATTATTTTGCTAGAGATCGGTCCCCTGCTGGGCTATGAAACCGGTGGTAGCGTCATGGATTCGGTACGCCAGTATCCAGAAATCCTGAGCAATATTGACCCCATTGCGACTGGTCTCGGTCTCCTCACCCTGGCGATCGTTTTTGCAGCGCCCGCCCGCCTCAATCGGATTATCCCTGCCCCCCTAATTGCCCTGGTGGTCTGCACCATCATCTCAATCCGGTATTTCCCCAACAGCGGCATCCCTCGCATTGGCGATATTCCCTCCGGGCTACCCAGCCTGCAGCTGCCTCAACTCACCTTAGGCAATCTTAAGGACATGCTGGGTTACAGCATCATGCTGGCGTTACTAGGAGCCCTCGACTCACTCCTCACATCCCTAGTCGCAGACAGTATTACCCGCACCCAACACAACTCGGATCGAGAACTGGTGGGCCAGGGCATTGGTAACTTTCTATCTGGCCTATTTGGTGGGTTACCGGGGGCTGGGGCCACCATGCGTACCGTGATCAATGTGCGCTCCGGTGGTAGAACCAACCTTTCTGGCATCATCCATGCCATCACATTAGCGGTGATTGTGCTGGGGGCCGGGCCTCTAACAGAACCCATTCCCCATGCGGTGCTAGCGGGTATTTTGATCAAAGTGGGGATCGATATTATTGACTGGGGGTTTTTACGGCGGGCTCATCGATTGTCCACCAAAGGGGCTGGCCTGATGTATCTAGTCATGGGGCTCACCGTATTTGTAGACCTCGTTACCGCCGTCGCCGTCGGTGTCTTTTTGGCGAACCTGCTAACTATTCAGGCCCTCACCGACCTCCAAGTCAAAGACATGCGGGCAGTGACCCATGGTGACAATGAAAATTGGCTCACCCCCCATGAGCGTTCTATCCTGAAAGCGGCCAAAGGCAGAATTTTAATGTTTCACCTGAGCGGCCCCATGAGTTTTGGTGCGGCCAAGTCTATTTCCAGACGGCTAGCAATTGTGGAAGATTATGAAATCTTGATCCTAGATCTGACCGCTGTCCCCAGATTAGGTGTAACGGCCCTTTTGGCCATTGAAACCATGATTAAGGATGCCCTGGATAAACGTCGAGAGGTATTTTTGGTAGGGGCCCAGGGCCAGGTCGAGCACAGACTAAAACGGTTGGAACTTCTGCAAAAACTTTCCCCAGCTCACCAGGTATCTGAACGCATCATTGCCCTGGAACGTTCTACGGAAATCCTTCGCAACTATGCCACCCCGGCAGAAGTCTAAATAAACCAATGGGGCGCGTGTCCATGGTCGTGTCTATGGGTGCCGTCAAACTGAACGATCCCACTGATACCTAACACAGGTATGCTTTTCTTACATGATTAGCATACCTATTCATCATGGCTGAGTCCTCTGAGGGTTATAACCCTTGGGCTTTTGGTCCATGATGGTTCCATGGATATGTGTTTTTTGGGTGCTGACCGGACAATGGCTTTTCCGTGGGAAATATGCGTTTAGTATTAGACTACGTACATTGCTGTTGCCAAAATTTTAGGAATCACGTGTGACCTGAACGATGTACATCGAGCGACAGAGCTGGCATGGGTGTCATGGGCCAGGTGCAGGCATGACAGGCAGAGGCTCTAGCCATCGTGTTTATTGTCAGGATGATGTTTGATTGCAATTATTGGTTTAATCCATCTGTCAATGTATAGCCCAAAGCAAACGTTAGTTAGCACATTTGTTAGCTACTTACAGGAAACCTATGAATCTGTTTTTGGGCAAGGTGAACACCACCATGTCGATTTTTTAGGGTCCGTCGCTGGCATGGTCTTAGACACGATTGCCCAGAGCGACGCGCTCTACCATGACCTGGAGCATACTATTTTAGTCACGTCCGTTGGACAGGAAATTTTGCAGGCTAAACAGCTCTGCGAAGGCCCTGAGAGCGTAACCTCAAGGGATTGGCTGCACCTGATGATTGCCTTGCTGTGCCATGACATTGGCTATTGCAAAGGTATATGCCAGCAGGATGACTGTGACCTGGGACGCCAAACAACAGGGTTGGGAGATGAGTACGTTTTTTTGCCCTTCGGTTCAACGGACGCCTCCTTAAGTAACTATCACGTGGATCGCGGTAAGCAGTTTGTGAAAGAACAGTTTCATGATGAACACCTGATAGATCTGACGACGGTACAGCAGATTATTGACCTGACCAGGTTTCCGGTTCGTCAGGGCAGCCTGCCCGATCCCCAAGGGTTAGCCACGTTAGGGCGTTCGGCAGACTTGATTGGGCAATTTAGCGATCGCAACTATCTGCAAAAGCTGCCCGCCCTGTTTTATGAATTTGAGCAAAATGGCACCAATGAAACCCTAGGCTATCGCCATCTGATCGATGTGCGATCAGGACTGCCAGAGTTTTATCGCAAATGTGTGCACGGGTATATAGAAGATGCGATCGCATATCTAAATCACACACCAGCAGGTCAGAAAATCGTGACAGAACTCCAGGCCAACGTATCCAGTCTCTGATTGCCCGCTGCGAATGGAACAGGCTTAAAAACCGCTTCTACCCAGCAATAGCAGGCATCCATAGGACAATCCCCCCCGTGCAATCGTCCTTCAGCCGGGGGCTCACCATGGGCAACCAACGTATTAATTAAGTTTTACTAGTCGTATCTACTAACATCCATACCCATAGTTGCGGAAAGACCCTAAACTAGGTGCTGTTCTTCACCGCAATACCAATGGCTCCAATCAATTCCAGTAAACCCAAAGCTGCTGCTGAGACAGACGTAACCGCGCCTGCTGTTGCAGCTCCCGAACCAGCCACCGAAAAACCGGTCGACACCGACAACCTCGACACGATCTTTAGCGCCCTCAAAACCTTAATGACGACGGTGGACAAGTTACAAAAATCACGTCAGGAAGTGGGCAACATTAAACCTTTAATTGTGCGGATGCTAGACGGAGAACTACTATCGGGGGAGGAGCTAGACCAGCTCAAAACTGGAGTCAGCGGTCTGTCTAAGCTGGTAAAGATTTACAGCGACTATCAAACTGCCCTCGAAAAAGCTCAGCCTGCTAGGGAAATTCTAGATACGGTTCTAAAGTAATCAGTGCCTCAGAGATAGCGCTCCTGTTTCCTCGGTCTCAGCCCACGACCGCAGGTAACCTTTTTGAAGGTGGCAACGGTTCCAACGTTGGTGGTGATGGCCAGGTAAGCCCCCCATGCAATTCTTTAAGTTTTGTAACACAATGGGGAAACGATGAGTGATGCTTAACCTTCCCCATGACCGCTACCTACACTGAACGCCCACCAGAAAGTTCTACAACCCTAGCTGCTGGTGGCCCAGATCCACAGCGGTTTGACTGGTGTGAAGCCTGGTATCCCGTCCACTATGTCGAGGATCTCGATAAAACCAAGCCCACCCGTTTCACCCTGCTAGGGCAAGCTGTAGTCATTTGGTGGGAGCCCAAATCACAGACCTGGAGCGTCCTGGCTGACCAATGTCCCCACCGGTTAGCACCGCTGTCGGAAGGCCGGATTAATGAAGCAGGACAGTTGGAATGTCCTTATCACGGCTGGGCATTCTCGGGGGAAGGTAAGTGTGAGCACATTCCCCAACAGCCAGCGGATAGTGAGGCCCACCTATCGAACCGGGCCTGTGTAACGTCCATGCCAACGGCAGTACGTCAGGGATTGTTGTTTGTGTATCCGGGTAAGGTAGCCAATGCGGCACAGGTAGAGGTGCCCATCATTAACCCGGTGGAAGAGGAACCCGATGGCTGGGTGATGCTCAACACATTTCGAGATTTGCCCTACGATGCG
>ERZ1740052.794-NODE-794-length-10498-cov-4.455712_pt1 | contig 10498 bp, 7 predicted proteins | sample MGYA00581750_ERZ1740052 | MGnify/ENA primary metagenome ERZ1740052 (study PRJEB43018, sample SAMN04849743) | marine metagenome | isolation source: floating plastic debris | place: Pacific Ocean | collected 2008-08-30 | study: EMG produced TPA metagenomics assembly... | reverse complement strand
GAATTGCCCAAAGCGTAAATCCTTCTGATTCAATCCGTCGCATCATATCTAACCAAAGACGTTGCCCTTCATAAAGCGGGACAATGGATAGCTCACACAGTAGTCCTTCTGCTTTTTTGAGCGTATCGTTAGCGCCATCAAGAACCTGGGATTCAAAACCCTGGGTATCGATCTTTATAAATAAGCGATTATCTGGTGAAAGATAATCTGAAGCAATCGAGTCTAGACGAGCGATGGGAACTTTTTCAGTGCCAACATAAGCTGATTTTACCTCTGCCTTAGTATGGAGCTCAAGCATGGGAAGAACGGAAGAGGATGCTGAATTACTGGCTACGTTGATGTCAATTTCACCATCAAAATCTCCAATGGCACTACGTTGGTGAATTTTCCAATGGGGATTTTGAACGGCAGCCTTAGTCAACGCCTGATAGGCATCAGATAGGGGCTCGAAGCAGACTATTTGCCCCTGATAACCAAATGAATAAAGACTACTGGCAAACTGCCCTCTGTTTGCGCCAACATCAAACACAATATCAATATTAAAATGTGCCAAAGCCTTTGAGAGCTGTAGGTTAGCGTTAGCGTTAACGCGGTGAAGATCCAAGCCTACGTTATGAAATGTTTTCTTAACAACCTGTTTGAATTTAGCAGATAGGCTCACGTTTACGTTCCCAAAAATACAACTAATAACTAAATTCTAAGCAGACAGATTTACTCCTTGAAAGTCAGATCATTTAACTACTTTTTCTGAAGAACAATGATTAAATGATCTCGTGGCATAAAAGGAAGTGGATAGTAGGCTTGCTGGAGTAGATTCTTTAAAGCTGCCTTGGATAGTTTGGCTATATTTTTAAAGACTGAACGGCTTCTCGGATTAAACTTTCTCGGGTAAACCGGAATAGTATCAACTAATTTGAAATTAGACAGTGAAGAGAAATAATCACGGGATGGAAATACAATGTGCTCCGGGTGTTTGATATACCACCATTTATTTTTTGCTTCTTCCGCTGACCAGGAACAGATATCGCCGGTTAAAAGAATAACAAATCCATTCTCTATGAGTCGGTCATAACAATTAGTTAAAAAGGATGCCAGATCGTAGAGATGTTCCACAACATCAAAGGCAGTGATGATATCAAAACACTCATCTATTGCATCCCAATCTGAATAAGCAGTATGTTGTTTGACCTGTAGTTGTTCTAAGTTGGCAGCAGAATACTCTAAACCAAACGTTGAAACATCTTTTTTACTAACGTGATCTAAAAAAGATCCATTGGCACATCCTACATCCAAAATTTTACAGGGTGCCTTAATGACGGAGTCAATAAAATCTACGGTTTTTTGGGTTTTCGTATCATGAAATTTATCAGATACCCAACCATCGCCTAAGCTATATAGCTGTATGGAGTCTTCTTCAGAAACTCTGTTTTGAGTAAATCCCGAATTACAGTTCTCACAACGCCACAATTCAGAAACGCTGCTTAATTTCACCCTTGAACTCGAATAATATGTCTCTCTAGCGTATTGGATTGCACCAACTTTAGTTAACCTAGTAGAATTACAACAAGGGCACTCCCTGAGAAAAGTATTATTTTCAAGTCTAATAACTCTCACAATTGTTCTGGAAAGAAAAAATGGACTTAGGCATTGACTTAAGGCACTATGCTAAATCAAAAAATAAATCATATTCTTAAAATTTTATTATCTAAAACGCCACTGAAAAAATAATTCACCATGGATTTTTAAGATCTAAACCTATCATTTTCTTTGATTTTCTACTTAGTTTCCACAATAGTGGCGAACTATAATAAGCGTCAAACGTAAATGCATCAGCTCTCGATTCTTTCTCAATTATTGGATTATGCTTCAATGGAAATTCCAGGCTATCTACTGTTAGATCTATTAGATGAGAAGATTTATGTTGCATATGGGCAGCATCATTAGTATTACCAATGTTCGCAACCAGGTTTTTCTCCGGAGTAATTGTTAGACCTTCTTGTAGCCAACAAGCTAATGTCCATCTGTAATCCCATCCATGTTTTACCCTGCCATCATAGATATCTTGAAAAAGCTTAGTCCAATACGTTTCCGCTCTACTGTGGTTTAGAACGGTTTTTAATAGGTTTTTTTTCCTCGCTTTAGGCCAAGCTATTATATCAATATCAAAGTTCTTCCAGGCTCTTCTCCATGTAGCCCAACCCCAGCACAAAGGATAGTTGGAAAAATAGTAACTATACTTCGTTCGTTGTCTACCATATTGGACATTAGAGCCTGCAATTTGCATAACTTTAGGTTCTTCAGCATATTTGGTCAGAAGCTCAGCGCAAAACGCAAAGAAATCCTGACTTGGCATACAGTCATCCTCTAGAATAATAGCTTTGTCAACATGCTTAAATGCCCAAGATATCCCACTAGATACTCTTGCTTTACCACCTAAATTTTCTTCAGAAAAATTTGTATAAACCTGGCAAGGCCAACCCACATCATCAAATAAACGTCTTGTTTTATAACATTTCACCGCCTCATCTTTATTTCTAGGTCCATCAGCAACTACAAAAAGTTGATTGGGAGCATAACTCTTAACGGCTTCTAAAACTTTTTTTGTTGATTCAAACCGCTTAAAGATGCATATTATAACGGGTACTTTTAGATCGAAAAAAACACTTTTTCTAGATCTCAGAATACTCATTTTCATTCACCTTCTTAAAAAAGACTAGATTATCTATATCAGAATACCCAAATAAGGATTGGTTTTAATAAATTAGAAGAGGGCTCTTTGAGTTAAAACATATCGACAATTTAACGAGTTATTTTTGGCCTTATGTAATGCATTAAGATTAAAGTATATAAATTTAAAGATTGGCCAAAAATTCATTACTAATATAGAAAGTAGTATTTACTGATTTGGCAAAAACTTGATAGTTTTGATCTGTCATAAAATAATGTATCGGTTCGTCTTGAAGCTGATGCAGTGACCTATATAGTTTCTCCACTAAAACAACTTTTGGGCGAAACCTGGACCAATCATTGGACTGTAAAACTTCTAAATCTAAACCTTCGACATCTACAGATAGAAAATCGATAAACTGCCCTTTGGTTAGATGTTTTTCTAAGATCTCCTTTAAAGGGAAAGCCTCCAGGCTCTGTTTTTTAATGATTCTATAGGGTTCTTTCCTCGATAATGCTAACTCGTGGCAAAAGGTATTCAAAGCTGGCTCATTAAATTGAAAATAGGTTAGAGCTTTATGTTCTTTCGCTATGGGTATTTCTAAGTTTATATCTCTTGATCGTTGTTCTTTAAACAATTTCATGCTTCCAGGCATAGCATCAATATTAATACCCTTCCATCCCTTTTTATAAAAGAGAAATGTATTTGAAAACCGTCTAGGATGATGTGCTCCTACATCAACATAGAAACCATCTTGTTTATTGAATAAACGTTTCAGAATTAAATCTTCACCTTCTTGAGAATAGGACCTACAAATAAAAGGATCAAAATTCATGCAATGAACGAAATATTTAACTAAGTATTTTATTGGTTCTGGAATATTTTTTTTGATGGACTTACTTTCAAAAATCATTTTAATGTCTGATAGCTTCATGAGAGATTATACTAAACTCAGCAATGATTTTTAGATTTGAATATGAAAAATATGAATTTATGATTTTCTATTTTATCAACAGGAAGGATTTTAATTGTATATAGAAAAGACCACGAGTTTGTTTGCTGAAAGCGTTTGAGAAAAAAGCAGCTATAGAATAAGAGATGACCGTAGCAACTGCCGCACCATTGCCACTATAGGTAGGAATTAAAAATAGGTTTAGGATTACATTGGTGATTGCTCCTAGTAGAGTTTTTCGGAAGGAAAGATAGGTTAAGCCTTCTGCAATGAACCAAGCAGATGTGCCTACTCCAGTAAAGACAAATAAGGCTGACCAAATATGAATTGCCAGTATCGAACCAGCCTCTCTATACTCATAACCGTATAAGAGGTTTATGAGGTTCCCAGACATAAATGTCATAGGGATAGAAATTAAAATAACAACTATCGATAAAACTCTCAAAAGCTGAGCTATTTTTTGATAGAATGAAGTAGTATTTTCTTCTTGCCTAGCAGCATAAATACTAGGCGCACATGAAGAGGCTATTGCTGTAGGAATGAAGTACCATACTTCAGAAATTCGAGTCGCCGAGGAATAAAGCCCTAAGGCTCGGGGGCCAATCATTTTCCCAAGCATAATCTGGTCTATCTTCATATAAATCACAATTGAAAACCCAGATAAGATTAAAGGCCAGCTTTCTTTGAGCAATGATTTCGCTAATGGTAAGCTCCAACGCCATAATCGGAGTGCTCCCCCCTGGATTTTGTAGCAGACAATTAAACTTATTGCACCAATCAAAACTTCAGCTAAAGTAGCCCAGGCAAATGCTAACAACGGTGCTCGCACATTGATTAAAATGACCTTAGCAATTGAAATCACTAAAAAAGCAGTGTTTTTAGCTAGTACAGTGTATTTCGACTGTAGTTGTGACTGAAACCATAGATCGATCGTCTCAAAAGCGCGAAAAATCCCAGCAGAAGCTAAAAGCCCTACTAGGCTCATCGTTAGCTGATCGTCATGATGGAGCCCAAAAACCATGCTCATAGAAAGCAATAGTGTTGCAATGCCCCCAAACAGTTGCAACCAGAAGGTTGTTCCTAAAATCTGTTCTTTCTTTTCAGGTTCATGGGTAATCGTTCGAACAACTAGAGCTGGTAACCCCAAGTTTGAAAAAGTGTTGAATAGCGCAACAAAAGCCATTGCATAACTCAACACCCCGAACTGAACTACACCTAAATATCGAGCAATCCACACTCCAACAAATAAACCTACCGTCATTCGTAGGAACCGACCAGCAAAAAGCCAACCTATGTTAGCGACAATTTTGCGCAAGTCTTTACTAAAATCCAAGGACAAAAGCTTTTGAAGAGCTGAGCTCATTGCAAGAAAATGAGGTACATGTTTAAAGAATGGGGCGTTGCCGATCCTCGGGATGATTTTATCTGCAAGGTACTGTCAAATAGCATGTTTAACCGATCGGTTCATCCTCTAAATCAGCAACGGCAAAAAATTCATAAGTCAGTTTTTTGAACAACTACAAGTAAACTCAGACAACACGTTTATCATTTGAATGATTAATGACTGTTAATCGAAGTTTGGGCAACAAACTTCGATGTATCTAAGCAGCAATTCTATTGATTCTGATTCGTTGTTTTTCCCATGTCAAAGTTGTTCGCACAATGCAATCCAAATCTACATATTGAGGATTCCAATCTAACAACTTACGAATTTTATCTGCTTGAGCCACTACACAAGCAGGATCACCAGGACGTCGGTCAACTTCCTTGACCCAAAAATTCTTTTTGGACACTCGCTGTAAACAATTAATTACTTGCCGAACACTATATCCTTGCCCGTAACCACAATTTAGTATTTGGCTATGGCCTCCAGAATTTAGATAGCGTAACCCATCCAAATGGGCAGCTGCTAAATCAACTACATGAATAAAATCTCTAATGCCTGTTCCATCTGGTGTATCAAAGTCTGTCCCAAATATTTTTACGTCAGGTTTTCGGCCTAACGCAACATCACATGCGGCTCGAATTAAATGGGTTGCCTCAGGTAGCCATGGACCTATCTGTCCATCTGGATCGGCCCCAGCCACATTAAAGTAGCGCAAAATGACATATTGTAGGTCCGATGCTTTGGCATAGTCTTGAATAATGCGCTCACTCATCAGTTTGGACATCCCATAGGGATTAATCGGATTGGTGGGTGCGGTTTCCGATACGGGGTTTTCCTTGGGTTCGCCATACACTGCGGCTGTACTCGAAAATACGAATCGTTTTACTCCATAGCGCTCACAGCAACGAAGGATATTGATCACGTTCATTGTATTGTTGCCATAGTAGTCCAATGGACGCTCAACGGACTCTGGCACAACAATGCTGGCTGCAAGATGTAAGACGGCATAAAAGTCATGCTGTTCAAATAGCTGGGCTAACTTTTCTGTGTCAGCTAGATCACCAACAACTAACTTGCCATAAAGGACGGCGTGGGCCACTCCGGTTGAAAGATTGTCATAAACAACAATTTCATAGCCAGCTTGGCCTAACTGCTTTACGACATGGGAACCCACATAACCTGCTCCACCCGTCACTAATACTTTTTTTGAGTTAACCATAGCTAAGATATGAAAAACAGACGGAAGTCTATCTTTAGACAGTATCTACCATTGCATTCTGAAGGACTGTGATGGTCTCAACGCCCTTTCCCTAAAAGCACTACGCGCAACGTCTTAAACACAATTGCGAGATCTAGCCAAAACGAGTGGTTTTTTATGTAATACAGGTCATAGGCTAGTTTTTCATAAGCGTCGTTTACTGATGCACCATAGGGGTATAAAACCTGTGCCCATCCTGTGATTCCCGGTTTCAGCATATAACGGACAGTGTAATGGGGAATCTCTTTGGCTAGCTTTTTATCAAACTCTGGCCGCTCAGGGCGTGGACCAATCATGCTCATATCACCACGTAGGACGTTCCATAATTGGGGCAGTTCGTCAATTCTCACGAGGCGAATAACATTTCCTACCCGTGTAATTCGTGGATCGCGTTCGCTAGCCCATTGAACACCGCGTTTCTCTGCATCTTGATACATCGAACGAAACTTGTAAACCCGAAACGGCTTCATGTTTTGTCCTGTCCGAGACTGACTGTAGAAGACAGATCCAGGGCTATCTAGTTTTATCGCAATAGCCGTTATCAGCATAACTGGAGAAACGATGCATAAAACTGAAATGGCCAGAATAATGTCGCCAAAGCGCTTAACCCACAGATTAATGCGGTTAGACAACAGATTGAAGCCTACGCTAAATGTAAACCAAGTATCTTGTAACGTGTCGGCAGGGATTTTATTAAAGTAGTTTTCATATAGATCTGGAACTCGATATATTGGAATTCCCTGTAATCGCGCCTGTTTCAAATACGTTAACTGTTGTTCGTTAAGCTTTAGCTCATGGCTGACTAGAATATGGCTGCAAGGGTGAGTAAGCCAAGCACCCAGATCGCTTAAGTTACCTACTTCTTGGGTATGCTCTGCTGGAACAGTTTGCCAGTTTGCCAATAGGTTAACCACATGATTGGTTAACTTAAGGGAGCTAAAATCTTGTAATAGGGAATTTTGACTGTGGTCAAACCCCAATAAGAGCCATCTATTGAGGGCTGTTTGAGCCTTTAGATAGTTGGCTGTAACTAGTCTTGAAACGATAGTCCAAATACTAAAAATGACGATGGCTGTAGGCCACACATTGTTGGTATAGGCAGAACTTGGGCTTAAAGCATTAAAGATATAAATTACTATGACCCAAAGGCCAGTGGTCATGGAATTACTGATTAACGTACGAATAGATGCACGTACCCCTGACACCCTCAGGAAATCTAGACGGTAGGCATCTGCTAAATAAAGACCACTAACAAATGTAATTACAAACAGCCATGTCAACGGTGATAGCAGGAATATAAACGCGCTCGCTTGAAGAGCTCGGTGCGTTGACAAGCTTGCCAACAGGATAGCAATGTCACAAATCAACAACAACGCTGCTACTTGACGGGATGTAAATAATGGTCTGACAAACTGTCTATTTTTGGCTGATGGCTTGTCAGTTAGTGGTTGTAGTGACGTCGTGAAAATCATGATGATAAACACAGGAATAGAGTCAACAAGCCTTTCCCTCAGTTAAGGACAAGACTATCTTGAGGGTGTCAAAATCATCATCTTTTATTCGCCAAGTTCAATGTTACCAACACCCTGTAATGCAATTGAGTGCAACAGTTTTTCCTTTAGCAGCCCTAGACGTTTACACCGAAGACTTGTCGTTGTTGATATAGAGGATGAGTCGGTTAGCTATGGCATAGGCCAGTATCTTGCAGATAAAATCATCCCGAGCATCAGCAACGCCAATAATTGAACAGCGTCAGATGCACTGAAAACTCTCAATCCTGCTGTCTAAAACAGGTTACAGAAAATTTGGCGTAAATACTTACGGTCTCGAATGGTAGAAAAAACGTTGCGACTTAATTTCCCTCTATATGGATTATTGAAATGTTAGCGTACACCCGACTGGCTATTTTTTTAGGAATAACATTCGCAATCCTACGCAAGACCCAATGCTTTCAACTCAAAAACAGGATTTTTTAATAAAAATTTACAAATCAAGGATGTTTGAGCTACCTGGTTATCAAAAATAAGGGCATTGAGCTATATTCTCGATAACCATGATTTGATGGGGTCTGTTCATGGGAGCTACTGTGTTAGGGGACTGTTTCTCGGTGGCAGACTGTCGATTTAGCTAGATAGGCTCCATTTTCAAGCGTTAGCGGTCACAATGCTGCTAAGGGCGACACTGTGCTTGGCTATTCAACGTTATACAATACATAGGACGCTTTTAGGGGGATTAGCTCGCTTTTTATTAAAGACAAAGGTTGCCCTGGGGCAGGGTTTACAAGACTTTAGAGCGGGCTATGGCTAAGTGACGGCTAGTGTGGGGTCCAGCTGCTTCTTTCAGTAGATACCCCTAGATTTTTAGACTTTATTCTGTTACTACTAGGCATTAATCAAGTAGTTAGTCAAGACGGTTCATAGACTACTTGGTTTAACCATCGCTGTGTCTTCTTAAATTGCTTTGCTAATTTGTATCTACGGTTATGACTAGCGTCAAATCTTTTGCCTTGTTAGGGCGTGCGTTTATGGGGGCTGTGTTGGGAGCTGCCATCGCCCATGGTGATGTGGCCCTAAGGGCGGTGGCTCCTCGCGCGGTAGCATCGGTGATTAACGCCTTGCCTGACGTTTACCTGCTTGGGCCTGGTGATCTGATTGGCATTGATGTGTTTAATGTGCCGGAATATGGGGGTGAGCAGCGGGTGCTTGCTAACGGCCAGGTAAATTTGCCAGCGGTGGGACAGCTGTCGGTTGTTGGGCTGACAATAGCGCAGGCGGAACAGGCTATTAGTGATGCCTATGGTGCGAAAGTTCGCTATCCGCGGATTACGGTCAGTTTACTGATGCCGCGACAATTACGGATTGCGATCGCAGGTGAGATCTACCAGCCCGGCGTTTACACAATCCCAGTAGACGAAACCGGTCAGTTTCCCACATTAGTTGATGCGATCCAGCTAGCGGGCGGCATTACCCAAGCTGCCGATATGGAACAGGTCCAGATCCGGCGCAATGTGGAAAACGGCAACACCCAGAGTGTTATCAGTGATTTAGGTCTGCTAATTGGCCAGGGGGACCTGCGGCAAGATATTCCCCTGCGGGATGGGGACGCCATTACCATTAACCAGGCCGACACCATTGATCTGAGGGCTTCCAACCAGATTGCCGTTTCTAATTTGGCAACCGATGAAGAGGAGGCCATCAGCGTTGTCGTGGTGGGGGAAGTGTTTCGCCCAGGCACTTACAACTACGCCTCACGGCGGACATCGAGCCAATCTGTGACCGTCGGTAACACCACCACCGCCAATACGGTGCAACAGCCTGGACGATTGACCGTGACGCGGGCATTACGGCTGGCGGGTGGGATTAAACCCCTGGCAGACCTGCGACGGGTGGAGGTTAAACGCACGACCCGCTTTGGCGACAACCATACAATTTCCTTAGATCTGTGGCAGCTAGTGGAAGCGGGCGAAAACAGTCAGGATATGGTGTTGCAGATGGGGGATACCATTGTCGTTCCCACGGCAGTGGCGGCAAATTCGGAGCAAATTAGCAGGCTAACCGCCACCAATTTGTCTCCCGATACCATTAGTGTCAACGTGGTGGGGGAGGTGGAAGAGCCCGGAGCCATAGCCGTGTCGGCCAATACCACCCTAAACCAGGCGGTGTTGGCCGCAGGCGGGTTTAATCGTCGAGCCCAGGAAACGGTTGAGCTTATTCGTCTTAACTCAAACGGGACCGTCACCCAGCGGTCTTTTGACGTTGATCTGGCCCAGGGGTTAGACCCCGACAATAATCCGATTGTGCAGCACAACGATATTGTCGTTGTCGATCCAAGTACGGCAGCGCGTCTGTCCGATAGTCTCAATACGATATTGAGTCCGTTTCTACAGATTTTACCCGTTATTAACCTGGGGCTGTAGCAAACGTGGGGATGTGGGCTATGCTCTGTTTGCGCTTATTTAACCTTTAGACGTCACTGGACCCATGAATAATTTGACTGTGAACAACAGCGCATCTAACGGAGAGAATTGGAAGGGGTTTCCATTGTTTCAGGTCCCGTGGGATGAGGATGATATAGATTTACGGCAGTTGTTCACGGTGTTGCGGCGACGGGCTGGCGTTATTGCCGGCATAGCGGCTGGGGTAATGGGGGCTGCGGTAGTCGGCACGCTTTTGCAAGAGCCTATCTATGAGGGCACTTTTCAGGTTTTGGTAGAACCGGTGAATGCGGATAACC
>ERZ1740052.793-NODE-793-length-10498-cov-21.841999_pt1 | contig 10498 bp, 7 predicted proteins | sample MGYA00581750_ERZ1740052 | MGnify/ENA primary metagenome ERZ1740052 (study PRJEB43018, sample SAMN04849743) | marine metagenome | isolation source: floating plastic debris | place: Pacific Ocean | collected 2008-08-30 | study: EMG produced TPA metagenomics assembly... | reverse complement strand
CATCAGGGTATTCTCGTACTTTTTCAATCAGTTGTTTGAGTTGTTCATCCATAAAAATGGGGAGACTATATCTTTCTAGATTTTGCTTTCAAAGAATATTAAGCAACCATTAAATATACATAAGAGCATTCACGGATTTCGATATAGGTTATCTATTTTGGTCGATAAATTTTGGATTAGATTGGCAATGGCTTTCAGGACTAGTTGTTAAGTTTTGTAAAAAGATGCCATAACCTCACCAAACATTCTGGATTAGGGTCTGAGAGAAATATAGGAGGAGGTTTGGGTCTTCCTTCTGATTTGGAGATTTTTTAAGACTCCGTTGGTTAAGAGATTGTTTGTGAAACAGGAATACAACCTACTTGAGGTAATACAAATGGTAGTTAATTTACAAAGAATATTTGCAATGAAGCTTACCGCAAAAGTATTGTTCACCTTGCTCCTTAGTAGTTTAGGTCTTGGAATCTATTTTATATTTGATGGGCAAGCAAGCGATGCAGAAAGCACATCAGGAAGTTTCATAGTTAATAAATTGTCGGGTAAATGTATTGATGTAGCTGGCGCTCCTGGTCGAGATAATGCTGCACCTTTACAGCTTTTCGATTGCGAATCTTCTGGACGCAATCGCGACAATGATTCAGAAACTGACCAAAAATGGACAATTACAAGTGATGGATTTATCAAGAATAGTTTATCTGGTAGATGTATTGATGTAGCTGGGGCACCTGGAGAAGGTAATGCTGAAAAGTTACAGCTTTTCGATTGCGAACTATCTGGACGGAATCGCGATAATGATTCAGAGACTGACCAAAGGTGGACAATTACGGGTGATGGATTTATCAAGAATAAATTGTCTGGTAGGTGTATTGATGTGGCTGGGGCACCGGGAAAAGGTAATGCTGCACCATTACAACTTTTCGATTGCGAACTATCTGGACGCAATCGCGATAACGGTTCGCAGACTGACCAGCAATGGGATTTGACAAGTACTCCAGTTCCGAAATATTGAGCGAAAAAGGGTAAAAAGCAGGACTTAACTATTAGCTAAATGAAAGAGAGGATTTAGATATGTCTACTGAATACTATTACGGAACAGAAGGTAATGACTATTACTTGCACAATAGTTCCGATGACTTAGTTGCTTATGGTTATGGTGGTAATGATGACATATTTGGTAACAGCGGTAATGACTATATAGATGGTTCTCGTGGTGATGACTATCTTTATGGTGGATTAGGAAATGATGAACTGTTAGGTTTTGATGGTAATGATTACTTAATTGGTGAGTCTGGAAATGACTATCTTTTAGGTGGTTTTGGTGCAGATACATTTGCTTTCGATTCTCCCTATGGTGGTGTTGATGTGATAGCTGATTTTTATTGGGAAGAAGGAGATAAAATCGAAATCTCTCAATTAGGCTTTGGTACTAGTTCTACCAGTGGTTTTTTCTACGACAATAATAATGGTAATTTGTTTTTTGAAGAAATCCTCGTAGCCAATATTGAGAATATCCCGACTGACTTTTCAACTCAGTCTGATATTGTTCTGTTCTAATAAATACAGGAATTAAGCAATATTTCGGAGATTATAACAGTTTGAAATTTTGTACTTAGGGTTATTATCGTGTAACTCCGAAAAAAATTAGACGATGTTTTAAAAGTATCTGGTGGTTAAAACTACCGGATACTTTTAAATAATTATTTATATAAATATGAATACTAAAATTTGATGAGTATACTATCTTAATAAGGAGCTTAATTGGCAACTGCTCTATAGTAACTATAAGGGTATAGAGATGCAGATAAGAATAAGCTTGAAATTTAGTGATGGTGATTTTCATCAAGGTTTTGGTCTGCAAAAAAAATTGGTACTTGTGGTCAGTAATGAAGATAAATCAACAGAAATAGAGATTAAACTGCCCCCAGCGCCAGAAATTCCTGTTTTATATCAAAAATGGAAAGATAGCTATATTAAGCTAGCCAATCCTCAGCTAGCACGCATTAAAGTGAAACAAGTCACTAGTTTTTCTTACCCAGAGCGTCATCAAGAATGCGAAAAAATTGCCCAAGAATTACGAAATAAATTAAATCAGTGGCTATCGAATATTAAGCCTGAATTAGAAGCAGTAATTAAATTAAATGGTGATTCGGAAATTATATTTTTTGTTTACACTCAAGATATAAAATGCCAATCTACAAAAGATATATTGTATCGACTTCCTTGGCGAGAATGGGATTATTTTTCTCAAGTTTATTATTTAGAAGCTGCCTTATGTTTCAATAAATCTCAATCAAATAGAAACAATACTATTAAAAGGCAGGAAATATTTAGAAGAGTTAGAATAACTAGTATATTTGGTGAAAGCGAAGGAATTAATATCCAAGTAGATAGAGAATTAATTGAAAAGTTGAGTCAGCGGGGAGCAGAATTATTAGTTCTGTCGCAACCAAAGCGTCCAGATTTTATTAAATTATGGGATGAACCCTGCGATATTCTATTTTATAGCGGTCATAGTTATAGCGAGGAACATAGTCAGGTTGGTTTTCTACAAATCAATCAATGGGAAAGTTTGAATTTAGAAGAAATTAAAAATACTTTGCGCGAAGCAATTAAGAAAGGTTTGAAAATAGCATTTTTTAATTCTTGCGATGGTTTGGGTTTAGCTCAACAGTTGGCAGATTTAAATTTATCATTAATTATAGTTTGGCGGGAACTAGTACCCGATAAAATTGCTCAGAGATTTTTGGAGTATTTTCTAAACTCTTACGCTGAAGGCAAATCTCTATTTACTTCGGTGCGAGATGCAAGAATGAAGCTTGTAGAGCTTGCTCCACGTTCTGAAAAGGAAAAGCAATTACCGGGTGTAAAGTGGTTGCCAATTATCTGTCAGAATACTATAGATACACCTCCAACTTGGGAAGACTTGGGAGGACTAAAGGGTAAACTGATTCAGTCTCCCTATCGGGGCTTATCGCCATTTTATGAGTCGGATAAGGAATTATTTTTTGGTAGAAATAATTTTATTCGAGATTTAGTTAAAGGGGTAAATGATAAGCCATTAGTACCGATAATTGGTGCTTCTGGAAGTGGAAAATCTTCTGCTGTATTTGCAGGATTAGTTCCTCAATTGAGGAATATTTCTAACTTAGATATTGTATCTTTTCGACCGGGTAAAAATCCTTTTGATGCTCTAGCTTTAGCCTTGAGTTCTTGTTATCATTTTTTGAGTAAAAAATCGTCTCAACAAGGGAAAAAATTAAAATTACAGACTAATCTGTATGATGATAATAAAAAATTTGGTAGACTTATCGACAGTATTATTAATCATTTTTCGTTGCAGCGTTTTGTATTAATTGCCGACCAGTTTGAAGAAATTTATACCTTAACTAAGGAAGAATATCGCCAACCTTTTTTGGATGCATTATTGTATGCAATCGAATTTATTCCTAGATTTACCCTAGTATTAACATTGAGGGCTGATTTTTACGGACATGCTCTGTCTTATCGTCCTTTGAGCGATGCTCTACAATCTTCAGGTATTTATAATCTGGCTCCAATGAATTCGCAAGAATTACGTGCAGCGATAGAAAAACCCGCACATAAAATGAAAGTCGAATTGGAATCTGGATTAACTACCAAACTAATTGATGATTTAGGTACAAAACCGGGACGTTTACCATTATTAGAGTTTACCTTGTCGCTGCTTTGGGATAAACATGAAAAATGGTATCTTACCCATCAAGCTTATCAAGAAATAGGTGGTCTAGAAAAAGCTTTGGCTCAGTATGCTGATTCGGTATTAAATTTATTATCGAGAGTAGAAAAAAAACAAGCCGAGCAGATATTTATTCAGTTGATTAGTCCGGGGGAAGGAACAGAAGATACCAAACGAGTTGCAACTTATATTGAAGTGGGAGCAAGTAATTGGAATTTGGTTAAATTATTAGCCGATAAGCGTTTAGTGATAACTGGATGGGATGAAAGCAATCAACAAGAAACTGTAGAAATTATCCACGAAGCATTGATTAGGGAATGGGGAAATTTACGGTTATGGATAGAAGGTAATCGTGAATTTAGAATTTGGCAAGAAAGATTAAAATTTGATGTCCGGGAATGGGAAAATAAAAACTATTTAGAGAAAGCACTATTACAAGGTACAAGATTAGCCATTGCCGAAAATTGGTTTGAGCAACGTCAGGATGAATTAACCAGTTTAGAAAAAAATTATATTAGCGCTAGTGTTAGGGTAAGAGATAAACAACAACGGAAACAGAAACTTACTAGACAGTTAACTATTTCTGGATTGGTTGGTGGCTTAGTGCTGGTATCAACTTTTGCTGGGATTAGCGAAATTGGTAAAACTAATGCAGAAGCAGGAAAAATAAGTAGCGCTGCGGAAAATTTTTATAGTAGAAATGATTACGAATCAGCATTAGTAGAAGCGATTAATGCTGGTAGGTTAATCAAGAAAAGTATCTGGAAACCTTGGATAGCAACCGAAACTAAGATGCAGGTTATATCCACACTACAACAAGCAGTTTTTGGGTATCAAATAAATGAATTAAAAGGACATTTAAGTGAAATAAATAGCGTTAGCTTTTCACCAGATAGCACAAAAATTGCTTCTGCTTCTTCTGATAAAACAATTAATCTTTGGGATAGTCATACAGGGGACAAAAATACAACTTTTTTAGGACATGCCGATGCGGTAAATGATATTAGTTTTTCTACCGATGGTAAAATTATTGCTTCAGCTTCTGATGACCAAACAATAAAACTATGGAATGTTGCTACTGGAGAAGAAATTAAAACTCTTAAAGGTCATATTTCGAGAGTTATTACTGTTAGCTTTTCACCAGATGGTAAAACTATTGCCTCGGGTTCGGGCGATGGTATGATTAAAATTTGGGATGCTCGGACAGGAGCAGAAATTAAAACTCTCAGCAGTCATTCTTCAAGAGTTCTCAGTGTCAGTTTTTCACCAGATGGTAAAACTATTGTCTCGGGTTCTGCTGAAGGTACGATAAAACTTTGGAATATTAACACTGGATTGAAAATCAAGACTCTTGAAGGTCATAAAAGTCGAGTTTCTGATGTTAACTTTTCACCAGATGGTAAAACTATTGTTTCTGGTTCTGGTGACTATAGTTTAAAGCTTTGGGATTTTACTAGTGGTAGAAAAGTGAGAACCCTTAACAAACATGTAGGTGCAGTTAATAGTGTTAAATTTTCACCAGATGGTAAAACTATTGCTTCAGCTTCTGATGACTATAGTTTAAAACTTTGGAATACCAAAACATTGGATGATACTAAAACCTTCAAAGTAGATTCTGGTCGCATAATTAGCAGCGATTTCTCAACCGATGGAAAAAAAATTGCTTCAGGTTTGAGTGACGGTACGCTAAAAATTAGCAATGTTGATAAACGCGATACTCTTAAAAAAATTAAAACTTTTGAAAAACATTCCGACGAAGTTATCAGCACCAGTTTTTCTCCTGACGGAAAAGCAATTGCATCCGGTTCTCGTGGAGGTTCCCTGAAAGTTTGTAATTCTGGGACGGGAAAGGATATTCATACTCTTCAAGGTCATTCTAGTGACATCAAAAGTTTTAGTTTGTCTCCTAACGGTAAAGTTATTGCTTCTGGAAATAGTTTTGGCGAAATAAATATTTGGGATAGTGCTACAGGGAAAGAAATTCGTATTCTCAAAGGAAATTTTGGCAGCGTTAAACATCTTAGTTTTTCCCCAGATAGTAAAATAATTGCTTCTGGCTCGGAAAATGGCACAATTAAACTTTGGAATCTTGCTACAGGAGAAGAATTTAAAAGTTTTAAAGCGCATATAAATGAAATTAAAAATATTAGTTTTTCATCGAATGGTCAAATCCTAGCTTCTAGCTCAGACGATAGCCAAATTAAACTTTGGAATCTTGCTACAGGAGAACAAATTAACACTTTGAAAGTAGATTCTAGCAAAATTATTAATGCTCGTTTCTCCCCAACTGAAAACATAATTGCTGCTGGGTTGAGTGATGGGACAATCAAGCTGTGGAATCCCGAAACAGGAGAAGAAATTCAAACCTTAAAAGCACATTCTCGTCGAGTTACTCAAATCAGTTTTTCCCCTAATGGCAAAATAATATTATCTGGCTCGGAAAATGGCACAATCAAAGTCTGGGATACTCTAACAGGAAAAAGAATTACAACTCTTGGAGGAGATTCTCGCGAAATTAGCAGCCTCAGCTTTTCCCCAAAGAACAAAATAATTGCATCTGGTTCAACCGATAGGATGGTCAGGTTATGGGATATTAATACGGGTAAAAAGATTCAAGTCTTAGGAGGACATTTCGGCACAATTAAAGGTATTAATTTCTTCCCGGATGGTCAAAATATTATCTCTGCATCTCGTGATGGTACAGTAAAACTACGGGATGTTGCAACAGGGGGTAAAGTCAAACATATTACCCTACGTTCGAGTAGTATCAGAGATATCGACTACTCTTATGACGGTAAAATCATCGCTTCCGCATCTGCTGACCGAACTGTCAGATTGTGGGATAATCAAACAGGTAAAAGGCTACAAATTCTCAAACATTCAAGCGAAGTAAATACAGTTAGCTTGTCCCCTAAAAATCAAATAATTGCTTCTGGTTCTGATGATAATACCGTAAACCTATGGAATGCTGTGACTGGGGAAAAAATCAAAACATTAAAACAGCATTCAAGTCGGGTTAACACCGTGAAATTCTCCCCAGATGGAAAAATAATTGTATCGGGTTCAAAGGATGGCACAATAATACTTTCGGATACTCGGACTGGTGAAAAAATTTATACTCTTAAAGGACATTTAGGAGAAGTTAAAAATATTAGTTTTTCCCCCAACGGTAAAATAATAGCTTCCGCTTCAGCAGATAAAACAATTAAGCTATGGGAAAGCAACACGGGAAAGGAAATCAGAACTTTAAGAGGACATTCCGACAAAGTGATTAGCATCATTTTTTCACCTGATGGAAAGATAATAGCCTCTGGTTCTGCTGACCGCAAGCTGCGACTGTGGATTGCTTCCACAGGTAGGGAAATCAAAGCTCTCAGAGGGAATAACAAATGGGTTCGTAGTCTGAGCTTCTCCCCCGATGGTAAAACTATCACTTCTGCATCTGCTGGTGGTAAGGTGATTTTGTGGAACTTTGATTTAGACAGTTTGCTAAGTGAAGGTTGTAATTTAATGCGTGATTACCTCCAGAATAATCTCGATATCACTGAGAACGAAAAACGAATGTGTGACAGTATCTAGTAGACGAAACTAAAACTTACCCTGTCTTACCAGACATCTCTCTCCTCGATTAAAAGAAAGGAAAAGAAAAACAGTTATTTAATCTATTACTGATATTTATATATTTATATTAATTTTTGTAACAAAATCAATTGCAATACCAAAAATTCTGCATTAGAGCTTGAGAGAAATATATGAGGTTCACGAAATCTTAATTTGTACTTATCTCGAAGGTTTATTTCGGAATATGAAAAAACTACAGTCACTAAAACTATTAGCACTGCTATTAACACTAAAGTCTACAATCCTAATTCCGACTCCCATAGCAACCGCAGAAACTCCAAATAATGGTGATGAAATGATTCCCCGAGGAGTTGTAGAAAGATTACTCAGATTAAATATAGCTGATTTTATGGGAGTAGAAAAACAACTTATACTTGGGAAGTTACCAGATAATTTACCACTAGAGATACCACAACCTGCTAATACTCAAGTTGTAGCAACAATTCAACGAGGTAAAGATAACTATCAGATAGAATTAGATGTACCACAATCAGCGGCTCAAGTAGAATCATTTTATGAAAATCAATTGAAACAGAAGGGATGGAAAGAACAAAAACAAGCTTCTCCACAGCAAGCTTTTGCAATAACAGCAAACCAGTCAAATAAAAGCAGTAGTTATTGCGAATCAGCAAAAGGACCCTCGATAAACCTTAGTATTAGCCAGTTAGAAAAAACTTCCACATCAGTTAGTATTGGCTTGAGTACTAATAAAAATAATCATTTTTGTCGATATTTAAGTGGAGGTTCACCATTTGATATTGTAGAAGTTCCATCATTAAAGCCACCAGAAAATACCAAGGTTATTCCTAACCCAATGCGAACTTTTGGCTCTGAAATATCGAATTCTAAAGCTACCTTGGAATCTCAGCTAAATATTGAACAATTAAAGCAACATTATATAAATCAGATGCAGCAAGCTGGGTGGACAAAAACTGCTGATGCTAAAAATACTCAAACTAATTTAAGTGTATGGACATTTAAGGGTCAAGAAAATATTTGGGAAGGAATAATGAGAATTAAACCCGTTGAAGGTAAATCCGGACAATATTCTGCAAATCTGATGATTTTGCAAGAGAAATAATGCCTTTTTTAACAAATAATTTTTAATTGAAAGAAAGCAGTAAGTTTATCAGAAAGTCTTATTTTTGGATAGACTTACTCGCTGAGGAGAAATAGCTAGATTTAAGAAAATTTATAAACAAAATTTAGGTTGTATTTTAATCAAATTTTCTTAAGAGTTAGGTATTTATAGATTTGGCATTTTGTTAATTATGGTTGCATACTAAGTAATTAAGAACCTTTAACTTATTATTTACTACAGGTGAGAATATGGGAATCTTAGATGGATTAATGGGTAATGCATCTGAAGTTAATATTGAGAAGTTGGAACAGCAAGTTACTCCTTTAATGATTGAGGGAGAAAGTATGCATAAAGCTTTTAAGCTAATTAGAGATTTGGTTATTTTTACGAATAAAAGAATGATTTTAATTGATAAACAAGGAATGACGGGTAAAAAGACTGAGTTTTTAACGATTCCTTATAAGTCAATCAAATACTTTAGCAAGGAAAGTGCTGGTAATTTTGATTTGGATGCTGAAATTAAGGTTTGGATTTCTGGGGAAGATTTACCAAGGGAATTTGAGTTTAAGAGAGATGATGCTGTGGATGAGGTTTATCGAATTTTGAGTTATTATACTTTGTAATTTATTTGATAATTGGTAATTGTAAAATGGTGTGTTATGGCACAAATAAATCTGATTTTATAAGAATATTTAAATAATGCCGTAACACACCCTGCAATAAAATATAAATATGAAAGAACCGGAATTGTTATTTGTTGATAATTTTATAGAAAATAGTAATAATTTATTTATTTCACTTCGAGATAGTATAGTTTGGGATGAAAGAATAAAAGCGCGTAAAACAGCAAGCTTTGGTGTTGCTTATGATTATTCTAATATTACTTATCCCCAAGTTGAAATGCATTCTAGTTTGATAAGCATTTGCAATCAAATCGAATCTGATATTGGATTTTTACCTAATAATTGTCTTTTGAATTATTATCCCGATGGTAATTCTACTATGGGTTATCATTCTGATTCTGCGAAGGAATTAAAATTAGGAACTGGTGTTGTAATTATTTCCCTTGGTTCTGAAAGATATATTTCGTTTCGTAGTAAGGTTGATAAGGAGATTAAGTTTCAATATAAACTTGGTTGTGGTGGACTTTTGTATATGGATAAAGCTGTTCAAGATAGTTGGATGCATGCTATTCCTAAACAAAATGGTGCTGGTGAAAGAATTAGTTTGAGTTTTAGATATATTGTTTGAATTTATAGAAATTAGGGAAAAATGAGTCGTCAACCGTTACTTGATTCCAATAGTTCTTATACTTTTAGTAATTACTTTGAATTGGGATTCGCTACGGATGATTTAGCCGCTGAATTCGGTTATTCTTTTGAAAGAAAATTTATAGAATTACCGAAATATTCAGAAGATTTAGACCGAATATCGGATTTAAAGCTACGTATTGAAGAAATATTACCTTATGTCGATTTAGAAAATGAAGCTACTCGCAGAGAAATATTGATTGCACCAATTGTTACAGATTTAATTCATTATTCACGCGCAAAATTACGAATAGAATATCCTATTAAAGTGAGTAATTTACTACAGGGAAAATTAGATTATCTATTACGTTCGATAACTAATATAATCGTCATTGAAGCTAAACAAGCAGATATTAATAGAGGTTTTACGCAATTAATGACGGAAATGATAGCTTTAGACCAGTGGATTGATAACCAACAATCTGAAATACTAGGAGCGGTAACTACAGGTAATATTTGGCAATTTGGGGTGTTATATCGTCAGCAAAAACATATTCAGGAAGGAATTAATCTTTATCGGGTTACTGAAGAATTGGAAACGATTATCAGAATTTTATTAAAAGCATTAGGGTAAGGAAAGTTAGGAGTTAGGAGTTGGGAGTTAGGAGTTAGGAGTTAAGAGTTAAGAATTAGGAATTAAAAGTTAGGAATTAGAAATTCTACATCGGGTTTTGTTTCTCCTAAAATTGATGTTCCACACCCTCTGAGTGAAAATCGTTAATTGTTCGTTGTTAATTGATTCACAACTTCCCACACTTTAAATAATTTACC
>ERZ1740052.792-NODE-792-length-10517-cov-4.245173_pt1 | contig 10517 bp, 7 predicted proteins | sample MGYA00581750_ERZ1740052 | MGnify/ENA primary metagenome ERZ1740052 (study PRJEB43018, sample SAMN04849743) | marine metagenome | isolation source: floating plastic debris | place: Pacific Ocean | collected 2008-08-30 | study: EMG produced TPA metagenomics assembly... | reverse complement strand
GGCCAATCATCTCTCCCACGGCTTGGCCGGTGAGTAGCGGTGTGAGACCGTGAGCTTTGTTGTCGAGACTATAGCTGCGCAAAATCGCGCCAGACTTTTGCGACTGCACCGTCTCGGGCCGAGCTTGGACAATAAATAACTCTCCTGTTATACCGTCCTTGGCCCATTCAATATCCATGGGGGTGTAAACGTTATGCACCTTAGAATAGTGGTCTTCAATGGTGCAGGCCCAGCGAGCTAGGGTGAGAATATCATCGTCGTCAATGGCGTAGCGTTGTCGGTCGGCCTCGGACACGGGCACGTTCTTTGTGAGCTTACTGCCCCCCACGTCGTAGACCATTTTGATCTCTTTACTACCCAGGTGTTTTTTAACAATAGAGTTGTACCCCTGGAGTAGGGTGGGCTTAAAGACAAGATATTCATCCGGGTTGACTGCCCCCTGGACCACGGTTTCACCCAGGCCATAGGCAGCGGTCACCAGGGCGGCATCCCTAAACCCACTTTCCGTATCAATAGAGAACATTACCCCCGACGTGGCCAGGTCGGAGCGCACCATCCGCTGGACCCCCACCGACAGGGCCACATCAAAGTGGTTAAACCCCTTGATGGTGCGGTAGGAAATGGCCCGGTCGGTAAATAGGGAGGCAAAACACTTGTGACAGGCCTCTACCACTCCCTTAACCCCCTGGACATTGAGATAGGTTTCTTGCTGACCGGCAAAGCTGGCATCGGGCAGATCTTCGGCGGTGGCGCTGGAGCGTACGGCCACGTCCAGGGATGGGTTGCCATCACAAAGCTGTCGGTATGCGGTCGCAATGGCAGCCTGCAGTTCGGGGGGAAACGGCGTGTCTAAAATCAATGTTCGTACCGCTTTGCCACAGCGGCGCAGGGCTTGGACATCGGTGATGTCGAGACTGGCAAGGTGCGATCGCAACAAATCCTCTAGTCTGGCCTGTTGAATAAAGTAGCGATAGGCCTCGGCGGTGGTAGCAAAACCTGTGGGCACCCGCACCCCCTTAGGTGTTAGCTGTTGAATCATCTCGCCAAGGGAGGCGTTTTTCCCACCCACCCGGGGGATATCGTTAATACCGAGCTGTTCAAATTTGAGAATAAAGTTAGTTGGAATGCTGACGGTTGCAGCACCCGTTGGGGTAGATTTCATCATAAAAACCTGCCTTCGATAGGTCTGAGACAACTGCGGTAGCCACTTAGGCTACTGAAGCGTTAGCGCAATTGGGATGACATGGAGGTGGGGCCATGATGACCTCCGAAGGGCAGTGTAGGATCTGTGGAGCTGCCGAGCCCTGGCATGGGATTATCTGCAAGATGCTAACAGGTGGCATTTTTAGCAAACCGGCACATCGCCTAAAGCAGCAGCAACGCTCTCTCTTTCTCTTTTTTAATTATAGATCTGACTTGCCTTAACGTAGCAGCGCATCTAAGTCTCGTTGCCACTGTCCCCATTAACCCTAGGCCAGTTTTACCTCATTGGCACAAGGATTCCCTGCCTCGATATCGTTGATATTAGACAGGGTGGTTTCAGCAATGTTGGACAGAGCCTCTTTGGTAAAAAACGCCTGATGGGCCGTAATCACCACATTGGAAAAAGCCTGCAACAGGCGGAATGCGTCGGCTTGAATCACCGTGTCAGACAGGCCCTCAAACAACAGCCCCCCTTCCCGTTCATAGACATCTATACCAAAGTAGCCCACGCGCCCCGCCTTAATCGCCTCAATCACGGCTGTGGTGTCAATTAGGCCACCACGACTGGTGTTGATCAACATGGCACCGGGTCTAACATGCTGCAAAGAGTCTGCATTAATCAGGTGATGGGTGGAGGGCAACAGCGGACAGTGGAGAGAAATGATGTCGGAACGCGTTAGTAATATGGGTAGCTCCACGTAGTCCACGCCAATATCCACACAGGCCGGATTTGGACGCACATCGTAGGCCAGAAGCTTGCAGCCAAATCCGTTCATGATTTGGGCAAAGCACTGGCCAATTTTACCGGTCCCCACAATACCGACGGTTTTACCATGGAGATCAAACCCCAAAAGCCCATCTAGGGAAAAGTTGTCGTCGCGTACCCGGTTGTAGGCACGGTACAGCTTACGGTTGAGGGTCATAATTAGCCCCACGGCGTGCTCTGCCACCGCATAGGGGGAGTAGGCGGGCACCCGCACGACGGTAATACTCAGCTGCTTGGCGACGTTTAAGTCGACGTTGTTAAACCCGGCGCAGCGCAGGGCGATGAGCTTAGTGCCGGTGGTTGCGATCGCACGTAGAGTCTCTTCCCCCAGCTCATCGTTAATAAACACACAGACAGCCGGAAACCCCGAGGCCAAAGAGGCGGTTTCTGGCGTGAGCCGGGGCTCAAAAAATGTTAGCTCGTGACTATGGTCTGTATTGATCTCTGTAAATGAGCGTTGGTCGTAGGGTTTGGTATTAAAGAAAGCTATTCTCATAGATCAACCTTGGCTCTAACTATGCACACCATCGATAACATTAGGGCAATACAGCTCGAATAGCGCATTTATCACGCCGCCCGTTGTCAGAGAAAACAATCTTAAAGAAAAAATGTTGTTGAGGCTACATACGTAGGGCAGAAATAGGCCAGGTCAATCTTTTACCCGATAGAAACAGGCTGCTTGACGTCCTAGGGGCTAACTCAAACCCTTAACCCTGTTGGTGTTTAGCCTACCCCGCCACAAACTTCAAAAAAGTGGCTCTCGGCAAGAAAGCAACCATTAAAGCTTTTAATGGTTGTCCTATCTCCATAACTATGTTGATAATTTCAACCCACTTGAAAGCATGGAGATACTTAAAAAACTCTAAACACGTTAAGGCGTTAACCCAAATTTAGGATGGGTAATTGATACTTCAAAAAACAGAGAAAAACCTAGTCTGAGGGTAAAATCGCCGATAAATCCAACTTAAACAGCCGCCGGTGTTTCCAGGTTTGTTCATGTTCCATTTAGTTTCCCTCATCATTATAAAAGCAAAGGTTATGAGTTTCTCATCTTCACTTTCCTTTTGAGGAGCTAGCATATGGGTATGTTCGCATGCAGGTGTAAACGCGAAGATTTAGGAGATACCGACATGTCTTATACCTTGCGGCCCGCATTGTTCAACCGCTAGCAACCGCCAGCGTAACATTGCCCAAGTCATCCTTCTATGGCCAGAGACGGCTCGGTCTGCTCCAAACTTCTCAAAAACAGCGATAGACCATACGACAGCATTGATCACGCTTTGAGTGTAGAACCGACCGATTTATTCTATTCAAGGAAAGATTAATTATGGTTCAAGCCCCCATTCAACCCACTACTTCCCCATCATTGGCCCTGACAGAAGAGGAACTACACCTAATAGATGCCTACTGGCGAGCCTGTAATTATCTCGCCGTCGGTATGATCTATCTACGCGAAAATCCCCTGCTCAAAGAGCCCCTCAAAGCTGAGCATGTCAAGCATCGCCTGCTGGGTCACTGGGGAGCATCACCGGCTCTGAGTTTCACCTATATCCACTGTAATCGTCTGATCAAAAAGTACGATCTAGACATGGTCTTTGTGGCCGGTCCCGGGCACGGTGCTCCTGGGGTGTTGGGGCCCGTTTATCTAGAAGGTACCTACTCAGAGATCTATCCCGATAAGAGTGAAGATGCAGAAGGAATGCAGCGCTTCTTTAAGCAGTTCTCTTTTCCTGGATTTATCGGCAGCCACGTTACCCCAGAAACACCCGGATCAATCCATGAAGGAGGAGAGCTAGGATACAGCGTTTCCCATGCCTATGGTGCGGTCCTCGATAATCCAGACCTGATTGTTACCTGTGTTGTGGGTGACGGTGAGGCCGAAACAGGTCCCCTGGCCACCGCCTGGCATTCCAACAAGTTTATCAACCCGGCCCGTGATGGTGCCGTACTGCCCGTTCTAAACCTGAATGGCTACAAAATTGCTAACCCCACCATCCTGGCCCGCATCTCCCACGAAGAGCTGGAATATCTCTTCCGGGGCTATGGCTATACCCCCTACTTTGTAGAGGGTAAAGACCCAGCAGAAATGCACCAGAAGATGGCCTCGGTGATGGAAGAATGTGTGCTCAAAATCAAAGAGATCCAGCGAGAAGCACGGATATCGGGCAAGATTGAGCGTCCCCGCTGGCCGATGATTGTGCTACGCACCCCCAAGGGATGGACCGGGCCCGCCGAGGTAGATGGCAAAAAAGTGGAAGACTTTTGGCGGTCTCACCAGGTACCCATGGGCGGTATGCACGACAACCCCGACCACTTGACTAGGCTTGGGGAGTGGATGCGTAGCTATCGCCCCGAAGACGTCTTTGATGAGAATGGCACCCTGATCCCTGAACTCAAGGCCTTAGCCCCCACCGGTCACCGTCGCATGGGAGCAAACCTTCATGCCAATGGCGGTCTGCTGCGTAGGGCCTTAAAGATGCCTGATTTTCGTGACTATGCCATCCAGATGGACCAGCACGGTACCGAAGAATTTGAAAATACTAAGGCACTGGGCTTGTTGATGCGGGACATTATGCGGGATAACCCCAACAACTTCCGACTGATGGGACCGGATGAAACAGCCTCAAACCGGTTACAGAATGTCTACGAAGTTACCAAAAAGGTCTGGATGGCCGACATCTATCCAGAAGACGAGGGTGGCACCGAACTATCTCGCGACGGTCGTGTTATGGAGATGCTCAGTGAGCACACCCTGCAGGGGTGGTTAGAAGCCTATTTGCTGACCGGTCGCCACGGTCTCTTCCACACCTATGAAGCCTTTGCCCACGTAGTGGACTCCATGTTTAACCAGCATGCCAAATGGTTAGATATCTGTCGCAACCATGTCCCCTGGCGACGGTCGGTCTCGTCTCTCAATATTCTGCTGTCATCCCTAGTCTGGCGACAGGACCACAACGGCTTTAGCCATCAGGATCCTGGCTATGTAGATCTAGTCACCAACAAGAGCCCTGAAGTGGTGCGAGTTTACTTCCCACCCGATGCTAACTGTTTGCTATCGGTGGCGGACCACTGTTTCCGCAGCGTTGACTATATCAACGTGATTATCTCAGATAAGCAGAAGCATCTGCAGTATCTGCCCATGGATGAGGCCATTGCCCACTGCACCAAGGGAATTGGCATTTGGGACTGGGCTAGCAACGACGACTGTGGAACTGAGCCCGATGAACCCGATGTGGTGATGGCCTGCTGTGGTGACATCCCCACCATGGAATCTTTAGCGGCAACGGCGATCCTGCGGGAGGAATTTCCTGAGCTCAAAGTTCGCTTTGTCAATGTGGTGGATCTGTTCAAGCTGGTGTCCGCAGGAGAGCATCCCCACGGTCTATCGGATTGGGACTTTGACTCTCTATTTACCCCCGACAAGCCCGTTATCTTTAACTTCCACGGCTATCCCTGGTTGATCCATAAGCTGGTCTATCGCCGCTCTAATCAGGACCGTATCCATGTCCGGGGCTACAAAGAAGAAGGGAATATCAACACCCCCCTAGAGCTAGCCATTAACAATCAGGTGGATCGCTTTAACTTGGTGATTGATGTGATTAACCGGGTGCCTAAGCTGGGTTCAGCGGCGGCCCATGCCAAAGAACGAATGAAGAACAAGATCATCGAGTGTCTGGCCTACGCCCACGAGCATGGTAGAGACCAAACTGAGATTGTTGGTTGGAAATGGCCGTATAAAACTGCCTGCCCAGAATAGGATCTGATTGAAAGCCTTCTCTTTATGGGGAAGGCTTTCAATTGAATGAGCGTTTTAGTCTGAAACCATCTAAAACCAGTCTCTAAAACCATTAGAGGGGCGATCCCATGACGGCTCAAACTGTTGCCGTTTACCCAACGGTTGAGAAGACTATCTGGCAAACTAAACCGGCAACCGTAGCGCTTCAGAACAATGTACAGACCGATGCGGGTCTACAGGTAGGTATTTCATGAGTCTGACCCTTTATTTTCTTCGCCATGGCGAAACTACCCACAGCCAGACAGGGGACTTTTGTGGGGCACTCGATGTAGATTTAACGGCCACGGGCAATCAAATGGCCCAGGCCTTTGCCGATACCTACGGTGATTTAGAATGGACGGCGGTGTTTGCTAGTCCGATGAAACGGACGGTGGCTACGGCTAAGCCGCTGTGTCAGGCCGCTAACGTTCCCCTACAGCTGCGAGAGGGGGTAAGGGAAGTGAAATATGGGGCTTGGGAAAACCAGACCCGAGCCTATGTGGAGGAGCATTACCATGATGACTACATTCGCTGGATAACTGAGCCGGCCTGGAGCCCGCCAACGGGGGGAGAAACCGCTTTCCAGGCAGCCAGTCGGGCCGATGTTGTTATTGCTGAAATTGAGGAAACCTACAAAGAGGGTAACGTGCTGGTAGTGTCCCATAAGACAACGCTACGAATTATTTTGTGTAGTCTGCTGGGAATTGATCTGGGACGATATCGCGATCGCATCGACATGCCCGTGGCCTCCCTTAGTGTGATCACCTTTGGTCGCTATGGCCCAATGTTAAAGCGGTTGGGGGATCGCGATCATCTGTCTGAGGCTTTGTGCGATCGCAACGGGACATAAGCTAGAAAACCACCATGAAAATCCTTGTCCTCAACGCCGGTTCTAGCAGTCACAAACTCTGTTTGTATGCTTTGGGTCATACCCTGCCAGCCACCGCACCGATTCCGGCTTGGGAAGCCCAGATTGACTGGTATCCCGACCAGGCTGTTATGGAAATAAAGACCGATGCCGGTGCGTCCTTAGAACAAAAAGTAGCCCTCACCTCTCGACGGGACACCCTCTCCCAGGTGCTCAGCACCCTATGGCAAGGACCCACCCAGGTGCTCAAAAGCCCCCATGAGATTGATGCGGTTGGACACAGAGTTGTCCATGGCGGCCAGACTTACCAGGCAAGTACGATTGTTACCCCCGAGGTCAAAGCCGAAATTGATCGGCTAAAACAGCTCGCTCCAAACCATAATCCTGCCAACCTAGACGGCATCGAACTGATGGAAAAACTGCTGGGGCAAGTACCCCAGGTGGCCGTCTTCGATACCGCTTTTCACAGCCAAATGCCCGACGCTGCCGCCATCTATCCCGGTCCCTACGACTGGGTTAACCAGGGTATTCGTCGCTATGGCTTTCATGGCATTAGCCATCAATACTGTAGTCAGCGAGCGGCACAAATTTTGGGCCGGGATGATTTACGGCTAATTATTTGCCATCTGGGCAATGGCGGCTCTCTCTGCGCCGTTCACCATGGGCAGAGTATTGACACCACCATGGGATTTACCCCCTTAGATGGGCTGATGATGGGCACTCGCTCTGGAGCAGTAGATCCAGGTATTTTGATCTATCTAATGCGACAGGGGTACAGCGCCGATCAGCTAGACCATCTGCTCAATAAAGAATCAGGCCTCAAAGGCATTTCTGGCATCTCCCATGATTTACGCCAAATCAGCCAGGCAGCTGGAGACCAGCGGGCTCAGCTAGCCCAAGCGCTCTACCTCCATCGGCTCAAATCCTGTATTGGCTCTATGCTCATGGGTCTGGGTGGTGTAGAGGCCGTTGTGTTTACCGCCGGCATTGGAGAACATGCCGCATCAATTCGGGCTGCAGCCTGTGAGGCAAAGGGCTTTTTAGGACTGAGATTAGATTCGGACAAGAATAACAATCATCCTGTCGATCAAGATATTGCCACGGTCGATTCTGCTATTCGAGTACTGGTAATTCACACCCAAGAAGACTGGGCCATCGCCCAAGACTGTTGGCAAATTCTAGGGCAACATTAATCAGTCAGAAAAGTACAATCATGATTGTATGACAGTCGAATCGGAAGCCTCTACTCCATGTATTGGACCATGGTGAGTCGCCAAATTGATAGCGCATGATTTGCACAGCTATCAATTTCTGACATCGACTCAATTCCATAATCGGTCTTTAGATTCAAGCCGATTTAATTTGGGATAACTACAATGGCAAACGTGGTCAGCAGATGAAATGGAACCCACCATGACACAGACTCTTCTGGATCAATTGCGTGAAATGACCGTCGTAGTTGCCGACACTGGCGACATTCAAGCCATTGAGCAATTTAAGCCGCGCGATGCAACGACCAACCCATCCTTGATCACAGCGGCGGCACAGATGCCTCAATATCAGGGCATTGTGGATGAAACGTTGCAGACAGCCAAGGCTGATGCCGGTGCCGGTGCCAGTACTCAAGCAATCGTTAACTTAGCCTTTAAGCGTCTGGCGGTTGCGTTTGGTCGTAAAATCCTAGAAATTATCCCCGGTCGTGTCTCCACCGAAGTCGATGCCAGACTTTCCTATGACACCGAAGGTACATTGACCACGGCCCGCGATCTGATCTCTCAGTACGAGGCCGTCGGTATCTCCCGCGAGAGAGTTTTGATTAAGATTGCCTCCACCTGGGAAGGCATTAAAGCTGCCGAGATTTTAGAAAAAGAAGGGATTCACTGTAACCTGACGCTGCTGTTTGGCTTACACCAAGCCATTGCCTGTGCTGAGGCTGGTGCCACCCTGATCTCCCCTTTTGTGGGCCGGATTCTTGACTGGTATAAAAAAGATACGGGCAGAGAGTCTTATCCACCAGCCGAAGATCCGGGTGTGTTGTCAGTTACCGAAATTTTTAACTACTACAAGAAGTTTGGCTACACCACTGAAGTGATGGGGGCCAGTTTCCGTAACACCGATGAGCTGAAGGAGCTAGCGGGCTGCGATCTGCTGACGATTTCGCCTAAGCTACTGGCGCAATTAGATGCAGTCACCGCCGAACTGCCCCGTAAGCTTTCTCCTGAAATGGCGACAGACTTAGAGATCGAAAAAATCTCAGTCGACAAAGCGACCTTCGACAAGATGCATGCCGAAAACCGAATGGCCTCAGACAAGCTAGCTGAAGGTATCCAAGGATTTACTAAAGCGCTAGAGTCGTTAGAATCGTTATTGGTAGAACGGCTTTCCCAACTTAATGGCAATGATACTGTTAGCCATGCGGCTGAAGATATCTTTCGTGCCTATGACCTAGACGGTGACGGCTTTATCACCCGTGAAGAGTGGATGGGAGCTGATGCTGTGTTTGATGCCCTCGACATTGACCATGATGGCAAGATTACCCCTGAGGAGATGGGGGCCGGACTGGGGGCCGCGTTTAGGCTGGCTAAGGTTTAAGGGCCTCGTCTAACACCTCGGGCCAACAATAAAAGCGCTGTCAAATACAAAAGCTGCAACGACCCAGGGATAGGTCAAACATGTGCAGATTATATTTGTTCGACAGCGCTTCATATACCTGTAGGCCCCGGACGCTGTTGCCAGTGTGATCAATCGGTGGGGAGATTGTCGCAATTCTCGCCTTACCTGGAATGACGGCTAAGATGCCGCCGGACACACCGCTCTTAGCGGGTATTCCAACGCGATAGGCCCATTCTCCAGCCCGGTTATACATACCGCAGGTGTACATGATGCTCAACAGATCTCGCACGTAGTCTTCATTGACGGCTTGGGTCTGGGTGATGGGGTTTTTACCATGGTTGGCCAGGGTGGCCGCCATGGTAGCTAAGTCACCACAGGTCACCATAACGGCACATTGTTGAAAATATAGGTCCAGAGCCGCGTCAATATCTTTATCGATCATGCCAAAGTTGAGCATCAGATGGGCCATGGCTCGATTGCGATGGCCGGTGGCTCGTTCTGACATAAACGTAGGCATGTCGATAAAAACATCTTGCCCGGTGTAGCGCTCAAACATAGTTAGCAGTCGGTTGAGCTTATCGGTGGGGCTATCGCCGGTCAGTAAACTGGTGGTGGCAATGGCCCCAGCATTGATCATGGGGTTATAGGGTCTGTGGGAGCCTTCATCTAAACGAATCATCGAGTTAAATGGGTCGCCCGTGGGTTCCACACCCACTTTCTCTAATAACACCTCTCGGCCATGGTCTTCTAGGGCCAAACCATAGGAAAAGATTTTAGAAATTGACTGGATGGTAAATTTCTGAGCTGTATCGCCAACATTAAAGGCTTGACCATCGGTGGTGACGACACTAATGCCAAACCAGTCTGGGCTGGCCTTCGACAGTTCTGGAATGTAGGCTGCCACCTGTCCTTCATCGGTTGCACTATAGGTGTGGTGCAGTTTTTCCAGAAAAGCCTGCAGTTGTGTCATGGTCGATGTTCCCCCAAAGCCCGCTCGATAGCAGCATAACGTCGGAGCTGGTCTCGATAGATTGTATCCCAATGGTTCCCCAGTCCCGGTGCGTCCCAATAGCCGGTATCGGGGTCAATAAAGGCTTTTGTGCGAGCCCAAACAATCCGTTCTGGAATACCCATAGACTGCTGTTTGGCGGCATAGAGCCAGTGAATATAGCCCCGATCCAGGGCGGCCAGGGGAGCCTGATTAGCCAGGTCAATGCCATTGAGTTCTTCGAGTAGGGATAGGTTAATGGATTTTGCCTGGGCCTGTTGCCGTAGTTCAAGGGCCTGTTGCC
>ERZ1740052.791-NODE-791-length-10526-cov-6.982428_pt1 | contig 10526 bp, 2 predicted proteins | sample MGYA00581750_ERZ1740052 | MGnify/ENA primary metagenome ERZ1740052 (study PRJEB43018, sample SAMN04849743) | marine metagenome | isolation source: floating plastic debris | place: Pacific Ocean | collected 2008-08-30 | study: EMG produced TPA metagenomics assembly... | reverse complement strand
GCAATTGGTCAAAACAGGGAGTAGTGTGCTCCTTTCTCCTTACTAGAAGCACCACATCCCATCCCTTCTTAAAACTTTTTTTGAGTCCAATGCTGACCTCTAGCTAGTTTATGGTAAAATGTTCAGGTTCTGCTTTTTAACGTGGCGACATACTGTACGAAGAGTGGCTGAAGTTGTGGATGATGATAAGGGTTTGGTTGATGGCGGACTGGTTTTGTTGGTAGTCGAGTTGAGCGAGTTGAGCGTGTGTAGTTCCATTGGTTGTTGAGTTGAGCTGAGGGGGGGGGAATTATCTTCTATTGGTAGTTGAGCTGAGGGGGATCATCTTCTATTGGTAGTTGAGTTGAGCTGAGCTGAGGGGGGGATTATCTTCTATTGGTAGTTGAGGGGATAACTGCTGATGATGTTGGTTGGTGTGGTTGCTTGGCTGATAACTTATTCTTCTGCGTTTCCTTGGTTTAGCTGTTTTTACATTGTCCATTCCACCATTAGTGTAATACTGTCCTTTCGTGCCACTTTATTAGCATGTGCCATGGATGCCAGTGCCAGTTGACTTGCTTGTGCCCAAAGACGCTGAGTCGCCCAACTGAAGTAGTACCGTCTGGTCCTTGAGAGATGATATATGTTCCAAAACTCAATTTAGCTGGAAATACAAAGAATATGTCAAGTTTAGTTTCAGATAAGAAGGCTCATCACCCTTAACAAACATACAATAGGGAAATTCTAGAACAGGAAAATTAAAAATGTAAATAAAGGCTAAATATGCTGCAAATTGGAGTTGCCTTTCCATGATACAAAATGAATTCTGAGCAACGAATCACTCTTTTGTTTCACACACACTCTACTGAGCGACGAATCACTCTTTTGATGACTACAAAAATCTGAGCAACGAATCACTCCTTTTTGTGACATCTGGTTTTCAAGTTTAATATGCTGCTTTTTTCTTTTTTTTTTTCAGAAACCCAAACCAAAAATTAGAAAATATTCACACATAATACATCAAAAGATAATTCATCAACATTACCTTCCAGATGTCTCTATTAGAAAAGAAAACATTACAAAATACAAACAGACAAAACACATTATGAACTAAAAGGTCGCGTGGCTGGCTGATCTTTCATGTATGCTGAGGTATTTCTGATTAATTAGGTTATGTAATGTTTATTGTCACACTGCTGCTGACCGTGTATTTGGGGATAATATATTCTCATTGTCACAGTAAACACTTAACTTTCATGTTGTTGATGTTCTCGTGTCTGCCCCTTTTTGAAGTAAGAGTGTTACTGTATCCTGAGAGAATGTCAGCACATAAGTTCAGTCAGTGTGATCTCAGCCAGCCACGAGTAAGGATAAAATACAGCTGATACCTTGAATCAGTAAAAAGTACGCAGTGAAACATATATTCTATAACAGTTATAAAGATGTCGATATGCACGATATGTATATGTATAAATGCTCTAATTCTGTGTCAAAACACGGAATTAACAAATCTAATACTCAATGACACATCAAAAGATTATTTACTCATCAACGCTACGGTTATCGGTGTATGCAAGGGGGCAGGAGTGAGAGTTCAAACTGAGCTGGCAATCCCAGGTGAGTCATAATAAACTAACAATACATCAAGTTACCATCAGCACACAAGGGCTGGCATCAATCAGCACGCATGGCTTGAAAACATAACCTTAAGCTACCCTGTCTTATTAGCTGGCCAGCATTTTTCATCAGGGCAACAAAAACTCTAGTCTAGACTATCAGAGAAAATATCATCATCATCACTGCAATTGCTTCATCACAATTGAACATCAAAGATACATCAAGGAAACTGCAGTTATCTCATTACAAATTGAATCATCATAGAAAAATTAAAAAATTTACCTGCAAACATAGCAGTCACCTGGAATTTACCTGCCTTGTATTAACCCTCATAAAACAACATTACTCACTCCAACTCTCTCCTCCCCTTTAAAAAAAACTAGATAAACACAATAATACATTGAAACAGAAACCATGCAGCTTAGGATTAATACTTCTCTTTGTTTCAGAATGCCGCATCTTGACAACAGTGAGAAGGACAAGAGTTGCTACACGTGCGGGTACTACTGTGACATATGTTACTACCGATGAGTACAAACAAGAGGATTCACCGACCACAATTAGTGTGGGCACCACTCCCACACGGAAAGAAAGCCGAGAAGAGTCAATATATATAGGGATATCGGTTGCGGGAGCGGTAATCATTTTCATAATTATCCTTGCCGCAGTGGTTAAGAATGGTTGGCTTAACATGAGGAGAGGTGCTGACATTAACACACAGGAGATGGAAACGACTATTTAAAAATAATAGAAACATACATTTCCATCTGTTAAGGTTATTCCACATTATTTTCATATTGTTATCATGCCCAATTATTATTCTAAAGGTTATCTACCATGCTATTGTTAGAAACATGTTATTTGTCACCACATTAAGAATACTAGAATACACTACATTACTATATAAACCGCATTGAGTTATCTGTCCTTTGTGCGTATGAAGACAACTCTTTAGGTGAAAATAACATAATTTGTGTAAGATGTTTTACCCACACAAAACATAATGCTATAATAAACAACGAACTTCGTTGCAAGTGCTAACACGAGTAGATAATAATAGAATACAGCCAGCAATGTGTATAAACCCTGTAATTCACAATACACATTCTTGGGTTGTATAAAATGGATAAAGATAAAATGTGAGTAAATAATGTTTGAGGCTACCTAGTGCCAGGTTCAATTCCTGGGCCTCAAGTTGTATCTATGTACGTTGGTGCGAGGGGCAGCCACTGGCGTTCTTTTCGCAGGCTGTGGTTGATGATCGTACTGGTTGGCATCTGTCAAGTCATCAGGCATCAGAGATTTCTTCAGCCTTCTCACATTGACAATAAAGGGCACACCAACAGGAGTGCCTGCTGAGCTGAGTTTCTTACATGTGGCTACAGGTCCTTGGGTTTTGATGACAATGTACGGACCAGTAAACCTGGTCCTGAATTTGTTAGGAAGGTTAGCATCATGAACTGGCGTTTTCACATAAACAACATCGTTGTCCTCAAACACGGGGGCTAACCTTTTTGAATCATGCATAGCCTTGTATGATACTTGGGCTTGTTCGATATTGTCCTTAGCTAACCACCAAGCCTGGTGTAGTCGGGACGTGATACTATCAACGGTGTCAGGATCATCAATATATGAGATTTTTGCACTTTTAGGCCATAACATGTCATATGGTAATTCGGAATCAGTACCATGTAGCAGAAACTTTGGGGAAAAACCAGTGGAGGTGTGCTCAGTATTATTATATGCATGCGCGACATATTTTGTCATTATATCCCACTCGTCGGGATACATCTGCAAAAGGGCTGATATCATGGCTGAACAGGTAGAGAAAAATCGCTCAGACATCCCATTTGTTTGAGGGTTGTAAGCAGTGGTCAGGCGTTGGGCTATATTTAGCTTTTCTAACAGTTTGCCAAAGAGTTGGGAGGTGAATTCTGCCCCACGATCAGAAAGCAGGTATCGCGGAGTTGTGAAATTCAGAATTACATGGTCAATCAAAGCTTCAGATACAGTATCAGCGTCATGATGTGGTACAGGTAGCAAGATAACCCACTTAGTGAAAGCATCAGTGAAAGCCAAAATATATGTGTTTCCGCGAGAAGTGGTGCGCATAGGACCAGCGACATCAACGCTCACACGTTCAAAGGGAGCGATGCATGGTATAGGAGTAAGAGCATGATCTGCAGTGTTGCCTTTCCTAAGGTTGCATGGGATACACTTTTTGCACTTGTCTTTGATGTCCGAGTCGATTCCAGGCCAAAAATATTTCTGCTTGATTCGCTTGGTTGTTCTTTTTACACCTTGATGGCTTCCAAACAAACTAGTATGATATAAGTGGAATATGTCATTTCGCAAAGCAGTAGGCACTACAAGTAAAGGTCGTTTCGTTTGGCTGTCAAGTTTATGTAATACATCATTATCCATGAAATACTCGCTAGTGTGCTGGGTTATGTAACTCAATTCACTTTCACTCAATTGTGCTTTTACATCCTCACTTATCTTAGACTTGTCAATGAATTGCATAATACCCACTAACAATGCGTCCTGTGCTTGAAGGGCTTTGTAATCAGTGTTATTGTTGGCTTCATAATAGATGGCAGTGCATGCTATAATTTCATTATTATCGACATCTCTGCTTAGCAAATCAGCTATGTGATTATCTGCACCCTTAATGTAATTAAGTTCTATCTGAAATTCTTGTAAACGCAGAGCATATTTGGCCAGTCTATTATTCTTGTGAACAGAGGAGAATATATACTTCAGAGGCTGGTGATCAGTGTATACATGTATTGGATAACCATAAATAAATGGTCGCCAGTGTTCGCAGGCTTCAACAATCGCAAGTGCTTCTCTCTCAATAATGCTATACCTAGTCTCTGCTGGAGACGTAGCTCTACTGAAGAATGCTATTGGATGAAGTTTGAGGTCAGGTGGAGGTTTTTGACAGAGCTGAGCGCCTAAAGCATGGATACTAGCATCGGCATACAGGTGAAATGGTTCACCCCAAACTGGATGGATTAAGCATGGAGCCTGAGTCAACTTTTGCCTGAGGTAAGTGAAAGCTGTTTCTTGCGCATTTCCCCATTCCCATTTAGTGTCGGTAGTGAATTCCTTTTGCAGTAATTTATACAATGGTTTGGCATGGTGAGCAAATTTCTCAATGTACATGGAGTAGAAGTTGAATGCTCCTAGTACCCTACGCAAGCTTCGCAAATCCTTTGGTCGTTCCAAACTCAAAAACTTTGCAACATTTGAACTAGATGGTCTTACACCAGCTTTGGAATATTCATGGCCTAGATAAGTTACTTTGGATTGTAACCAATGACTTTTCTGACCATTGATTTTGATCCCAACAGCAATAAGTCGATCTAAAACAGCTCCAACTCTTTTCATGTGTTGTTGTACATTATTCTCAGAGGCAATAAGGATATCGTCAAGGAAGCAGAAAATTTCAGGGTATTCCAAGTTTTGCAGAATACAATTCATGGCGCGCTGGAACACTGATGGGCTGTTTTTCCATCCAAACATAAGAACTTTTGGTCTGTAAACACCGGAACTAGTAATAAACCCTCCCTTGTCCATGTCAGATTCATTGTCAAGTGCAAGTTGATAGTATGCTTGAGAAATGTCCAAAGTCGTAAATAATGAAGTGCCAGCTAAAACGTCACGTACAGTTTCTTGAATAGGTAGGGGGTATGCCAGGGCCTTAGTTTTTGCATTGAGAGCCCTGTAATCCTGACAAATCCTAAACCCTCCTGTTTTCTTTCCTACCACAACTACTGGAGAACACCAACAGGGGTTTGATGCTTTCTCAATCAGGCCATGATTAACTAATTGCTGGATATGCTCATCAACAGATTGCTTTTGTGAATGTGGTACTCGATATGGTTGTTTATGGATTGGTATGTCATCAGTGGTTGGACACACCTCTCCAGTTACCCCGTAAACCCTCCCCAAATCCATAGGATGAGTAGAAAAAGCCTTTATTTTGCTTCTTAAAAAGTCGAGAAATGTTTCCTTGTCCTTGGCACTTACATCAGATTTTGATAAGTCAATTTTGGAAATAGGGTCAGTCACGTCAGTTTTGTCATTTTCTGGTTTTGAACTAATGGCATTTACAGCTATATCAGTAGGCAATACCGAGAGTACACCTAATGGAGTTCCAGCATCTATTACTAAATCAAAATCACCAGTGTTGATAAATTGGAGAGAGATTGTACCAGATTTATTGAGCGCTGCAGCTGTGACAATATCACTGTGTATCATTACAGGTTCAAAGAGCATGTCATCAGTGGATGGATAAGGTCGATTCAAGAATACGCGATGCTTAGCTGGGAGATAGATTGGCTCATCAGATAAATACCATGTATGGATAAACTCATGGTCGTTGTTATCCTTATCAGAAACTGCATTTGAAGCTGTTGGTAAAACTACTGTTAATCCTTTGCCTGAGCTACTGTACTTGAAAACAATGCCTGGGAGCTTCTCAAACAGGTCTACACCCAAAACACATGGATAATGCAAAGACTCTAACACCAAGAAGTTTACAGATTTTATGGTTTGATCTTCAAGCTGGACATTTGCGGTAACTTCACCTATGGCAGGTATCCCAATTCCACTAAAAGGTAGTAATGTTTGTTCCTTTTTCACACACTTTGCCTTAAGCCCTAAAGATTTTACTGCGTCTTTTGAAAGCACTGATTTCATTGCTCCTGTATCTAGCAGGCATTTCACTTGCTTGCCATTGACAGTAGCAGTGACCAGTGATTTATGCTTGACACAAGCAGCAGGAGCGCTACTAAGCAATGGTGATAATGGTATTATTTCAGGTTCATTGTTCCGTAAAGAAGCAGGCAAAAATGTAAGTCGGTCGAGTCTTGATCTAGTAGTAGCCAAGTCAGTAATATCATTCAGGTCAGGATAAAGTCTTGAAAATGATGGTGGTGGCATAGGAGGTGGTACTATGGGCTGTAAAAGCGGGCGCTGTTCATTGGTATTTGAGGTGGTTACAGTAATGTTTGTGTTTGGACTCCTTACTTCACTAGAGTTTGAACCCCTTCTAACCCGTTTTGATCTGCTGGGCAGTACATAATCACTGGCTTTTTGTTTTCTTTTTACCCTAACGAACTTGATCAATAGCTTGATGCCAATGACTAGGACCACAATAACAGCCAAAATTACAGCAAGATTTGTCAACCATTGCCAAATGGAGCCAGCACTGGGCTTTAACCCAAATAATCCAGGAAACCTGACCTTACTTTCCAAATGTCGTGTAATGGATTTTGCAGATAGCTTGGGATCGGCAGATAATTCACCTAAATTTGCAAGAATAGCCTGATTGTGTTCTATCCCACCCAGCATGTCATTTAGGGAGTACTTGTCTTTGAATTCATTGAAATCATGGATTATCAGCTCATGGATAACAGGTGTATCTGGCACAAGTGTTGACAGTTGTGTAAAATTTAAGTTCAGAACATGGAACTGGGGTAAACTAGAAGTAATTTTCTCAAGTGAACCTGATTCAGGATGGTACAGATAGTTGATACCTTTGATTTTTACCGGAATTTCGCTTAGGCAAGTCTCAGGACCTGGGTGCGCATGTACTATGTTGTCAGTAGGGTCAAAATACAAAGTGTGATTTTCTCCACTGATAGTAGCGTTAATAGCCACCCTATCAGTGCAACCTGGCGCTTTTACAATCGAATAAGAATCAAGAGGTACGCATGGATACACAGACAAAACATCACCAGAAACTTTAGCAGTTAGATATTCATTCCCAAGTATGTGCCTAGTCGTGAGCGTTGGATGCAACTTAAAAGAAGTAGTGAGAGAGACTGCTGCCTCTCTCATGGCCATGCATATAGCTTTAGCTGTCAACTTGAAATTTTCCTGTGACAACTCCAACAATCTTGTTTCAAAAGCCTGTAACCTTGCATTTAGCTCAGACTCAAGCACATAACCAGCTGTACCATTACCGCTACGTTTCTTTCTATCCAACCTATTCCTGACAGAAACTGCCATTCCCTGGTCGGATAGCAATAAAACAGAGGCATTGCTACAGCCTTCTCTGGGAGTGAAGGTTAACTCACCCCCGTCTTTGGTAAAGCTGAATGCCAGTTCTTTGTCTTCAGTTATGATCGTATTATCCATTTGTGTGGCGTTGAAAGTGCGCCACATTAGAAACTGACACTGCTCCTTAGGGTTGGGTGTCCAGATGAGGGCGTCCTTGTTGGGTAATGCACAATACCCGGTGGAATATGTGCAATGTCGGACAATACCGTCTGGGGATTCCATCTCTGCGTCGTCATGCCTTTTATAAACTTTAGCTGGGACCAGGTAGGAATTGATTGCAGAAAATTCATGAGGTCTACAGCATTGAAAGCCAGATTTGTAAACAAAATTGACCTCGTTGTTGGTTCCCCAAATGTCACCCTGTTTTATCAGCCCACCATGTTTGCTAGATTTAAAATGAATCATGCGCCTGCATTCCTCAAATGTTGTCAGCATCTGCTCATGTGAGGTTGTTTTCCTGTGATGTTCATGGAAAAACCCAACCATTGTTACTACCTTGGTTTTTATGGTTCTACACAAGAAAGCATCTGAATCGTACTGGACCAAGTTTCTTTTGTACACCGTAATCAGTTTATTGGTTATACTAGAGCTACCTGCTGGGATGTAGCATGAGACGTTGTTAGAGATGGAAAATCTCCCCATCGGGTATGTTGTCCTACACACCATCGGGTTACCATGGGCCCCTGTAAACAGAAATGCAGAAACCAGTACCACAGTCAATAGGCACCTAAAACTGTTAGAAAACCCAGATCTAGCACAGCTCATTTCTTTTTGACCTTTCTCGTTTGACATCTCGTTTAACACATGAACATCATTGTAAGCCTCAGTACTAGTTGCAATATGCTCTTTCGCTTTGCTAACTTCATCGCTCTCATTAGCGGTTTCATCGGTGTTAGCCAAAACAGAGCAGCTTTCATCATCAGTACTGCATCTACTTACTTTGTCAGTCATAATAGTGTTACCTGAAACATCTGCATTATCAATATCGAGAACTGTGAACATTGAAAATGGGAATACAGCTGGGGCTTCAGCAGGGGCATTTAGAACTGAAGCTGTTGGTACAACATTAGCATTGTTCTGATTATTGTTTCGGGGTTTGTAACTGGGTATTGGCGGTCTACCAGCAGCCTTCGCTTGACAATTTCTAACAATATGGCCTAATTGACCACAATAATAACACTTAGGCTTTCTTCTAGGGCCATTCTGATAACCATTGTTAGCCTGCATAGGTTGTTGCATGAGCTGCTGCATTGGTTGCATAACAGGCTGAACAGGTTGAACAACAGGTGGCTGGGCTCTAATAGCCTGTAATTGCTGCATGGTATTAGTCATAAGAGCAGTTAGGCTAGCGATAACATTGGTGTCCACACCCTGTGACTTTTTCTTGGTTCGTTTTTTCTTCTTTTTTGTGTCCTCATCAGATGAGGAAGAGCCTGATTCATCTGAGTCACTGGTATCACTCAGATTTGCCTCAACATTTTCGGCAGCCTTTCTGAGATCAGCCAGCGACTTGTCATGAAGCATGCTGATCTGTATTCTGATGGACTTTTTCAAACCATCCTTAAACTTGGCTCTCAAAAAGGGCTCATTGTCCTCAGTTACCTCAAAATCCACAGCCTTTAGTACTCTTTTATAAAAACTTTGAACTGACTCTGTCTTTTTCTGTTTCAGGCTTTGGATTTTCATGGCAACTTTATCACGAGCATGAACACCACCAAAAGACTCTCTAAGAGCTGCAACAGCTTGGTTATAATCGAGGTGAGGTCTTAGGGCGAGAGCCCTACGTAGGCAGGCCTTTGGCTCATCCTTCAGATACAGCATAAGGATGTCAACCCTCTCATTATTAGGAATGTGCAAAAATGCCATCTGCTGGGCCATAGTTCTGAGGAAACTTTCCAAAGAGCTTGACCCATCAAATTTCTGCACATTCAATTTTGACAACTCGTGCCGGGGCATGGCAACAGTGGCCCTAAGCATGTCTATCCCTCCCCTTAAGTTGGCATTTTCCAAATTGGTTTCGTTTAAACGCTGTTGGAACTCTTCATGGAGTCTCTCCATGTTTTCCCTCTGAACCCTTACCTCATCGAGTGCAGCTTGCGCCTGACGTTGTGCTTCCTCTGCCATGTTGATATGCCTTCTCTGTGTAGCTATCGGTATCCGAGAATTTACCTGGAAGGTACCAGGAGGGTACCTCTTACTTGGTTTGCTCTGCCTTTTAGAAATTTTCTGGCCTTGAAAATCCTCGCTCCGCTAGGAAAGTCATTGATATTTCACATTGGGACCAATTTTCTTTAACCCTATTATGCATTCTATTTACTCAAGCATATTTAATTTACAAGCATACAAATGAGCTACATTTTAACAACACACACACCACTACCCCTCTCAAAAAAAGTTTATGCTGCCACCAAAATATGGTGTATTATCTCAAGTGCATGGTGGGGCTGCTCCACCCATGTAAAGTAGCAAATGCACAGCCGATCTAAGGGCGCACCATGATTTTGAGTTGTAGTGATTTTGTGTGTTTTAATTAAAGTCACAAGTTAAATAAACTTCGAATTATTTGCAGCGATAAAATACACACCTTCTAGAGGTGGTCTATTTTACATTAAAAGTTAATAAGACAGAGCAATACACAAGCGTAACACAAAAGTTAAAATATGGAATTAATTTCCATAATAAAAAGTTATAAGTTGAAACAAGTTAAAAACAGGGTAAACTAAATTGGTTGGCCACCGTTGTAAGACCAACTGAATTAAATCAGTAAAACATTTCATTTAATACTCAATGCAAATAATATAACAGTAATATATAAAATCATGTTAATTGCAAGGGCCGAGGGCGGTACTAATCAGACA
>ERZ1740052.790-NODE-790-length-10538-cov-15.101116_pt1 | contig 10538 bp, 6 predicted proteins | sample MGYA00581750_ERZ1740052 | MGnify/ENA primary metagenome ERZ1740052 (study PRJEB43018, sample SAMN04849743) | marine metagenome | isolation source: floating plastic debris | place: Pacific Ocean | collected 2008-08-30 | study: EMG produced TPA metagenomics assembly... | reverse complement strand
GATTTATCAAGAATAGTTTGTCTGGTAGATGTATTGATGTAGCTGGGGCACCTGGTAAAGGTAATGCGACAAAATTACAACTTTTCGACTGTGAAACTTCTGGGCGCAATCGTGATAATAATTCAGAGACTGACCAGAGATGGACAATTACTGGTGATGGATTTATCAAGAACAAATTGTCTGGTAGATGTATTGATGTAGCTGGGGCACCTGGGAAAGATGATGCTGCACCATTACAGCTTTTCGATTGCGAGCTATCTGGACGAAATCGCGATAATGGTTCCCAGACTGACCAAAAATGGGGTTTGACATCTACTCCAGTTCCGAAATATTAAGCGCTCTGTGAGAGAGAAAGCTGAGAAATAGACCTTAATTGTTAGTTAGATGAAACAGAGGATTTAGATATGGCTACTGAATACTATTACGGTACAGAAGGTAATGATTTTTACGAACACTATAACTCTGATGATTTAGTTGCTTATGGCTATGGTGGTAATGATGACATATTTGGTAACAATGGTAATGACTATATAGATGGTTCCCGTGGTGACGACTATCTTTATGGTGGATTTGGTAATGATGAACTGTTGGGTTTCGATGGTAATGATTACTTAATTGGTGAAGCTGGGAATGACTATCTTTTAGGTGGTTTTGGTGCAGATACATTTGCTTTCGATTCTCCTTATAGTGGTGTTGATGCGATCGCTGATTTTTATTGGCAAGAAGGAGATAAAATCGAAGTTTCTCAATTGGGATTTGGTACTAGTTCTACTAATGATTTTTTCTACGACAATAACAATGGTGATTTGTTCTTTGAAGGAATCTTATTCGCCACTATTGAGAATGTACCGATTGATTTCTCAACTCAGTCTGATATTGTTCTGTTTTAAGAAATAATTCGAGGATGTTTTAAAAGTATCCGGTGGTCAAAAAAGTATCAATTCTTAACCCGCTGCTACCACAGTGGGTTTTATTTATTTAGATAACGTGAATATTAAAAGTTGATGAGATACTATCTTAAATAAGGGGCTTAATTAGCAAATTTTCTATAGTAACTATAAGGATATAGAGATGCAGATAAAAATAAGCTTGATATTTAGTGATGGTGATTTTCATCAAGGTTTTGGTCTGCAAAAAAAATTGGTGCTTGCGGTTAGCAATGAAGGGAAATCAACAGAAATAGAGATTAAACTGCCCCCAGCACCAGAAATTCCTGTTTTATATCAAAAATGGAAAGATAGCTATATTAAGCTAGCTAATCCTCAGTTAGCACGCATTAAAGTGAAACAAGTTACTAGTTTTTCTTACCCAGAGCGTTATCGAGAATGCGAAAAAATGGCCCAAGAATTACGAATTCAATTAAATCAGTGGCTATCGAATATTAAGTCAAAATTAGAAGCAGTAATTAAATTAAATGATGATTCGGAAATTATATTTTTTGTTTATACTCAAGATATAAAATGCCAATATACAAAAGATATATTGTATCGACTACCTTGGCGAGAATGGGATTATTTTTCTCAGGCTTATTATTTAGAAGCTGCCTTATGTTTCAAGAAATCTCAATCAAATCGAAATAATAATATTAAAAAGCAGGAAATATTTAGAAGAGTTAGAATCACTAGTATATTTGGTGAAAGTGAAGGGATTAGTATCCAAGTAGATAGAGAATTAATTGAAAAGTTGAGTCAAAGGGGAGCAGAATTATTAGTTTTATCGCAACCAAAACGCCCAGATTTTATTAAATTATGGGATAAACCCTGCGATATTCTATTTTATAGCGGTCATAGTTATAGCGAGGAAAATAGTCAAGTTGGTTTTCTACAAATCAATCAATGGGAAAGTTTGAATTTAGAAGAAATTAAAAATACTTTGCGCGAAGCAATTAAGAAAGGTTTGAAAATAGCATTTTTTAATTCTTGCGATGGTTTGGGTTTAGCTCAACAGTTGGCAGATTTAAATTTATCATTAATTATAGTTTGGCGGGAACTAGTACCCGATAAAATTGCTCAGAGATTTTTGGAGTATTTTCTAAACTCTTACGCTGAAGGCAAATCTCTATTTACTTCGGTGCGAGATGCAAGAATGAAGCTTGTAGAGCTTGCTCCACGTTCTGAAAAGGAAAAGCAATTACCGGGTGTAAAGTGGTTGCCAATTATCTGTCAGAATACTATAGATACACCTCCAACTTGGGAAGATTTGGGAGGGCTAAAGGGTAAACTTATTCACTCACCTTATCGGGGTTTATCGGCATTTTATGAGTCGGATAAGGATTTCTTTTTTGGTAGAAATAATTTTATTCAAGATTTAGTTAAAGGGGTGAATACTAAACCATTAGTACCGATAATTGGTGCTTCTGGAAGTGGAAAATCATCTGTAGTATTTGCAGGATTAGTTCCTCAGTTGAGGAATATTCCTAATTTAGAAATTGTATCGTTTCGACCGAGTAAAAATCCTTTTGATGCTTTGGCTCAAGTGCTGGTTTCTTATTATCATTATTCGGGGAAAAAACGACCTCAACAAAGGTACAAATTAAAATTACAGACTAATCTGTATGATAATGAAAAAAATTTAGGTAAACTTATCGATGGTATTATTAATCATTTATCTTCGCAGCATTTTGTATTAATTGCCGACCAATTTGAAGAACTTTATACTCTGACTGGGGAAGAATATCGTCAACCTTTTTTGGATGCATTATTGTATGCAATCGAATTTATTCCTAGATTTACCCTAGTATTAACATTGAGGGCTGATTTTTACGGACATGCTCTGTCTTATCGTCCTTTGAGCGATGCTCTACAATCTTCAGGTATTTATAATCTGGCTCCAATGAATTCGCAAGAATTACGTGCAGCGATAGAAAAACCCGCACATAAAATGAAAGTCGAATTGGAGTCTGGATTAACTACTAAATTAATAGATGATTTAGGTAAAAAACCAGGACGTTTACCTTTATTAGAATTTACCTTGTCGCTGCTTTGGGATAAACATGAGAAATGGTATCTTACCCATCAAGCTTATCAGGAAATTGGTGGTCTAGAAAAAGCTTTAGCTCTGTATGCTGATTCGGTATTAAATTTATTATCAAGAATAGAAAAAAAACAAGCCGAACAGATATTTATTCAGTTGATTAGTCCCGGAGTTGGTACAGAAGATACTAAACGAGTCGCGACTTGTAATGAAGTAGGAGCAAGTAATTGGAATTTGGTGAAATTATTAGCCGATAAGCGTTTAGTGATAACTGGATGGGATGAAAGCAATCAACAAGAAACTGTAGAAATTATCCACGAAGCATTGATTAGGGAATGGGGAAATTTACGGTTATGGATAGAAGGTAATCGTGAATTTAGAATTTGGCAAGAAAGATTAAAATTTGATGTCCGGGAATGGAAAAATAAAAACTACCTAGAGAAAGCATTATTACAAGGTACAAGATTAGCGATCGCGCAAAATTGGTTTGAGCAGCGAAGGGAAGAATTGACTGCTTTAGAGCAAGATTTTATTACGAAGAGTGTTTCTCGACGAGATAAACAAAGAAGGGAAAAAAAACGCAGACGACAACTAACTATTTCTGGATTGGTTGGTGGTTTAGTGTTGGTTTCAACTTTTGCTGGGATTAGTGAAGTTAGGAGAACTGATGGGGAAATCAGCAATATCAGTAGAAATTCTCAAGCATTATTTGTTTCCAATCAACAGTTTGAAGCTTTGATAGAAAGTATACGAGCGGGTAAAAAGTTAAAGCAGTCGTTTGGAGTTAGTAATGATACTCAAATGCAGGTTATTTCCGCATTACAAAAAGCTGTTTATGGAGTTAGAGAAAGCAATCGTTTAGAAACGGGGAAAAACGTAAGTTTTAGCCCCGATGGTAAAATTTTGGCTTCAGTAAATCGGGATGTTTTTAAACTTTGGAATACTGATGGTAGGGAAATTAAAAATATTAATAATATTAGTGGAGCAGATAAAGTTTATTTTGCTCCAGAGGGTGAAGTTTTAGCATTGCTCAAAGATGGATTTCTCAGACTTGTAAATCTTGAGGGAAGCTTTAATAAAATACTTAATCAAGATGGTGACTCTTTTAATCAAGTCAGTTTTAGCTCCCAAGGAAAAATGCTTGCATCGTTTAATTCTGTAGGAACAATTAAAATTTGGAGTCTTGATGGTAGTCTGTTGAGAAAAATTGAAAATCCAGATGCTAATATAACATCTATCAGTATGAGTCCGGACGGTCAAATGATAGCTTCAGCTTCAATTACAAATGATAAAAATCTCATCAAAATTTGGAGTCTTGATGGTCGCTTGTTAAAAACAATTAGAAATGAAAACGGTTCTATAAATCAAATTCAAAGCATTAGTTTTAGTCCCGATGGCAAGACAATTGCGAGTTTAAGTATGGGAACTGTTAAACTTTGGGGAATTAATGGTCAAGAAATTGAAATATTTAAACCTCCTGCTGTTACCAGTGGAGCGGAAGACAGCGTAATTTTTAGTCCGAATGGTGAATGGTTAGCAGTTGCAAGTGGTAGTAATTCTGTAAACCTTTGGAATATAGAAAGAAAAGAACTGATAAATTTTGAAGGACACGGTAATACGGTAGTTAGTACGAGTTTTAGCCCGGATAGTCAAACCTTAGCTTCAGCAGATATTAACGGGAAGATAAAACTTTGGAATATAGAAGGTAGAAAATCTGAAACGGTACAAGCTTACAATTCAGTATTTAGTCCAGATGGTCAAATCATGGCTGCTATCAGCAATAAAGATGGTAAAACCGTACAAATATTTAAAATAAATGGTTCTGCAATCAACAATTTCAGAAATCATCAAGATGTTGATATTATTACTGCTTTAAATATCAGTCCCGACGGTAAAACTTTAGTTTATGCCAATATTAACGGTACAATAACCAAAATAAATCTTCAAGATGGACGCTTGCTCGCAACTCTAAAAAATAGCAATCAAGTAATTTCTTTAACTTTTAGCCCTGATAGTAAATTATTAGTATCTAATAGTAACGACCACACAATAAAAATTTGGAATAATCAGAATTATTCTGAGAATAATCAAAGTAAAAATACAACTACAAATACAAAAACCCCTTTAAAAACCATCAAAGGATATAACGGTGAATTAGGAGAAGTTGCTTTTAGTCCTAACGGTGAAAAGTTTGCCTTAATTAAGGATAATGATAAGAGCAACGCAGTCCAAATATGGACAAGAGATGGTAATTTATTTAAAACTATTCCTGCTCAAATAAATCAAAAAATTTTTCAAGTTACTTTTAGTCCAGACGGTAAAAAGCTGATTGTACTCAATCAAGATTCTCAGTCAAATCCCATCTTAAATTTTTACAACCTTGATGGGAAATTGCTCACCAATTTTCCCGGTTGTCGTTCTCCCCTTCAGAGAGATAGCTTTAGTCCAGATGGAGAAATAATTGCTTTCGCTTGTCAAGATAATACCGTGAGACTTTGGAATTTAAACAATAGAAAACTACAAATACTTCAAGGACATAATAGTATGGCAAAAAGCATATCATTTAGTCCCGATGGTCAAAAAATTGCAACAAGAGATGGTCATGTAAGAGATATCGCTGGAAGTGTCAAAATATGGAGTAACTCTGGTAGAGAATTACAAACTTTTAAATCTAAAAATATTTATCGTCCCGGTTTTAATCCCAACGGTAAAATCCTTGTATTCAAAAATTTTAATGACACAACATCTTGGAAAAGTTTAGATTTAGACGAGTTAATGTTTAAAGGTTGTGATTGGTTAGATGATTATTTTCAAAACAATCCAGGTGTCAGTAATTCTCAAAAAAGTCTATGTAATTTTACTCAAAATAAATCATCAAATCCTCGCAAAGAACAAACAATCGACATACCCGTACCAGACAAACCTTCCCTACCCCAACAAATTCAACTTCCCACCGATTCATCAGACTTAGCTCGTAATAAACTTGTTAAAGCTAGTGGTCATTTGATAAACCTTACTCCAGAATATGCTGTAGATAATCGTGTCGATACATTGTGGGGTACCTCCGAATCAACAGGAGCTTGGATTTATATAGACTTAGGAAAAACATTTGAAATTAGTCGAGTTACCCTAAGTTGGGAATGGGATCAAAGATATGGAACATCTGCTGAAAGCTGGATAGAAGTCAGCAATGATGCTCGAAATTGGCGTAAGGTAGCTACTAGTGTAATCATTGGAGCTACAGAAGACAAACTACATAGCTTAAAATTTTCTTCAACTAAAGCTAGATATGTCAGATTCTATGCAGCTAGATGGAATGGAGGCTGGGGAACTCTAAGAACAATACAGGTTTATCAAGATTAAATTTATTAATTTTTGTAACAAAATCGCTTGCATGACCAAAAATCGTGCATTAGAGCTTGAGAGAAATATATATCCTCTTAAAGTTTTATTTGTAAAGATGAAAAAACTACAGTCACTAAAACTATTCGCACTGCTATTAACATTAAATTCTACAATTTTAATACCGAGTGCCATAGCAACAGCAGAAACTCCAAATAACGATGATGAAATGATTTCCCGAGGAATTGTAGAAAGACTGCTCAGGTTAAATATTCCCGATTTTATGGGAGTAGAAAAAAAACTTTTTATTGGAAAGTTACCGGATAATTTACCAGTAGAAGTACCACAACCAGGGAATAGTCAAGTTGTAGGAACAATTCAACGGGGTAAAGATAACTATCAGATAGAATTAGATGTACCACAATCAGCGGCTCAAGTAGAATCATTTTATGAAAATCAATTGAAACAGAAGGGATGGAAAGAACAAAAACAAGCTTCTCCACAGCAAGCTTTTGCAATAACAGCAAACCAGTCAAATAAAAGCAGTAGTTATTGCGAATCAGCAAAAGGACCCTCGATAAACCTTAGTATTAGCCAGTTAGAAAAAACTTCCACATCAGTTAGTATTGGCTTGAGTACTAATAAAAATAATCATTTTTGTCGATATTTAAGTGGAGGTTCACCATTTGATATTGTAGAAGTTCCATCATTAAAGCCACCAGAAAATACCAAGGTTATTCCTAACCCAATGCGAACTTTTGGCTCTGAAATATCGAATTCTAAAGCTACCTTGGAATCTCAGCTAAATATTGAACAATTAAAGCAACATTATATAAATCAGATGCAGCAAGCTGGGTGGACAAAAACTGCTGATGCTAAAAATACTCAAACTAATTTAAGTGTATGGACATTTAAGGGTCAAGAAAATATTTGGGAAGGAATAATGAGAATTAAACCCGTTGAAGGTAAATCCGGACAATATTCTGCAAATCTGATGATTTTGCAAGAGAAATAATGCCTTTTTTAACAAATAATTTTTAATTGAAAGAAAGCAGTAAGTTTATCAGAAAGTCTTATTTTTGGATAGACTTACTCGCTGAGGAGAAATAGCTAGATTTAAGAAAATTTATAAACAAAATTTAGGTTGTATTTTAATCAAATTTTCTTAAGAGTTAGGTATTTATAGATTTGGCATTTTGTTAATTATGGTTGCATACTAAGTAATTAAGAACCTTTAACTTATTATTTACTACAGGTGAGAATATGGGAATCTTAGATGGATTAATGGGTAATGCATCTGAAGTTAATATTGAGAAGTTGGAACAGCAAGTTACTCCTTTAATGATTGAGGGAGAAAGTATGCATAAAGCTTTTAAGCTAATTAGAGATTTGGTTATTTTTACGAATAAAAGAATGATTTTAATTGATAAACAAGGAATGACGGGTAAAAAGACTGAGTTTTTAACGATTCCTTATAAGTCAATCAAATACTTTAGCAAGGAAAGTGCTGGTAATTTTGATTTGGATGCTGAAATTAAGGTTTGGATTTCTGGGGAAGATTCACCAAGGGAATTTGAGTTTAAGAGGGATGATTCTGTGGATGAGGTTTATCGAATTTTGAGTTATTATACTTTGTAATTGGGGATTGGTAGTTGGTAGTTGGTAATGGGTAATTGGTAATTGTAAAATGGTGCGTTACGGCATTATTCATTTGTGCCGTAACACATCATACAATATTTCAAGTTATGAGTAGCAAAGAGCCGGAAATAGTATTAATTGATAATTTTATCGAAAATAGTAATGCATTATTGGTTTCACTTCGAGATAATATCGTTTGGGATGAAAGAATAAGAGCTAGAAAAACGGCGAGTTTTGGTGTTGCGTATGATTATTCGGGTATAACTTATCCTGAAGTTGAGATGTATTCCGAACTGATACCGATTTGCAATAAAATAGAAGCAGAAATTGGATTTTTACCTAATAACTGTCTTTTAAATTATTATCCTGATGGTAATTCGACGATGGGTTATCATTCAGATTCGGCAAAGGAATTAAAGGTAGGTACGGGTGTTGCAATAATTTCTCTTGGCTCTACAAGATATATTTCTTTTCGCAGTAAAGTTGATAAGGATATTAAGTTTAAGTATCAGCTTGGTTGTGGGGGATTATTGTATATGGATAAAACTATTCAAGATAACTGGATGCACGCTATCCCTAAACAAGGTGGTGCTGGTGAAAGAATTAGTTTAAGTTTTAGAAATATTATTGGGTAGTTGGTAGTTGGTAGTTGGTAGTTGGTAGTTGGTAGTTGGTAGTTGGTAGTTGGGGATGGGGCATTGGGCATTGGGCATAGGGAATTGGTAATTGGTAACGGAGTCAAAATACAATAGTAATAAAATAAAATCAAAACAATGAGTCGCCAACCTTTACTTGATTCCAATCGCTCGTATACTTTTAGCAATTACTTTGAGTTAGGTTTTTCCGCAGATGATTTAGTTGCTGAATTCGGCTACTCTTTTGAACGTAATTTTATTGATTTACCGCAGTATGTTGGAGATTTAGATAGAATATCCGATTTAAAGTTACGTATTGAAGAAATATTGCCTTACATTGATTTAGAGAATGAAGCTACTCGCAGAGAAATGTTGATTGCACCGATTATTACAGATTTAATTCATTATTCCCGCGCAAAATTAAAAATAGAATATCCACTCAAGATTAGTAATTTACTACAGGGAAAGTTAGATTATTTTTTACGCTCTATAACTAATATAATCGTCATTGAGGCTAAACAAGCAGATATTAACAGAGGGTTTACGCAATTAACTACAGAAATGATAGCATTAGACCAATGGATTGATTCCGATCAATCTGAAATTTTAGGAGCAGTAACGACGGGTAATATTTGGCAATTTGGTGTTTTATATCGTCAGCAAAAACATATTAAAGAAGGAATCAACCTTTATCGAGTTACTGAAGAATTAGAAACAATTATCAGAATTTTATTAAAAGCTTTAAGAGTTAGGAATTAGGAGTTAGGAGTTAGGAGTTAAGAGTTAGGAATTAGGAGTTAGGAGTTAGGAGTTATATCAATTCCCGTTGCACCAGAATGATAAAAAACCGCAGAGACGCAGAGAGCGCTGAGGAAATACGAAGAAGAGAAGAGTTAGGAGTGTAGAGTACTCCGCACTGCTACGTCTGAAATTCTACCCCCATGCCCGATGCCCAATGCCCTATCCCCCATTCCTTAATTGATTTACAACTTGCCATACTTTAATTAATTTACCTTGTTGTAATGCAGCTACTGCTGATAAGTATTGAATCTCCGTGACATCTGGTAATTTTGCTAACGCTGGCTGTAGAGATTTTTCTGCTGCTGCTCCTTGGAAGTCGTAAAGCTGTACGAATGCTAAATATGCCCAAGGGTAAGGGTTATCTGCATCGAGTTGAGTTACTCTTTTTAAGGAGGCGATCGCCGTTTCTGGTTTTCGCTGCAATATGTTTGTTAATGCGATGCTATAAGCGTATTCCAGGTTTTGCTTTTTCTTAAAGCGATATTCTAATGTTTTACGTGTTTGTACTAGATAATCTTGGGTTGGGTCGTATTGATTGATGCGTCCGATTTCGTTAAATACTTTATCTAATGCTTTAATTCCTTGTGGTAAAGTCGTTGCTAAAGTACGCAATTGTGTAGATAAGTCTAATTCCGGGGCTGTGGTAGCTGTTGCTTGAGAATTTATCTGTAAAGTTGTTTTTGGAAGTTTAATCGGATAAGTTTCTTGGGTTAATTTATTCAGATAAGTTGCTTCTAAGGTGTAACTTCCATTTTGAATATCAGCAGGTGGTAGCATTGCCATTCTTTCAATAACTTGGAATTTACCAACAGGTTTGATACTATCAGAATACAGCTTTCCTAAAGCAATTGCATGGTCGTGGATGAATTTTTTATTTTGAATTTTAACAACGGATGCGTTTGTTTTAGATTTTGAATTACTGTTGTTTTTCCAAGTTATTAACACCAAACCATTTTTCAATTCTTCCCAATTCCCTTCCCAAGTATAAGTTACCGGAACCGGAATTCCCGGTGGTGCGACTTCCGGTACCTCAACACTAACTAAACTAATATTATTATCATTATTATTTCTCCCCCTAGTCTCCCCATCCCCTTGTCCCCTAGTCTCCCCATCCCCTTGTCCCCTAGTCTCCCCATCCCCTTGTCCCCT
>ERZ1740052.789-NODE-789-length-10568-cov-10.634262_pt1 | contig 10568 bp, 4 predicted proteins | sample MGYA00581750_ERZ1740052 | MGnify/ENA primary metagenome ERZ1740052 (study PRJEB43018, sample SAMN04849743) | marine metagenome | isolation source: floating plastic debris | place: Pacific Ocean | collected 2008-08-30 | study: EMG produced TPA metagenomics assembly... | reverse complement strand
ACTAGCAGAAGCGATGGTGTTGCCGTCGGGGCTAAATGCTACGCTATTGACCCCTCTGTCATTCCCTTTGAGAGTCTTAATATCCTCTCCCTGTAAATTCCACAATTTCACGGTATTGTCAAAACCTGTAGTATCGATGGTTTTGCCGTCGGGGCTAAATGCCACGCTACTGACCCATCTATCATGCCCTTTGAGGGTTTTAACCTCCTCTGCCTGTAAATTCCACAATTTCACGGTTCCGTCGTCACTAGCAGTAGCGATGGTGTTGCCGTCGGGGCTAAATGCCACCTCATTGATCCCATACTCATGTCCTTTGAGGGTTTTGATTTCCTCTCCTTGCAAATTCCACAACTTCACGGTATTCCCACTAGCAGTCGCGATGGTTTTGCCATCTGTGCTAAACGCTACGCTATTGACCTGTTCACTATACCCTTCTAACCTATTACGTTCTTGCACCTCATATACAGATTGTTGTAAAGCAACAGCCGGTATCAAAACATTAGCCGTTCTGTTTTTTAGAGGTTTTCCTGCCCGTAAACCTTCTACTAAAGCATCTAAATATTTTCCTTGATTAAAAAGTTCCCGTGAATAGTTAGCAAGGGCATTAGTTTGTTGTAAGAGAATCCTCTCAGAACGCTGCCATTGCCACCAAGCAGTGATAGTTAACCCGCTCAACCCTATAATAATCCCAATCACAATCCGCCACCGCCAACTAATATTTTGGCGTTTTAGCAAAACACTTTTTTGCACAAATTCTGTCTCTAATTGGTTTAACCAATTGTTATCACCATGAAGTTCTCGATCTAAGAACACCAAATAGGGACTACTATTCCAAAGAAGCTGAGTGGGTTTGTGCCAAGATTGTTCTGGTTGATTCTGCGATACGCCCAGGGTCATGCCTTTGGCATATCGCCACAAAATTAGAGCTAGCCGAGTAGGAGTTTGAATGAATAAGTTTTCGACATTCAAAAGTTTTTGATTTAAACTATTGAAAACAGGAAAAACCTTGTTGAAAAATCCTTTTGGCTGTTCTTTATCTTTATTTTTGGCACTTTCCCATTCCTGTGCCGCCGAACTCAACTGCCGTTGTAGAGGTAAATTCTCTTTATTCTCCTCTCTCCAGGTCAGCAACTTTTGCCATCCCTGCACCAAAGCATCATGAGCAGGTTCCACATAAGGATTTCCATCAGCATTTTTTCCTTTGACTAGTAACCGTGCTTCCGTAAAGCGCTCAATCACTTTTTTAACTAAATGATTTTTAGAGGACGGATATTCCAGTTCTGATAACGGTACTTGCCTGCGTGCTAATTGAGTTCCACCAAGGGCAATCATCCGCAGCATCAAATGTTTGATAACTTGAGAATAAGCTAAATTTTCTTTAACTAATGCATCATATTCTTCATCAGCCCTTTGAGTTAATGATTGAATTACTCCTCCCAACTCCTGATAGTCTTGTTCAATCAACGCTCGGTCAATTATTGCACCTTGTATTTCTGCCTTCTGTTGTCGTTTTAAATATTTCAAATAAAGTTCTCTCAAGGTAAAAGAAAGCAGGGGTAATGCTCCTGGCATATCCGCTACTTCATCAATCAATTGATCTACAAGTTCGTTGGTTTGAAAATACATTACCCGCTCTTCTGCGGGTTTCTCAATCGCTTCTCTTAGCTCCCTTCGTGTCATAGCCGGTACGATAAATCGTCCGCTTTGCCAACGTTTTCTAAGCTGAGCATCTCCTACATTATAATTTTTGGGGACAAACTTTAAGCCAGTATCTATAATTTGGGGTTCAAAGTCAGAACGTAGGGATAGCACCACACGTAATTTATCGCGATGGGCATTTATTGCTTTGAGTATCTGTTGAAAAAATTCCTTACGCTCTTTTTCTTCTTTACAAAGTGTGATTATTTCTTCGCTTTGGTCAATAAACAGTAATAACTTAGAATTGGAGTTGCGCTTCACCCAAACATCAATACTGTGAGCCAGGTTTTGCTGTGGTTTTTGGATTGCTATTTCTGGTAATTGGGCATTTTTTAAAACATTATTTAAGGCTCGCAAGGGAGTCTCACCAGGACGAATAGGTAGTAAAATAAACCATTTATCATTCTCGTCTTTCCGTAGTTTGGGAATTAATCCTGCTTTTACCAAACTAGATTTACCCGAACCACTAGCACCTAATACCACAGTTAGAGTATGATTTTTGACAAAATTCTGTAACTTTTCTACCAGTTCAGTTCTACCAAAAAATAGTTCGCTGTGTTTCTCATCAAATGATTTCAAACCCCTATAGGGATTATTTTTTAGATTTAATTCTGGGGCTGGAGCTAAATTTAATTCTTTACCTGGGATGCGGAAAATATATTCGCCTCGATCATGTTTTTGTAATGGGAAAAAACCGGGAGTTTGTCTTTGAAGGGAGCTTTTTTCAACATAATCTCTGATATAAATATACAATTCTGGCGCAATAATTACACCATCATTGTTAAAATCGGCTTTATCAATTAATGCATTAAATAATCCCTGTGCAAAAGGAGAATGTTTTTGGTTATTTCCATCTTGACCTCGATTATTGAGAAAATCTAAAGCTTCTTGGTTGTAACCTGAAGAAGTAATTACTTCCCAAGCCCGAAATTTTGTAAAACGCTGGTAATGAGCTTCAGTAACTTTTTTGGGTATACGATAAAATTTACGAGTACTAGCCCAACGGAATGCACCAGCAAAACAACAGTCCAGAATCACTAATAAATGACGACAATCAAGTTTAGCTAGATACTCATAAACATCTTTCATGGAAATGAGAGAATCTGGCTTATCATAATGAGCATCTGAAGGAACAATAAATCCTTGAGGTCCTTCTTCTCCTTCTTCTTCACCCGGACGAGCTATTCCATGTCCAGCAAAGTAAAATAAAAGGCGATCGCGTTCAGTAAGATTTTCTTCGGAAAGAGTATTTTCCAGGAGTTTTAAGAGATTCTCACGAGTTGGTTTTATACCAGTATCATCCGTGATTAAAATTACTTTGTTGTAGTGGTAGTCTTGTTCTAAAATTCGAGCAAGTTCCTCAGCATCAGCTTTGGCAGTTTTTAAGGGATGAATACCGTTAATATAATTATTAATACCAATTATCACCGCTAAACTGCGGTTAAATTCTGTCATTTAATTATTATCCTTTTCTGTTAATTTAGTTACGGTTTGAGGAGAGTTAATCTAATTTCATATTGGCAAAATGTTCCATTAACATTCGGTGAATAAAAATGTAACCTCCACCTACTTTTTGTAAGAAGAGGCGTTCAGTGGCATCATTAAGAAAATAAACATAATTCAACGGTGTATAACCGCTTAAAAATAATAAAAATCGTAATAAAAAATGCTGAAATAACGCTTTTCCTCCTCCCCAAGTAAAACCCAAGAAAAAACTTATATAAAATCCAATAATCAACCATATTGACCATAAAAGTAAAGAAGCGTTATTAATTTTTATATAAATAGATAATATGACTGATATAAATATTGTATAAACTACTATGAAAATAACTGAATTTTTAATTGATAGCCATATTCCTTTATTTGGTGTTTTCCATTCATTGATTGTTGGACTTTTTAATGCAATAGTGATCAAAGTAAAAAAACAACCTAATATAGCACCCATTAAATAGTCATGTGGTAAATAATGTTGTGGTGGATCCATACAATTATCGCTATAGCCCATTATACAAAGAGATCCCAAAATGCTAGGAATTAATCTAGTGAAGAAACTGAGAATAATACCAGCTAACATCCCATATAATATTTGGAACCGTCTTCTTCGTACCTCTTTCCAAGACCAGCTAAGTTTTTCCACTGTTTCTATGACGGGTTTACGCCATATTGCGATAAAGAAATAAACTAAACTTATGCGCCATCCTACTAATAAATATATCATTATCATTGATAACAAAGTTTCAAGTAATAATTCGTATAAATTGTATAAATCAAAGTTTATTATAGTATCATAAAAATATGATATACCATCAAGCATAAGCATAAACATAAGCATAGGAAAACCAAAAAATATCATCGCTAAAAAAAAGCCTATTACAATAGAATCCAAAATTCTATATAAAATTATTTGCCAAGTATGATTTAACCAGGTAGGTTGCATTTTTTCAATTAAAAATATTGAATTTGAGTTGTCAATCATACGATTACTTAACCAATAAAGCCACTTTTTTATTTGTTTATTATTGTTTTTGTTGGTTATAGATTTACGTTGCAACATTCGTTCAATATAATTATCAAACAATTTCTGATAACGTTTTTCCTCGATTTTAAATTCTGACTCTAACTCTTTCAAAGAATAACCTTTATAAGTAATACTAATTACACTAAAAATTAAAGGAGTTTTAGCAAATTTCTCTAACTCTTTGTCTCTTTGTAATAGTTTTTTAAATCCAACTAAAGATTTACCCACATCTTCTAAATACCAATTGATATACTCAGATGATAAAGGTTGAATACAAATAGCATTGCGTAACTTCAGACGTTCAGAAAGAGCTTCATAATCTTGTACGCGACAACAAACAGCCATTTCCGTAATTCCATATTTATCAAGAAATTTATTTAAAGCACTCACACAATCATTGCGATATTCTGCTTTAACTTCATCTAAACCATCTAATAGTAAAATTAACTCTTCCTGCTCAATCCATTTTTTTCCTAAAGCTTTAGATACTTGATATTTATCTTTTAATTCTTCCACCAACCAATCAGAAATACTTTTTCGCTTAATTCCCCAAGAAGATAAATTAAATACTACTGGAATCGGTAAGCTTAAATCTTGCTCAATACGCTTAATTAAACTTTCTGCTAACTTTAAAAGAGAAAGAGTTTTTCCTGTTCCTGGCTCACCTAAAATTAGTAAAGTTCGTCCTGCACCCATCCCTTCAAAAATATCGCTTGCTTGTATAAATTCAAAAGATTTATCTGATTCCACAGACAATTCTTCTAATTGACTAAAAGGATGCTTTTGTATTGCATCAGGACGATTTGTTATTGTTTGTTCAAATAAAACTTGGTTAAATAAAGACTTTTCTAAAACTCCTTTAATCCAACCTTCTTTGACTTTACTGAGTAGGACTTGTCTCCATCTATATTCCTGGCGGGTTAATGTTTGTATTTGATGAAGATTATTTCTTCCTAATCCAAAATCATTATCTATATTTTCTCGGTATCGATTACGACTAATTTCATCTTGAACTAATTGAATTAAATTTAGCGAATCTTCTGAAAAAGTTGATACATCCTCATTAGAAAAGAGAGTCAGAGGAGATTTTATTTTTAATTGTGGCTTTAAATGTTCTGGTAAACTTTGAGATATAAGTTTACTATTAATAAATTTACGTTCATCTTCTGAAGTTGCTGAACTATAGTTATAGGAATTATCACTCTGTATCTTGATAGCGTTACATCCTAATTTATAAGAATTTTCAATTGATTCTCCATATGCTAGTGCTTGATAAAATCCTCTAGTAAAAATAATCGCTGCATCATCTCTAATTGCTTGTTTCATCCCAATGACATAGTTAATATGACGGGAAATTTCAGTGGCTTGTATATTGCTATAACAAGCATTTAAAAGTACGCATTCAACTTGATTAGCAAAATATTTAAATAAATCCGATAATGCCTCATTACTAACCAATTGTTCAGCATTTTCATCATTTTCAAATACTAAACCTTGTTTTCCAGCACCATGACCACAAAAATGAATAATGCGTGGTTTATGTTCAAGAAACAATCTTTGTATTTCATCAGAACTTATACCAAAACCAATTTTGACCTCGAATTCATCTTGAAATTGAGAACGTTCAATAACACTTTTTAAAATGTGAATTTCACGCCTTAAATCAAGGTCTTTTCTAGGATTAGCGGCTAAAATCAGAATTTTATTCATCTCAAAAATGGTACTGAAAAATATAAAAACAAGGTAAATTAGAGCAATATTAAGTCGTTTTCACGGTAACTTGTATTTCTTTCGTCGTCCACTCAGCATTAGAGTTCGGTTTACGCCGAAAAGCGCGAGTTATTTTGGGAGGTTCATCTACTTCTGCACCAATAGTCGCTAACAGATAATTCAAAGGATTAACTATTAACTCTTCTCCCCTTGTAATCCCTCTTGTAATTAGTTCATCTTTTTTATTTTCCAACTCCTGATTGAGATTTCCTCTTGATTGTTGCTCCTCATCAAGGGGTGGTAAAGTTAACCATTTAAAGTTAGCTAATCCTCTAACTGCAAAAATTTTAAGAGTTTCTTTCGCTTGCTCGTAACCATCCCCGGATGGTGCTTTAAATTCTAAATCATCAAGCTCTAAGGTTTCATTGCTAGCTAATTCATAAAAAGGTGCATCAATTTCTTGAATATCAATTTGAGTAATTCCCCAGGTAGCTTCTAGGTCAAATATGGCAATATTTAAAGAATGGAAATAGTTATTTTTGATGCGTAAACATACTGTACCCGATTCCAAAATAATATTATTGGGATTAGGGAAGGGTTGTTTATTTTGGTCAAGTAATTCAAATTCAAGATACTTAGATAGTTGTGAATTAGGATTATCTAATTCTGCTGTAGCTTGATATTTTGCTAAATGAACTAACCGTTTGACTACAGTTTCAGGTGCATCTTCATCATCAATCATTAATAACGGATGTAAATTTGTTAAAGGCATCCCAATACAAATTTCATATTCACCTCCTCTTCCTACCGCAACCTGATAATCACCTTCTTCTTCTTGTACTTCAACTACCCAACCATTATTAGTTAAAGCTTGACGCACCGCTGACAATGCTGCATCTTGCTTTAGCATCAATTCTGGAGGTAGTTGATGCTCCAAGTCACCTTCCTCTTTTTTGTGAAAACGAACCCGACGAATTAAATTAATCGGTGCAGCAAGAATTAGTGCTGGTAATCCAGGTTCTAGTTTATCTTTTACTTCAATTCCACCATCTTCAGGAATCAAAACTTGAGCAACTGAACTAGAACCTAGAATTTTGGTAATTTCTACCACTGCCAAAACTTGTTCTTTATCACCAAAATCCTGAGTATTGAAGGGATAAATTGCAAACCTTGTTCCTGTGGTTAAACCTTGGGCTGCACCTGCATCTAAGGTAACTTCTGTTTGCTGTTCGTTAACTTTAATTAAATTAACCGTGTAGGGAGTTGAAGAAGTTTTATCTCCAAACACAAAGCGTGAACCTTCCCCCAAAAGCATTGGTAACTGACTGGGGAATTTACTCTGAATCATCCCCTTCACGCGATTGTAGAGCGATTGATAAGTTAACTCTGATGATGAATTACGCAGCGTATCAATCATCCAGTAGGTTAATGCACCATGACGCTCTCTACCTTGAATTGTATACTCATAGGCAAGCTCAGAAGGGCGACAAGCAGCCAAAAACACGTAATCTCTATGAGGTAGCCATCCCTCCATCGTGTTCCTTGAAGTTAACTCTTTCCAGTTTTCAATTAAATCGTTTTTTTCAGCAACTAAACTTGTTTGCGTTCTATCATTATTATCGGTTTGTTCTCCTCCTCGAATGGTATAGTCTCCCCTTGTTGCACCCCCAGAATGACAACTATCAAAAACAACAGAAACAACTAATCCTTTATCTATCATACGTTTGAGCAACGTCGCAATTTCCACATCTCGCAGATAGCGACCTGATTCTCCTATATCTGAAGGTACAATCCCCTCATCCTGGAGTTCTGGTTTAATTTCTGGAAATATGGTTTTTGCTCTTCCTCCATGCCCAGAATAGTGGATGTAAACTAAATCACCTTCTTTCGCTTGTTCAGTTATTTCATTAAAAACCTTAACGATATTTTCATAGGTAGGTAATATCTCTTCTTGAAAAGTACCTCTAATAGATTGAAGATTTAATGTTTCTTTTTCATCAGAAATTAACTTTTTTATCTGGTTTGGGGGAATTTGTAACGTCTTGGTAAGATACTCATACAATAAATTAATATCTCTAACAGCACCCATCAAATTTCGGTAGTATGGGTTAGGTTCATAATGATTAATACCAATGAGTAGAGCATAAAAATTGGATTGAGAATTGCTTATATTTTCCATAATTTTCTAATTCCTAACTATGCATGGAAATTTATATATTGCATAAATTTAAATGACAATTGATAATCAGCTATTCGTACTATTCGTATTAACAACTTCAAACAAATCATGAACGGGAGTAGGAGCTTGTTCTCCATAATTTTCTGTTTCTACTTTCAATCGATAAAGTCCAGGTTTTAAATTATCAATAGCTAATACCCATTCTTTTTCTCTTTCTTCAAAATCGATATTCAGTAAAGTATTTGAGTGAGAAACAGATGTAATTGTTGCTTTTAATTTCCCATTAGCTGGAGAATAACTAATCACTCTCCCACGCATTTCTATGGGTTCGGAAGTTAAATAAAGGTCATCTAAAGAAATACTAATAGCTGATAATGGGGCTTTTACTGCTTCTAAGTTCTCAAATTGACTGAATTTAAGACGATTCAATAAATCTTCTAAAATTTGACTTTGATTTTGTAGCGAACCGTGGGTCTCGGCAATAAAATTTTTGTTCCAGTTATTAGATAATTCAATGGGTATGGCAGATACTTGTGGAACAGTGCCATCACCATCACTTAAATCGGGTCTACTTTCCAATATTTTTGGATTATCTTCACTCACCGTCAGCTTTCCATTTGCTAGCAATGCTGATTGCAAGGTAGGTTGTTGTACGCCGATAATAGGAATAGTTGTAAAATCATTTTTGTAATTTTCATCTAATAGATTTCTATTAACAGCAGCTTCAATTTCTCTATGAAATGCCAAAGCATCTGCGGCTCTTCCTTTATCTATATTAGGGATATTATCAGTTTCTGCAATTCTATGATAATCATGACCTATTTGTAGCATTTCATAAATAGGTAATAATTGATAAATAGAAGTCAAAGAACGCATGACTTCTGTTAAATTAAGAAATAATTGTTTGTATCCATTTGCTAAGAAATTAACTGCTTTAACTGAACCTCTATGGGGAGTACCAAAGGTAAATAAAGCTTTACAATCTCGCCATCCTTCTAATACTTCTAAATAGTAGCGAGAAACCAATCCACCCATACTGTGAGCCAGGAGAATTACCTTAGCATCTTCGGCTCCACTATACTCTCTCCACCGTTTTAATCTCTTATCTATTAATCTTTTTAATAACCTTGCATTAGCACGATTATCACGTCGCCAATCGTAGGGAAAATGATAAAAGTTAGCTGCTTTATCATCCGCATCTTCATAGATGTTACCGGAAATCACATCAAAATTGTCGGTAATTAAACGCGAGGTTTTTGTATAACCATCAATTTTTACTAGTCCGGGAATTAAATGGGTATCTTCCATAATTCTGGTTGCTTTAATACCATCTCCCAAACTTTCAGATATTGGGTCATCCTGAGTTAATTTTAGCTCTTGAATTGAATCACCCAAACTAGTTATAACTTGCCAAATAGCTTGACCAGAAATAGCCCAAATATCTTTTCCATCTTTTTGTAAAACACTGCCTAATATTCCCGGTAGAATTACTACCATATCCCGCATTTTTATTTTTGCCGACATTTTTTCACCTATATGATTTCTAATAATTTGTATTTGATTAATAGACATCTCTGAAAATTCGGTTAAAATCCAGTAAGCATAGGATTTTCAAACTAATTATCGGAGATGTCTAATGCAGGTCTTCCAAATAAAGTAAAAAACCGAAAATATATTTGTAAAAACTACTTATAGTTTCCGGTGTTACTCACTTCTCAATATTTTTATTATTTAACCTATCGATGAGAGTAATACTCTGGCACTTAAAACTGTTAAGGCTAGATTAAGTCAATGTATTTTTCATACAAAACAACTGAAGTCATTACCGAGGTAACACTTGATATATAAGTGCTATTATATACTGATTTTTTATATAAAATATTAACCTTTTGTAAAGAGCTATAGATAGATTATCTTGAAGTTTCACGGCTTTTTCTGTCCATAAGATTAAAGTTTAACAACACAGTTATGAAGGTTTGATATTTATCAGAGATACCTAATAAATATCTCACAACTGCTGGCATCTATTATCAGCAGTTATCGTTTTGCGGCTCACGCCGATGAAATTGTGAAGTTCGTAAAATGATTTTGAAATAATGAAAACTTCACAAGAAATAACTACCGAATTAAAGAAATTTTACGGTTCAGTCACCTTCTACAAACACTGGCTGGGCTTGAAATATACTGAGGGAATCCAATACTTAGCCGAAGAAGCAAATTGCTACTGGTTATTAGATGCCATCGCTTCACATCAAACTCAGAAATTTCTATCAAATCCAAAACTACGAGAATTTCAAATCTGGCATTTACAAGTCAAAGAAAATTCCGGTGTTTTGATATGTGAATGGGACACGAATCAAGAAGTATTACGACAAGAAATTGAATATACAGATTTTCCTTTAAACCATATCAAGCTCTATCTGGTTGAAAAAGTTCTCATGCTTCCAAACGAATACTAAA
>ERZ1740052.788-NODE-788-length-10582-cov-5.658212_pt1 | contig 10582 bp, 10 predicted proteins | sample MGYA00581750_ERZ1740052 | MGnify/ENA primary metagenome ERZ1740052 (study PRJEB43018, sample SAMN04849743) | marine metagenome | isolation source: floating plastic debris | place: Pacific Ocean | collected 2008-08-30 | study: EMG produced TPA metagenomics assembly... | reverse complement strand
ATACTATGACTATCGTCAACGGCTGCTGCGGGTTGATGGCGACCAAACTCCTGATGATGTGAAGCGGGATATTCTGTCGGGCATTAGTTAATTTTGACTAATCTTGGCGGTCATCTTGGCGGGCCTACGCCAGATGAAATGGGAGATTGTCGATCCGATTCTTTACCATTGTGTGGCCCCAACCTCTGGCACAATAGCCCTGAATTGATCTTGTCTAAGAAAGACCTATGACTCTCCACCCCAACCTTCATACGGCCTTTGCCCAGGGCCATGCACTCAAAATTATTAGTGGTTTGACTAACTTTGATCTGACCAATGTTTTGGCTGTGGCCAAGGCGGCTCAGCAGGGTGGCGCCACGTTTGTAGATATTGCGGCCGATTCGGACCTTGTGCGACAGGAAAGCCAGCACATTAGTCTACCTATTAGTGTCTCAGCAATTGATCCCGAGGCCTTTCTGGCGCCTGTGGCTGCCGGTGCCACGTTGATTGAAATCGGTAATTTTGATGCATTTTATGCCCAGGGACTGAGGTTTGAGGCCAAGGATGTGCTGACCTTAACCCAGCGCACCCGTGAGCTATTGCCCCACATTATGCTGTCGGTGACCGTACCCCACACGCTGCCTCTAAATGAGCAGGTGCAGCTGGCCGAAGACCTGGTGGCCATGGGGGCAGACATTATCCAAACAGAGGGGGGTACCAGCACCCAGCCAGTTCACCCTGGAACCCTGGGGTTAATTGAAAAGGCCACATCCACCCTGGCCGCTGCCCATGCGATTTCACGAGCTGTGCGGATTCCGGTGCTCTGTGCCTCTGGCATTTCAGATGTGACCGCCCCCATGGCGATCGCAGCGGGCGCAGCGGGCGTTGGTGTTGGGTCTGCTGTGAATAAGTTAAAGAGCGAAATTGCTATGATTGCGGCTGTTCGCCGTCTGCATGAAGCGTTGCAGACGGTGACCCGTTCGGCCGAAAAAGTGTAGCGCTGTATCTGACTTGAGAGCTAGAAAGGCTACAAACATGGTCTTTCTAGTTCTATCGATTTAGAGCAACCATTTTGATGGTTCATATGAGTAACTATGGGCAAACCACGGATTCGACCCATTGCCCTGGGCTTAATTCGTCACCAGGGGCATATTTTTGTTAGTCAAGGTAACGACACGGTTAAAGACCAGGTGTTTTACCGTTTTTTAGGGGGTGGCATTGACTTTGGTGAGACTAGCGTCGATGCCCTAAAGCGAGAATTTCAAGAAGAAATCCAGGCAGAATTGACCAATATTGAATATTTAACCTGCTTAGATAATATTTTTACGTGTAACGGTAAACCTGGGCACGAGCTGATTCAGTTGTTTCGGTGCGATTTTGTCAGCCCTAAATTCTATGATTTGGACCGGACCTATACCCTGATTGAAGGTAAGCGTAAGTGTGATGCGATTTGGATCCCCACGACCCAGGTGCGCTCAGCTCAGCTAAACCTGGTGCCTGAGGCCTGTCATCGTTATATCTATGACTAATAGCCTGGTTCAGGCTGCGTTACATGGCCTGCTGTAGCAAGGTTGCGATCGCACGATTTCCCTGGGCTCGAGCCAAGCTTAAAACACTGATGCCGCGCTCGCTTATGCGCGGGTTAGCCCCATAGTTTAAAAGCAGTCTGACGAGTTCAGTATTGCCCACTTCCACGGCCCGGTATAGCGGAGATGCCTGATTTGGGTTCGCATCACCTTCTAGCAATAGTCGCGCAATGGGTATGTTGCCAGACTCGACGGCTTTGTAGAGGGGGGTGACACCGGCGACCTGGGCATTGGTATTGGCACCGCCCTGTAACAGCAGTCTAACGATGGCAATGTTGCCCATTTCGGTGGCTCGGTACAGGAGTGGAACGCCATAGTTAGTGCGCCGATCGGGGGAGGCCCCAGCGTTGATCAAAATACGTACTAGCTCCAGACTGCCCATGTCGACCGCTCGACCCAGGGCCGTTTGTCCGCCAGCGCTGACCACATCCACATCCGCCCCTCGGTCCACCAAAAGCTGAACCATGGCTCGATTGCCCTGTTCGGTTGCGATCGCAACCGGGTAGCCGACATAGCGATTGCCTGTATCTACACTTGCCCCCTGGTCTAGGAAGAGTTTGGCCTGTTGAATATCACCGGCATGGACAGCGTCCAGGAGCTGCTGATCTAACGATGGCAAGCCAGCCGCTTGTAAGGAGCCCACCTGTTCCATGGACTCAGACAGGACTAATGCCAGCTTGGCCGACTGGGTTTTGATAAGGCTAGGGTTATTGAGTGCGCTTATGGCCAATAGAGCACTGGCCCATTGAAGGATAGATGTGCTTTTCACTATGGGGTCTAAACAGCAACATATTTACAGTCCATGAATGTCATCCTAAAGTTTCCCCCCATAATCAAAGCTCACCAGCCTTCATATCCGCCTTATGCACATCAGGGGGTTGGCCTCTTTAGTTCAAACATGTTGTAAAGCATCCTGTTCTATAAAACACGCCATAAAACAACCCAAAAACAAAGGAGAGGTTTTGAAAAACCTCTCCTTAAAAATATAGACCCATGGGTCAATACGGCGTTGTTACCCGGCTTTAATTGTCTGACATAGAGTTTGAGCCTAGAAGCTTAGCTTGGAAGCTCAGTCGGGAAACGGGCGTTGAGTTCCTACCGGAACATGCTGCTGACAGAACTTTCCTCATGGATGCGCCAGATAGTTTCTCCAAGCAAATTAGCAATGGTTAGGGTGGTCAGCTGTTCAAATTGGCGATCAGCTGGCACGGGGATTGTATTGGTTACAATTACCTCTTCAAACACACCACTGGATAATCTCTCTACCGCAGGTGGAGAAAATACAGCATGGGTAGCACAGGCATAGACCTGGCGGGCTCCCTGGGCACGCAGTAATCGTGCGCCTTCAGAGATGGTGCCACCGGTGTCGATCATGTCATCCACCAGGACGGCGGTTTTGCCCTCAACATCACCGATCAAATTCATCACCTCAGCCACATTGTGGGCCTGGCGACGTTTATCAATAATTGCCAAAGGCGCATCATTGAGCCGTTTGGCGATGGCCCGAGCCCGAGCTACGCCACCCACATCGGGAGATACCACCACTAAGTCACTCAGACGTTTACTCGCCAGATAGTCGACTAACACGGGAGCACCGTATATGTGGTCACAAGGAATATCAAAATACCCTTGAATTTGAGATGAATGTAAGTCCATTGCCAGGACCCGGTTTGCACCCGCTTTAGTAATGAGATTAGCGACTAACTTGGCTGTAATAGACTCGCGGCCAGCTGTTTTACGGTCGGCGCGAGCGTAGCCATAATATGGAATTACCGCAGTAATTTGACGGGCAGAGGCTCGTCTACAGGCATCGATCATGATGAGCAATTCCATCAAATGATCGTTTACAGGTCTGCACGTGGGTTGAATGAGATAGACATCGCATCCACGGATTGACTCCTGAATTTGAACGTATAGTTCACCATCGGCAAACTGTTTACGTACCATGGGTCCTAAGTCAATTCCTAGGTAACGAGCCACCTCCCTGGAGAGAGCTGAATTTGATGAGCCTGAAAATAACTTGAGGCGACTTTTGTCTTCTAAAGTTAATAGGGTGGGTTTAGCAGGCAGTGTTGCAGAGCTGATCACGGCAGGCCCTCAAAGCATACTTAGCAAGTTCATGCAAATCGTAACATCGGTCTTAGAAAAATCTGATTGTAATTTTCCTAAGTGAGATATTTCTTCGAAACACGCTGATATCTAACTGATCTGTAGAAATTGGCGACAGTGTCAAACCCCATGGCCAGTAGCTAGATAGAATAGACCACCGCCATATTTTATTAAGGTTCTAACAGAGAAGCTTTAGATAGAGCTCTCTGACTTAATCAATAGAGCTAACGCTCGAACCCTGCACCCAACAAATGAGGGAGAACGCTCGAATGGGAGGAACGCTCGGATATCTGACAGCTAGTGATTGATGCAATCACTTAAAGCATGTCTGGGCTGTGCGAGCATTATCTAGATGTGATGACCCTTAGTGGTTTCGGATACCTACACACGATCTAAAAACTCAGCGTAAAACTGAGTCTGATCCTGGGTAAGTCCCATCGCTACAAACCAATTTCAAGATAATTTCTTAAAAACCTCTGCTTAGACCCCTAGGCCCAAGTAGGGAAATCTGTATCCTTCAATACAATTTTATTGTCATATATTATCAGACTAATCAGCTGTTAGTACAGTTCCTCAGTCGAGCAGCCATTCTGAGGACCGTCTGCCCAAGTCGATGGGAATACTGACGGCTTTACCTAATCTGGGTCGTTCGTTCGTTTTTTCAATAGCTGTTTGTACCTGGGTCAGACACCCCATGGCCTCTAGGTACAGCACAATGTCTTTCAAATGAGCCAAATATTCCTCTTCCTCCATGGGAAAAGACACCTGCTCTAGATAACGCCACATCACCTGGAAAAAGACCTTATTGGCCATTTTCCGAATTTGCACGTCAAATGAGTACCCCCATTTATCGATTAGTAATTCTTGAAAATCCTCGGGAGTCATACTCATTAATGCGTGGGTTCTTTTACATTTATTTACATGATTTTAGGGGAGAATTGTGGCTAGGTAAGCGGTGAAATAGATTGTTTTAGCTTGTAAAGCGCGTTTCCTTGGCGGTTGGAAGCCTGGATGGCAATACTTGAATGACGAGGGTTTGGGGATTTGTTCGCGGCATCACTTAGGTGTGAACGCCAGTGGAAAGAGCTTCTTAATGGCCGCAGGGGTGACAGGTGAACCCTGGGAAGAAGGGTTTATCTGAGACGGCAAAATGTAATAATAGTCATAGCAATTTACAAACTTCTGTGACAGCACGGACTGAAAATGTTGTGTGGCTAACGTTCACAAGATTGTTTGTGCTGGGCAATGCAGCCTTTAGATTCATACTCGCATATATAGTCTGATAGTTATGGCTCAAGCTTCTGGAAACCCTGATGTCCCTGATTTAGGGCGTCGCCAATTTATGAATCTGCTCACGTTTGGAGCAGCGACTGGTACGGCTGTGGGCGCTCTTTACCCTGTTGTTAAGTTCTTTTTGCCCCCGAGCAGTGGCTCGGCTGGTGGTGGTATTTCCGCCAAGGATGAGCTGGGCAACGATGTAGTTGCTAGCAGTTACTTGGAAACCCATGGCGCTGGTGACCGCTCTCTGGTTCAAGGTCTGAAGGGTGATCCAACGTATTTGGTTGTGACTGATGATGGTGCCATTGACAGCTACGCAGTAAATGCGGTCTGTACCCACCTGGGCTGTGTTGTGCCTTGGAATGCTGGTGAGAACAAGTTTATGTGCCCCTGTCACGGTTCTCAGTACGATGCTGCCGGTAAGGTTGTCCGTGGTCCCGCTCCTCTGTCTTTGCCGTTGGCGCAAGCAAGTGTGGCTGATGATGACAAGGTGGTTTTGAGTCCTTGGACTGACACTGACTTTAGAACAGGCGATGCTCCCTGGTGGGCCTAGGCTGTCTGTTTCACTTGATTTCTCTCTACGTAATTGAATTGCTGGCGTGTGACGGATGAAATTTAACTTTTTAAGCGTGTTCAATAAGCTGGCTAAGGCCATTGTTGCTGGCGCAGTGGTTGCGATCGCAACCCTAGGTCTAGTGGTCACCAATGCCCAATCGGCAGCCGCTTACCCTTTCTGGGCTCAAGAAAACTACGAAACACCTCGGGAAGCCACGGGCAAGATTGTTTGTGCCAACTGCCACCTGGGTAAAAAGAAGACTGAGATTGAAATGCCCCAAGCGGTGCTACCCGATACTGTTTTCGAAGCAGTGGTCAAGGTGCCCTACGATCTCGATTCTCAGCAGGTACTGGGCGACGGTAGCAAAGGTGCTCTAAACGTCGGTGCCGTGCTGATGCTGCCCGACGGTTTTACTTTGGCTCCTGACGATCGTATTCCTGAGGAAATGAAGGAAGAGATCGGGGGTACCTTCTACTCTCCTTACAGTGATGAGCACCCCAACTGGCTGTTGGTAGGTCCTGTTCCTGGTGAGCAATATCAAGAGATTATCTTCCCGGTGCTTTCCCCAGACCCCGCTACTGATAAAAGCGTTAGCTTTGGTAAATATCAGGTCCATGTGGGTGGTAACCGTGGCCGCGGTCAGGTATACCCAACCGGTCAGGCTACTAACAACGTGGTTTACACCGCTTCAAAGGGTGGCGTTATCACCAGTATTGCCAAGGGCGACTATGGTACTGAGGTCACTATCAAGACGGCAGACGGTGATACGGTCACCGAGAGTCTACAGCCTGGTCCAGAGCTGATTGTCTCGGAAGGTGATGCTGTTGATGCAGGTACTCCGTTGACCAATGACCCCAATGTGGGCGGCTTTGGTCAGCATGATACTGAGATTGTTCTCCAAAGCTCCGGTCGAATCAAAGGTCTTTTGGCCTTCTTGGCAGCGGCTTCATTAACTCAGATTATGCTCGTGCTGAAGAAGAAGCAGGTTGAGACTGTACAGGCTGCAAACATGACCTTCTAAGGCTCTGTTTGAAACTCTCAGCTGAAGTTAAAAAACTTGTGGGGAAGGTGCTCAGGTACCTTCCCCTTTTTTATAGACAGTCTCCTGATGGTGAGTGGCAATTTTCCCGGCGTTGCTGATCCCTGGTGTGAATTTATCTGGTAAACATCGGCATATCGCCTATCTCGCGGATCGGTTCATACCCTAAATCAGCAACGGCATTTTTCCAGTATCGCTGCTGTCCCAAAGGGGCTTACCATGGGAAACGATTAGGCCGTGAGCCGTTACTATTCCCTTTTCAATGAGTGTAGTCCTTTACAACACCCTGTCTCGCCGCAAAGAACCGTTTCAACCGCTGACAGCTGGGACTGCCAAGATTTACTGCTGCGGCGTGACGGTGTACGACTATTGCCACCTGGGCCACGCTCGCTGCTACGTGGTTTGGGATATTGTTCGTCGCTATCTGCAATGGCGTGGTTACGATGTGCACTATGTGCAAAACTTTACCGACATTGATGACAAAATTTTGAACCGGGCTCGCAAAGAAGCCACCACCATGGAGGCCATTTCCCAACGTTATATTCAGGCCTACCACGAAGATATGGCGCGACTAAATATTTTAGAAGCTGATGAATATACCTATGCCACCCACACCATTGACGGGATTAAGCGGTTAATTGGTGAGCTGGAGCAAAAGGGATATGCCTATGCCACTGGGGGGGATGTGTATTACAAGGTTCGTCAGTTTGACGGCTATGGCAAGCTCTCGGGGCGTAAGCTCGATGATATGCAGGCAGGGGCCAGTGGCCGCGTCGATGGTAATGGACCTAACAAGGGCGGTGGCCCTAGTAAGGGTGATGGCCCTAGTAAGGATGACGGGCCCCAAAAGCAGGACCCGTTTGACTTTGCTTTATGGAAGGGGGCCAAGCCCGAAGAACCTTCATGGGAGTCGCCCTGGGGGGCCGGGCGACCTGGCTGGCATATTGAATGCTCGGCCATGGTACGAGACTGCATGGGGGACACCATTGATATTCATATGGGCGGCGGCGATTTGACGTTTCCTCACCATGAAAATGAAATTGCCCAGTCGGAGGCGGCCACGGGGCAGCCCCTCTCCCAGTACTGGATGCATAACGGCATGGTGAATGTGAATGGGGAAAAGATGTCTAAATCTTTGGGCAACTTTACGACTATTCGGCAGCTGCTGGATGACGCCGAGGGGCTGCATCCGATGGCATTGAGGTTGTTCCTGTGTCAGGCTCAGTACCGTAAGCCGGTGGACTTTACGGCCGATGCGATCGCATCGGCTACCAAAAGCTGGCAAACCTTTAAAGATGGTCTATTGTTTGGTGATATCCATGGACCACAGCTGAAGTGGGACGATATGGAGACCCTAAAACTCAACCGTGAGAGTGGGGCAGTGCAGCGATTTCAGGCTGCCATGGATGACGACTTCAATACGTCAGAAGCCGTGGCGGTTTTGTTTGAGCTGGCCAAGGAGTTGCGTCGTCAAGGCAATCTGTTGGTGCATGAGGGAAACATCGATGCCGATGGCGCTACCCTCATGCAGCAGTGGTACACGCTTGTGTGCCTTGCCCAGGTGCTCGGTATCAAAGCCAATCCGGAGGACATTAGCCCTGCTACCCATGACGGTCCTAGCGATGCTGAAATCTCAACCTTGGTTGAACAGCGATTGGCGGCTAAAAAGTCCAAGGATTTTGCCCTAGCCGATAAAATTCGAGATGATCTGAGCGCCCAAGGAATTACCCTAATTGACAAACCCGGTAACCTAACAGAGTGGCATCGCTAGGCTTTCTGCGACTCCAGTGGTACCGAAATTCTTGTAAACACGCTCAGCAAGTGGAGTCGAGTTTTTCAGAACCCATACTCCTCAAGCACCGCATCATCCAAATCATCAATAGAGTCCGCATCCATAATATCGGAGCACATATCTTGTAGGTCCTGATGGCGGCGCCGGCGGGACGTGCGTCGGTACTTTTTTGCCTCTAATTTAGGTTCGTGCAGCACCTGGCCATCGCTACCTATTTTTACTTTCTCATTGGTTTCAGCATCCGGGCTGTGTTCCAACTGTTGCTGATGCTGCAGCACCTCATCCAGTAAGGAAAGGTAATGGTCATAGCGTTCCCAGTCTCCCTTTACGCCGCAGCCGGGCTCATCTCGATGCAGGCAGTTGTTAAACTGACAGCGCCCCGTTCGCTGATGTATCTCTGGGAAGCACCCCATCAGTGTCTCAACCGTGCAGGTGACATCGGGTTGATTAAAGCCAGGGGTATCGGCGAGCAATCCGCCCGTTGGTAATTCAAACAGCTCCACATGGCGAGTGGTGTGACGCCCGCGACCAAGTTTGCCAGAGACTTTATTGGTCCGGGCATCCACATTGGGCACCAAACGATTTAACAGGCTTGATTTGCCCACCCCCGATGGCCCAGCCACAACGCTAACCCGCTGCTGTAGCGTTTCCATCAGGGCCGCGGGCAGCACTTCGTCATTTTGCACACTAACCAGCAGGGGGGTATATCCCCAGCTATGCAGCCGAGTCTGCCACTGGTCGATGGCTGTCGTCGATAGCAAATCTCGCTTATTTAAACACAGGGTAACGGGAATGCCGGTGGATTCTGCTTTCACCAAAAATCGGCTGAGCTGTGTAGGGTCTAGGTTGGGTTCGGCTAAAGCAAACACCAACAGAATCTGATCCACATTGGAAATAGGGGGACGATCAAGCAGGTTAGAGCGGGGATGGATGGTTGCGATCGCACCGCGCTGATCCTGCCAATCCATTTCCTCCACCAGGACCCGATCACCAACAACTACCTGTTGCCCCAGTTTCTTCAACCGGGCTCGACGGGTACACAAAAAATATAAGGGTTGAGGACTCTCTAAAGAAAGTCTGACCTGATAATAATTAGCCTGACAGGCGACCACTGTGCCTAATGCAGACAGGGGCCTAGATGGCTCTCTTGCTCCCGTCATGCTGAAGGTCGTCTTACCCGAAGCGCAAAATAGCCCTCTGAGCTTGATTCTAAGGCCTCAATTAAAAAACCTTCCGAGCGTAGGCTATCAGGTACCTGCTCCACCGGCTCGCCAGCATCTAGCCAAACCTCTAGCAGTGCTCCTACGGCCATACGCTGTAACTTGAGCTTAGTCCGCACAAAATTTAAGGGGCAGGGAGTCCCACGTAAATCTAATGTTTCATCAGGTTTATTCAAGACGTCTACCATTCTCTGAAGCCCTTAACACTAGACTTGATATTAGCCTTTAAATAAACCGCCCAAAAATCCCTCAAGCCCCTTTTTGGAGATCGAGTCGCCCCGAACCTCCGCCAGCTTTGCTAAGAGTTCACGCTCTTCAGCCTTAATGCGAGTGGGAATATCAACCAGGATTGTTAGCAAATGATTGCCACGACTTACCGGATTACCCAACTTAGGAACCCCACGATTTTCCAGGGTTAGCACTGTACTTGGTTGGGTGCCAGCTGGTACTTGGACTTCCACAGGTCCATCCACCGTTTCCACCTGTAGCTCACAGCCCAAAATTGCCTGTAGGTAGCTTATCTTTAAGTCCGATAGAACATTAATCCCATCCCGCTTAAAGCTGCTGTGCTCCTTAACAAACAAATAAACATACAGATCGCCAGGAGGACCGCTACGCATTCCCGCGTCCCCCTCATTAGAAACCCTGAGTCGAGTACCATTATCAACACCGGCTGGAATGGTGATTTTTAACTTTTTAGTTTCTTGCTTTCGTCCAGCCCCACCACAAACTTCACACCGATCTTCAACGACCTCACCAGTGCCGTTACAGGTTGGACAGGCTGAAACCTGGGTAAAGCTACCAAATGGTGTTCGAGTTGCCCGTCGCACCTGGCCAGAGCCGCTGCAGGTGGAACAGGTTCGGGGCCTAGTGCCAGGCTTTGCACCCGACCCTTTACAGGTCATACAGTTTTCCAGGTGGCTAATTTTAATTTCTTTTTCACCACCAAACACCGCCTCAGCAAAATCCAACTTCAAGTCAAGCCGCAAATCATCCCCACGCATGGGGCAGCGCCGCTTTGTT
>ERZ1740052.787-NODE-787-length-10584-cov-6.590749_pt1 | contig 10584 bp, 7 predicted proteins | sample MGYA00581750_ERZ1740052 | MGnify/ENA primary metagenome ERZ1740052 (study PRJEB43018, sample SAMN04849743) | marine metagenome | isolation source: floating plastic debris | place: Pacific Ocean | collected 2008-08-30 | study: EMG produced TPA metagenomics assembly... | reverse complement strand
ACATCCAAAGCCAAGATAAACCACAAGATTGACAGCAGAGCTGTCCGCTATCCTTCCCTAATCCGCTTCGCTGAGATTAGGGACTGCCGCGCTACTGTTCAAAAGTATCAGCTTTCTTCAGTGCGGTTTTGCAGCGCAGATGCAATTCTTCGTTAGAGAGGCTTCGCCATTGCTCTTCAGATTTGCTACGCTTGAGTCACCTTAAAGTTTTTACACCCATGAAAGACCTACGTAACTTTATCCAATAGCCATTCGGCGGATTTTACGTCTTTATCTGTAGCATTCCTTTTGCAGGCGCACTCACTAATCCACCGTTTGGTTGATGTCACACCACTCTGAGGCTACTTCTAGCACTCAGAGATTCAACCAACCTTTGCCACGTTACTGGTAAAGGTATAAACCTTGTTGTGGATAGAAGAAAATCATGGGCTCCTCAGAGAGAGAGACAATCGTTTGCGTGATTGCCTCTGACAAGAACTGGATTGAAGGCAACGCTGTTCAACAATTAGAACAAACCTCAAAGCTTAAGGGTGTTACTAGAGCCGTAGGAATGCCAGACTTACATGCTGGGAAGGGATGTCCTATTGGGGCTGCTTTTTTGTCGAAAGGATGGATGTATCCGGCCCTAGTCGGCAATGATATTGGCTGTGGCATGGGGCTGTGGCGCACTGAGCTAAAAGCTAGAAAGCTCAAACTAGACAAGTGGGCTGCGAAGCTTCAGCTGGAGGGCGCTTGGAAAGGCGATGCCGCCAGTTGGCTAGCCCGCTACAATCTACCGGGCGATCTGTTCAAAGCGTCTCTCGGAACGATTGGCGGCGGGATTCATTTTGCCGAGCTGCAAGCAGTTGATAAAATCTATGATGCCGACGCATGCTCAGCCCTGTGCGTTGAGAAAAAATGGCTCTATTTTCTGGCACATTCAGGCTCGCGGGGCTTAGGCCACGAGATTCTGCGAGCTCACGTAGGGCGCTTTGGTAAGGCAGGGCTAGTCGATGAGAGTGCTGAAGCAAAAGCGTACATTACCAAGCACGACCAGGCGATGGGTTGGGCAGTCGCAAACCGCGACCTGATTGCGCATCGTTTCCTGTCTGCGCTGGGGAGCGATGGGCACAAGATTTTTGACCTGGCGCACAACACCGTGACGCCTAGAGATATCGACGGCGAGCGGCAGTGGCTTCACCGTAAGGGAGCCGCCCCTTCAGACCAGGGAGCACTGGTAATTCCTGGCTCTAGAGGCACCTACAGCTATCTAGTAGCGCCGACAGAATCGCAGGTCGCAGATCAGCTTGAGAATGCGTTTTCGCTAGCACATGGTGCGGGTCGTAAGTGGATTCGTTCTGAAGTGAAAGGGCGGCTCTCGGCAAAGTTTCGCCCAGATGACTTTCTCAAAACAGACCTTGGCGGATTGGTGATCTGCGAGAACAAAGCCCTGATTTATGAAGAGGCTCCGCAGGCCTACAAGAATATCGACATCGTAATTCAAGACATGGTGGATGCGGGTTTGATTCGAGTGTTGGCCGTGCTGCGCCCAGTGTTGAACTATAAGACAAGGCGGCGGTAGCAAAATGAAACGTAAGAAAAAGAACACGTCGTATCAGCGGACAGCGCTAAAGCCCTCTGTTAAGAAGCATCTTGAGAGGCTGGGTCTATCGCACGAGCAGGCTTACTTTAACTGGTGCATACAGCAAAACTTTGTGGCTTCCTTGGATAAAAGCAGCTCAGAAAGAGAAGCTGAATGCAAGGCGCATCAGCACGAACAGATGAGCCGGAAAGAGCAAAATCGGGTTCACCATAACCCCGATCGATTCCTGCGAGAGGCTTGCGCTGGTCATCTAAATCCTAAAACGTTGTATCGTCCAGGCTGGCAAGAGGTAGGCGAGGCGATCTCACAAAGCTCTGGCGCTAAAAAGCATCGGCGGCAGCTAGCAGAGCTGCTGACTTTGTTGAACCGTAAAGCGAAGTTTGTTTTTGAAACCACTGAACTTGGCAGACAGCAGTTTCACTACATTCAGGCGCTGGTAACCCTTAACTGCTATCGAGATACCTGGATACGAAAGCTAGAAGACTGGACGCCAAATACTCATAACAGCTATGGGCAATTTGTTTCTCTGCTAAATCATCTGTTTGTACAATACCCCGTACCTGAGTTCATGAATTCTGTCTGGTTTAGAACAGATAAACCCTCAGATCAGTATCGAGAGTGGTATCTGCATGTTGCCGCAGGCCACAACATTCGCACGGCGGTACTGCCAATTCCGTTCACGAAAAAAATGGCGCATTGTTTTATGCAATCGCCCTCCTATTGCAGCATTGAAATGGCAATAAATTGGAGCAATATTCAAGCGTTAGGCGGTGACCCCAGACTAACAGAGGCAGTGCTGGCTTCTCGCATTGGCGCAAGCCTCAAAAATCATGTTTTTTGGACTTCGGTCATCCGCTTTTTTATCGATAACCCTATGCTAGATCGCGCTCATGTAGGGCCTATCGTGGACTACTTGCACGCACAAAAGTTTGAAGTGCGAGAATGCGTGACCGGGCCGGGCGTCGTAGAGTTAATCCAGCCCCCGCAGCCTAACTTGTCTATGAAGGGGCGATCTCCCGAGTCTTTACTCAAGCAGATGGAGCGGTGGCATGGCAGCTTAGCAAAATCATCCGGTGCACAGAATATGTTCTTCAAAACATCTGGCATTCCTGGCTATTGGAAAAAGACGGGCGAAAACAAACAGAACACTTGGCAGATTAAAGAGCTGCGCTCAGGGGCTGAGTTAATTGTAGAAGGTCGAGCAATGAGACATTGTGTTGCTTCTTATGCGAGTGCCTGCGCCGCCGGGCGCTGCTCTATTTGGGCGATGGAATATGTCACACCTCAGGGCATTCAAAAGCGTCAGACCATTGAGGTGAGAGATAATAAAACGGTGGTGCAATGCCGGGGGAAACGCAATGTCTTACCAACGGCAACAGAGTTCAATGTTATTCAGCGGTGGAGCGCTACGGCTGGGTTGGAGATCGCACCTTATCTCGCCAACTGGATATCGCGATAGCCTTGGAGCTGGTTTTGTACAACCGACTAACGTTCGGCTTGCAGTAAGTTCTCTAGCTCCTGTCGCTTCAGCGTTTTGAGCCAAACCTCCATTTGTTGCAGTACTCGCCAATAAGTCACTGCAAACGTCTGCCAATTTGCCCGTGACCAGTCTGACCAAGCCAGGGTTTCACTCATGCGATGCAATGTCCCAAACAAGTGACTGCGATTGCGCTGATACCCTAACCTGCCGCCTGAACTTCTCAGCAACATCCACCCCGTTTGTTTGACTGAGGCTTCCAGATATAGCCAACAGCCAAAGCCCAAGAACTTCTTGACATGCTCCCTTGGCCTGAAGGCCAAGGGAGCATGTCAAAAAGTAGACGGCAGTTTTTCTAAAGGTAATGACTTCTCCGATATGTTGTTACCATGATGCACTGTCTGTTCTCCTCACGCATATGAATCCAATAGTTGAAGACCGCTATCCTAGTATCGCTCGTTGGGTTGATGAACATGGCGGACTAATTGAGATTGGCTACGGCTACGATACACCCTGGAGTTCTTTTATTCGAGGGATTGATGAGGGTGGTCTAGTTGTGCATGGGTAAGATAGCTACGATACTTTCGAAGCAGCCTTCGCAGACCTAGACGCTGCCTTAGCAAAGGCCTTACTTGAAATATACGGTGAATGAGAAATCACTCTGATCTGCTCCTTCATAGATACACAGTAATCGAGTTGAGGAGAAGAACCATAACTCCCAGGGAAGAGGGTACCAGCCCCTTAATTCGTATTATTTTTCAGAGTCCTCAAAAAAGGAACACGAATAACTTTCAAAGAACTCAGCAAAGAGCATTGTAATCATCCTTAAGTACAATTTACGTTAACGCTCTAGCTATAGACTAGGACTATAGTACAGACTTCTTCTTTTTATGTCCGCATCGCATCAACCGCCAGAGCGCTCCTCCAAAGAAGAACTTAGGAACGCTTGCGCTTCACAGGAGATCGAGCTGCAATTTTGGCAGTGGCCTGAATTTCGCCTAGAGCTAGTCAATGGTCAGTTCTTGGTAGGTGGCACGCTAGAAGGTAGTAGATGGCTACTCAAAGAAGCACTCATTGGCTGGGGGCTAGAGGCTGCGATCGCCTTCGCCCCTCTCGAACAATGGTGGGAAGCGCTGCGACAATCCTACAAAGTCTCTTGTCAAGCACCAGAAGACTGGCTGCTTTGGGCTGAGTCTTTGTCACTCGCTTCCGAATACCGAGAGCATTACTCTCCACCTTTGGGTTCTAAGTATGCAGGTGAGCATCGGTGGACGCGCGATTATCTCTGGCAGGCGCTTTCAGCAGCAGTTTCTCAAGGTGGACTAGGCAAATGCTTCAGCCCAAACTACGGGATGCAGCTAGCCAAAGATGTTTTGACGCCCGATATACTTGTGCTGAGCACTCGTCAGCTGGCACAAGATATCGCTTACGGTTGTTACACAGAAGTGTCTGCATACCTTGTCGTTGAGATTACATATCCCGAGCAGGACGAGGTTGACCGCAAAGCTAGACACGCTCTGTACAAGCAAGCGGAAGTGCAACACTATTGGATTGTCGATCCATCGAAACAACAGTTTGAGTTTTGGCAGTGGTCTCCTGAGGGTTATCAGCTCGGAGTACTTGATTCAGACGGTTGCTACAGAGGAATAACCGACTTGAGCTTTAGCCCGGAACTTTTCTGGTTAAACATGGAAGAAAATCAACCGCTCTATAGCCCAAAGCTACCTGCATTTACCAGTGCAAGTCAGCCCAGGCAGTGGGAATTTCGCAAAGAGCCTGGCGTGGAACTCAGTTATGGCAGTATCCCTTTTGCGCTCAAAATTGGTCTGAAGCCGCAGCTGATTAGCCCTGAGCAGTTTATCGCCTGGTGCCCAGAGTCGAAGCTTGAAGGTGGGCCCTATCTACTAGTTGGTGGTAGCGAGACAGGAACTAGAAATGCGATCGCCATGCTGCTTATGAGTGTAGGTCTCGTTGAAGCTGTCAAGCTGATGCCTGGATATGAATGGGTACGCATGTTACGGCGACTGAGCCGAGAACAGGCGCAGGACAGCGAACGAAAAGCGCAGTGGTGGAAGCAGGCTAGAGAAATTGCGCATAGGCTAGTCGAGAATCATCATGTTGGTGGTGTTGGTGTGATCGGAGCCTTAACGAACCAGCAACCGCTTAACCGATGGTCGCAACTACATTTGGTGCTGTGGGACGTACCGGATGAGTTCAAAAAGTGGTCGTTCACGGAAACGTTACCAGACGATATTCCAATCGAGCTGACAGAAGCTGTCTGGGCATTGCCAGGAGACTGGCAGGAGATTGAAGAGAAACTTGAGGTTCTAGCAGGCAACGGCAAGCCACATGGGCCCCGTCCTCGAGAGCGCATGGTTTTTCATTGGCTAGAGTATGGGAAGTGAAGTACTGTAGACTTCAATCACCTAAATGTGAGTCTCTCCATCTAAGCCGTTTTAGCTGTTTGTTCCAGCTCTGCTGACGAGCTGCTGAACAGCTGTAGCCATCGCTGCTGTACCTCTTCTGATAAGGTCTGTACGATATTCTCTCCCTCCGATATCGTCGCTTCATACTGGACTTTCAACTCGCTTCCGAATCCATCTGCTTCGATGTGGCGAATTAGAGATTGAATTATCGGGAGGGCGATACCCACCCCAAATAGTGCATTGAAGCCAGCTACAACCGCAGGCGCTGACAGGACAACGACAACCTCAGGAAATAGTGCCATCACTGCAATGAAAACAACAAAGAAGATAGGCGTTGCAATGCCTGCACTGATAGCCGCTTCAGTAATTTTGCTTTTGAATTCTTCTTGGGTAATATCGCCTCGGTGTAGATCCAAGGTGTAGGCCAGTGCTGTGACTATCGCTTGTGTGAGCACAGCTGTTCCGGTTGCCGTCACACCTAGCTTCGCAACGGTAGTTGAGTTCTTCAGAATAGAATCTATCGCGTCATAGAAGCGGATATAGCACTTTTCGCCTGCGGTCATCGTCTCAGCACCCCGGCGAATATTATCAGCGCCGATCTCCCACACGATGTTTTTCGCGCTGTTACTGCCACCTTTAGAGTGCGGATGGATATGGCTACCGTGTTTATCTGAAAGGAACACGCGAATGTCCCATTCGCTAGCACCCAGTTTGGAAGTGCCTGGAATCTTATCGAATAGGCCCATGATGTCGGCCTCAGTGCGAGGTGCATCGCCTAGTCTAGTGCCTGCGGTTCGGAGCCGACGAGCTAGCTTAGGCATTTCTTCAGCGAGCGCCTGAGCTGTGCGCGGGAGGTCTTTCAGCGCGTTAGCTGTAACCATTCCTGAAGCCCCGAGAGCGGCAATCTCACTCTGCCAGGTGGAAACCGTTTCTCCAACTGCTGCCGATAGTCTTTCCTGAGCCTCTTCGCCTGACTGTTTGGCCGACTCAATAGCGGTGCTTAATTCCTCAGCTCCTTTTGCAGCTGCTTGGTCAATCTGTTGCTTTACGGCTGCTGCTGCGATCGCTAATTTTTCAGCGTTATCAGATAATGTCATTTGTGCTTTTGAGCCAGAGTTAAGGAAAGATGAGCCGCTGTGGATAGCGCAGCACCTAGGGATAGCTTGCCTGCGAAAGCTCAGAAGTTGAGCTCAATCCCTTTCTCTTCACAAGGATTTCGCCGAACCGTAAATATCGCCTAATCTGGAGGGGAGATTCTGCAATCAAGATATACTGACATTTGCAACGGTCTCGACTTTTTTTAGAATCTAGCTAGATTTCTTAGCTCAGTAAATCCCTCAATCAAATCGACAACTGCACTTGAAAGGCTCGTAGCGAAATCCACCTTCGCGTCAACCCGAGCAAAGCGCAGCGTGGCATCTTCTTTGAGTACAGCTGAGAGTTTTGCAGAGACTCCATACTGCCTGTAGACCATCTCTAAATGGGGCCGTGCGATCGCTAATCGTTTAGGTCTAGGCAACCGATCTCTCTTTTGGTGAGAGTTGAAGTGGGGATCAGCAGGTACCAAGTTCCAAAGCTCATTCGTGGGATAAACAGCGACCGGTAGAATGTGGTCGAGGTCGTAGGCGATTCCTGATACTAAGCGTCTTTCTGTCCAGGGGCAGGTAAACTCAGCACCTTCCATCATCAGGATATCGATCTGGTTACGCTCCCAAGTGAGTGGACGGCGGTTATCAGGCCGAACGGTAAATAACGAGTAGATAGCGCCTCGATCCACATCGGCGACTCTTTGGGTGAATAGACACCACTCATGAACGCAAAGCGCCTCGATCCAAAGCGACATCTGACGAAAGGTCTCCCATAGCTCGAACGGGATAATTAAACAGCGATCTCTTTCAACCGTCCCAGGCACTGCAATCGTGCTTCCAGAGATAGCGCTATAGCTTTGCGGCTTATCGAAAACGCTCCATTCTCCAGGGCCAGCGTAACGAATCGGTTTCTCTATAGTGCGAGCGATCGCACTTACGGCATGCGACAGTGCTTTGACTAAGCTATCTGGGTAGTTCTGCCACTTTCGATTTGATTTCAGTTCGTTGATCAAAAAGAATCCATCTGCTGAATTTTTCAATCCGCCTACTGTTTGCTCCCACTGTGCTCTGAGCTCGCTGAGTGTGGGTCTAAATGCCATATCGTTGCGGGTTTTACCATCGCGGCTGGCCCTTTGTCCCTGCTGAATAGGCAAGACTGGATCAACAAATGGCCAGTAGTAGGCCACCCAGAACTTTGCTAGCTGCCTCAGCGGTACCGCCACAGGCATCTGAAAGGTTCTTAGGTCTGGGTAGGTGAGCACGACATCATTGATCGCCCGCAGCAGCGCTATCTTGTAGCTAGTTGTTTTCGAGTCGTGCTTGAGGATGGTGCTGATAACCTTCTCGGGAGCGATCTGTGCCATTTTCTGGGATCTTCCTAACAGCACAGTGAGACGTTTGCTCGGGTACCTGCTTTGTCATTCGGCATTGCCGCCGCTACGGCTTACTGCTTTTCTAGACAAGGATGACTTCCCCAGACCTTTAGGGAACTAGTCTTCACCTAGGATTCACATCCGAGCTGTTCACCCTAACGTTATCGGCTCTCTCCAGGTAAAAGCGGACGTGACATTCTGATGCGCATTGCTTCATCTCTAGCGGCTTGCGCCTGAGCTGCTTCATTCGGTGAGGGTCCGCCGAATAACATTTCGTCCATGGCAGCACCCACTATGCCAAGTAAGAAGGCGTTGTACACCGGCTGTATGCTACTTGAGTAACTACTACTAGTATTACTAGCCGCGCGGGGTGGACTAAAGTTTCTCATAGTTAGTCTATAACCACCGTTTGCAGAAGGTTGGTATGACGTTGCTACTACGGTATAAGTACCATCATTCGGCAACACAGCGGAGGTAAACGAATTTGGATTAGAGCCACTAGCATCATCATTGCTAGCAATCAAGTTGCCTTCGCTGTCCAATAATCCAAGAAAGGTATCAAACTCTGAGCTATCGAGTGAGATAGTTACTCTCTGCCCGGCGCTACCTGCAATCTCATAGCTATCAAAGTGGCTACCGTCACTGAGTGTTGGATCAGCAGAGTCCAAAACACCTAGCTGGTGGACAGCATTCGACTGTGCTTTTACAGGGCTAGCTAGCAACAAGCAACAACCAATGCTAAACCCACTCAGAACTCCAGCAACTCTAATCTTCCTCACCGCTCTCTCCTTAGCATTCTAAGTTTTACACAGCCTACATGGTACAGCTTTGGATGCCAGAATTCAGACAAAATGCTTAACCGTTCGGGGGTTATGAAGAAAAGTGATTGCTACTTGAAAAGATGATAGAAAGAGCCTGATAAACCTCAATGTCTACTAATCACAGCTACTGGTCCACCGCCAGGTGGCCCTTGGTGTTCGCCACCACCCGACACATAGATCGTTGGGTCCTGCACAATAGAAGCTATCATTGCGCCAACCACTGCTCTAGCCATTCGGGTGTGGTTAATATCTGAATCATCAAGCATCGTATTGCGACAGCCTAGAACTTGGCCGGTGGGGGAAGCCTCTGCTTTAGCAAAGACGTTGATGATATTGCCAGGGTCTGAGGATGTTCGAGGCGTGCCTTTGACACTGGAGAGAGCCCGCTGCACGGCTTCTGTATCCAGCGCATGTGCCATCACACTATGGCCAATACGGTAGTGGCTATGGGCGCTAGGTGAATTGCCTAACACTAAGATTTCGCAGTTTTGCAGCTCCACGCCAGCGGATGTAGAGGCGACGGAGGAATAGAGCTGGTAGTTTGTACAGATGTCATTTGCACTGAGCTGCTCCAGGCTGATTTCTCCTAGCGCAATCGCCACTCCTAGGGCCGACGCACCTCGGGAGTAGGCCATAGATTTATAGCTATCTTGAGTGATCGCGGTCTCATTGGCACTGGAGGCCGTGATTAGCGGACATTTAATTTGCACGAAATGAACGTTTTCGGGGGTAAGTTTGGCAGCGGCTGACGCTTGTCTAACGCCTTCAGCAACCACTTCTACCATCGCCAATGTCCCAATCTCTTCAACCGCAAAGTCTCGGGTATGAAAAACACCTAGCGTTAAACCCATCTGTGTCGGCCCTTCCAATCCCTCAACCTGGCGGGTGAATACTGTCAGGTGGGGACTCAAGATGCCTTCGGTACCACCAGACATCACAAACACGATCTGCGCTGATGACCTACCCCAACGCATAGGCGATTGGGGTTTCTGCCCCCGTTTCACCTACGTTTTGTCGTTGGGACTTCCGTCTCTTCATCGCCCCTAGTTGCTTCATCGAGCCAGTATGCTTGCGCTTACCTATCGAATCAGTAGAGCTAGAAACTCTGAGACTAGCGAGGCTAAATTGTCCTAACCCCGGTTGCGTATTACCTGCAACTTGATACATGACTACCGTTGACGCTCTATCACGCGGCATACCAAAGCCACATTCACAGCTATGGAAGCGTTCAGCTAGCTTGGCCCATTCTTTATGCACTTGTCCGCATTGTGGGCAGCGTTGAGACGGTTTCACCTTTTTAGTGGGAAGTTCTAAAACGATTCCACCTTTGCCGTGGATCTTGTAAGAGATCTGCTTGTTGATGGTTCCGAACCCAACAGACAAAATTTCTCTATTCAGACCCGACTTTTGGCGTTTACGCTTGCTTCCCTTCTTAGGTTTGCGAGTCATCTTCTTAGTGTCTAATTTTTCCGTAACGCCGATGTCATAACGACTGGCGATTTCTGACGTTACTTTATGCTGCCAATCTTTACGCTGGCGGGCAATTTTAGACTTTAGTTTCGACTCTTTTCGATTCGCTTTCTTCCACCTACGAGACGCTTTCTGTTTCCCCTTGATGGGGTTGCGTTTGCGTCGTTTGGCTTTAGCAGCTTGACAGACTTTTTTGTTGCCCTCACGACTAAATCGTGGATTGCTGATTTCTTCAAACTCCGAACCGTTATACAGTGTTATCGCTGTCTCAGTCCCTAGATCGTAAGAAACCATCGACTCATAGCTAAGCTCTGAATCTGACCCATACAACGGTTCTACGTCCTCAA
>ERZ1740052.786-NODE-786-length-10586-cov-10.551135_pt1 | contig 10586 bp, 9 predicted proteins | sample MGYA00581750_ERZ1740052 | MGnify/ENA primary metagenome ERZ1740052 (study PRJEB43018, sample SAMN04849743) | marine metagenome | isolation source: floating plastic debris | place: Pacific Ocean | collected 2008-08-30 | study: EMG produced TPA metagenomics assembly... | reverse complement strand
GGGGGTAGAGGGGTAGAGGGGGAAGACAAGGAGACAAGGAGACAAGGGGAAAGTTAGGAGTTAAGAGTTAGGAGTTAGGAGGTAGTTAATATTATTTACCTATTACCTATTACCTATTACCTATTACCTGTCACCTTTGACTTTCGAACTTTAACCTGTAACCTTTGACCTTAATTACTCTTAACTTTTAACAACTAACCACTAACAACTAACAACTAACAACTAACAACTAACAACTAACCCCTAATACATATGAGATTCAATTTGATTGAGTGGAACGAAACATTCTTGGGGTAAAAGAATTGGCTGTTGTGTAAAAATTACTTTTCCTCGATGATTGCCACGATTAATTGCTACTCCTGAAGGTTGTCCAGCAATTTCTGGATGCACCTCGCAGTATGTATAGTAAATTTGACCCGCAGCTCTAATGGTAGAAGAGTCAATCAAAGGAGATTGCACGGGATTGGTGAAATTTTCTTGCCCTTGTCGTAATGCGTACACGAATTACTTATGTTTTATGACTAGGTTTGCAATTAACTTTATCCAAAGTTTCCGGTAATGGGAGACTAATTTATTCCGACGGGCATTAGAAATTTAATTACTTTTCCGTCCTAATTTTCTAAAGCTTGAATTAGTGCTTCACCCATAGCTTGGCAACCCACATAATTCATTCCTTCGGACATAATATCTCCTGTACGAAAACCTGTCTGTAATACTTGAAACACGGCTTGTTCTATGTAGTCTGCTGCATCCGCTTGGTTTAAAGCGTAGCGTAGCATCATTGCTGCACTCAAAATTTGTGCTAGAGGATTGGCTTTATCTTGAGAGGCAATATCGGGGGCTGAACCGTGAACTGGTTCAAATACTCCCGGTGCATTTGCTCCTAGACTAGCAGATGGTAACATACCAATACTGCCGGTAAGCATGGCTGCCGCATCGGAAAGAATATCGCCGAATAAGTTGCCGGTAACGATAGTATCAAACTGCTTGGGAGCGCGTAATAGCTGCATAGCTGCATTATCTACATAAAGGTGGCTTAATTCCACATCTTGGTATTCTTCAGCTAGTTTAGTAATTTTGCTGCGCCACAGTTGAGATACTTCTAAAACGTTAGCTTTATCTACAGAACAGAGTTTACCTCCTCGTTTGCGGGCTGCGTCAAAAGCGACTTTACCAATGCGTTCAATTTCAGCTTCAGTATAAGCCATTGTATTTATTCCACGCTTTTCGCCGGTTTCCGTGTTAAATACTCCTTTGGGTTTACCAAAGTAAATTCCACCAGTCAGTTCGCGCACTACCATAATATCAACCCCTTCGACAACTTCTTTTTTCAAAGTTGAAGCATCAATTAACTGGGGTATGATTTTCGCGGGACGTAAATTTGCAAATAATTCTAAACCAGCCCGCAATCCTAATAAACCTGCTTCGGGACGTTTATCCGATGGTAATTCATCCCATTTATAACCACCGATCGCAGCAAGTAAGACTGCATCACTATTGCGACAAGTATTTAATGTCGCTTCTGGTAAAGGTTCCCCGGTTGCATCGATTGCAGCACCGCCAATTAAAGCTTCTTGAATTTCAAACTGTATATCAAACTTTTTTCCTACGACTTTGAGTACATTTACCGCTACTGCCATGATTTCGGGACCAATGCCATCGCCGGGAAGTAGGGTAATACGGTAGTTCTGGGTCATAGTATTTTTACATATTTGTTAAATTGGGCAGATTTAATATCATACCGGGCAAGTGTACCCATTTGTAGAGGGTTGTTATCCCTTTTTATTTTGGCTAATAGCAAGTCAATGTTCGTAGTAGCTCAGAAAAACAAATTTACAATAAAAACTTGTGTTGAAAAACAATTTTGTTTCAGTTTTAGGTAGTGAATACACTGAAATATTCAAGTTATATTAAATATAATTATTAATCCTCGAAATTACCAATGTCAAACGTGTAGGGAAAAGTTAAGTTAGTCGAAAAACATCAATCTGACCTCAAAAATAATGGTAAAAGAATTAGCCATTCGTACTAGTGGGCTATATAAACAGTTTGATAAACATATAGCTGTTAACAATCTTGATTTAGAAATCGGTGAAGGTGAGGTTTACGGACTTATCGGTCCTAATGGTGCTGGGAAAACATCGCTGATTCGGATGTTAGCAGCAGCAGAAGAGCCTACCGCAGGAGAAATCTATTTAAATGGCGATCGCCTGCGTCGGGATAAAACAAATCCTACCTTAAAGCGTCGTTTGGGCTATTTGCCTGATGACTATCCTTTATATAAAGAGTTAACAGTTTGGGATTATCTGGATTATTTTGCTCGGCTATATCTTCTCAAAGAACCCAAACGAACCAAAAGATTACATGAAGTTTTACAGCTAATCCAATTAGAGAATAAACGCAACAGCTTGATTTCAACTCTCTCAAGGGGGATGAAACAGCGTTTGTGTTTGGCTCGAACGATTATCCACGAGCCGATTATATTACTGCTTGATGAACCAGTTTCCGGACTCGATCCTATTGCTAGGATGCAGTTTCGGGAAATCATCAAGGTATTGCAGGAAGCAGGAATGACAATCTTGATTTCTTCCCATGTTTTAAGCGATTTAGCCGAATTGTGTACCTCGGTGGGAATTATGGAACTCGGCTTTTTAGTAGAAAGTGCTTCTCTTGAAGAACTGTATAAAAGTTGCGCCACCCAGCAGATAGTTATTTCGACTTTAGGAAAACAAGAAGCATTATTAAGCGAATTGAAAAATAATCCTTTAGTAGAAGATTGGGAAATATTAACAAGTCAAAATAGCATCAAAATCAATTTTTCTGGAGAAGAAAAAGACTCAGCCGATTTGTTGCGCTCTCTTGTCACCGCTGGAATTCCTTTAACCGAATTTCACTGTACCCAAGAAGATTTAGAAACTATTTTCCTCAAACTCGATCATAAACAAGCCTCTTAGAAATAGGTAATGGGTAATGGGTAATGGGTAATGGGTAGTAGGTAGTAGGTAAAAAGTAGTAATCAAAGAGACTCCTAACTCCTAACTCATAATTCTTAATTCCTAACTCCTAACTCCTAACCACTAACAACTAGCAACTAACAACTAACAACTAACAACTAACAACTATCATGCTTAATTTAATTGATAAAATTGGCGATTGGAATCCACAATTTTTTAGAGAATTAAAAGGTCGTTTGAAGGCGTTTCCCGTAATTATCGCTATAGTTACATCTCTTGCTACTCAAATAGTAATATTTCTATATCAATTACGAGAATTTCCTGATTTGGAGAGTAAAGAGAATATTAATATTCTTGATAAATATTGCAATTTACCTAACCCACAAGCAGACCGATATTCGTCATGGATGTCCTGTCCTCCCGATCAAATTAATATGCAACTGTGGTGGCAAGATCATTGGGAATATATGTTTCTATCGCTCAGCATGATTTTTATTTTCACGCTGCTGGTAGCAGGAACTTATTTGATAATTAATGATTTATCCCAAGAAGAACGTAAAGGAACGCTGAATTTTATTCGTCTCAGTCCGCAATCGGAAGTTAGTATATTTACTGGAAAGATGTTGGGAGTTCCAGTTTTAATTTATCTTGCCGCTCTCGCTGCAATTCCTTTCCATATATTGACGGGGGTAAGCGGAAATATTCCTTTTGGCAATATTTTATTCTTTTACTTAACACTTGGTGCTAGCTGTATTTTCTTTTATAGTTATGCTTTATTATTTGGTATCTTTGGTGGTTCCGTATTCAGTGGTTTTAAACCTTGGTTGGGCAGTGGTCTAGTTTTTCTATTCTTATGGATGTCAGCAGTAGCATTTGGTAATAATAACTATCACAACTACACTGCTTTTGCTACATTATTTAGCCCTACAAATATCACTTATTATCTTTTTCCTAATTTATTTAACTATGGAACTCCAGGATTACAAAAATTAGAGTTTTTTAATTTTGCTATAGGGAAAAGTTTTATTGGTGTAATTGCAATACATTTATTGAATTATGCATTATGGACATACTGGGCTTGGCAAGGTTTAAAACGTTGTTTTCGCAATCCTAATGCCACAATTGTTAGTAAACAACAAAGTTACTTAATTTTTGCTTGTTTTGAAGTAATACTTATCGGGTTTTTTAGTTCCCAAGATTATACCTCGGAATATCGTAGCTATTGGAGTCAGTTTTATGAAGCAATGGGCGCTTTATATGCGTGGAATCTATTCATAATCGTGCCATTATTTGCTCTGATGTTAACTCATCGTCAAGCGATACAAGACTGGGCAAGGTTTAGATTTCATAAAGATCAAAATAGTACTGAAAACGTTTCCAAAAAATCTTTACTGTCAGAATTAATAAGCGGTGAAAAAAGTCCAGCTATTTTAGCATTTGCAATCAATCTATCAATTGCAGTAAGCGCAGTTATTATACTGTTTTTCAAGGCAAATATTGATAGCTTGTATAGTACCGAAAACGTTTCAAAACTATTGAGTGTCTTGTTAGTATTTGTCAGTTTAATAATGATTTACGCTACCGTAGCTCAAATTATGCTGATGTTGAAAAACTCCAAACGTACTTTATGGGCTGCTGGTACAACAAGTGCATTAATTATTTTACCGATAATTGTTTTCGGGGTTTTAAATATTTACCCTTCAACCATTTTTTGGTTATTCACAGTTGGTTTCTGGTTTACTGCTGAGAAGTCTACATATACTACAATTTTGGCTGCTTTTGTTTGCCAAGTAATTATTTTAAGCTTGTTAAATTGGTATTTAATTAAGCAAGTGAAGTTCGCAGGAGAATCTGCTACTAAAGCATTATTTTCTCAAGGGAAAGTTTAGAAATCAAAATTAAGATTCGACCTCATAAACCGCCTTGGAATGAATTCCCAGGCTAATAGATCAAGTACGTTGAAACGCACTAAAAGCCTTATTCAGTCCTATTTATTGGACTTTCGCTATCAGCCAGGGGTTTGCAACCCCTGGCGGTTTTGAGAATATTGCAAGATGTCCATAAAAATGCAATCAAACACAACTTAATTTTGATATTCAAACTCATTCAAAAACAAGTGTGTAAAAAATAATCATACTACTTCTAACCCATAGCAAATTATTAACATCATGCTTCATTTTATTGATAAAGTAGGCGATTGGAACCCACAACTTTTCAGAGAATTAAAAGGTCGTTTAAAAAAGTTTCCTGTTCTTATTGCTTTAGTTACATCTTTAGCCTCTCAACTAATACTATTTATATTCCACTTCTTACAGACTCCTAATTTAGATGGTAAAACAATTTACATCAATGATAAATACTGCAAATTAAGCTCTTCAAAAAATTACAGCTATGATTCGTGCCCTACAAATCAAATTGATATCCAACTGTGGTGGCAAGACCACTTTGGATATATGTTTCTAACGCTCAGCATGATTTTTATTTTTACGCTTTTGGTAGCGGGGACTTACTTGATAATTAACGATCTATCGCAAGAAGAACGTAAAGGTACGCTGAATTTTATTAGACTTAGTCCGCAGTCGGAAACGAATATATTTATAGGAAAAATATTAGGTGTTCCAGCTTTAATTTATTTGGTTTTTATTAGTGCAATTCCTTTTCATATTTTTACCGGAGTAGCTGGGAATATTCCCTTTGGCAATATCTTATGTTTCTACTTAATACTTGTAGCTAGCTGTATTTTATTCTACAGTATTGCCTCATTATTTGGGATATTCGGTGGTTCTGCTTTTAGCGGTTTTAAACCTTGGTTGGGTAGTGGTTTTATTCTACTCTTTTTGTTGATAATGGTGCCGATTAGTTATGCAGACAGTTATCACAACTACATTGCCTTTTTACGATTATTTAGTCCTCATGATATTACTAATTATCTTTTCTCCAACCTCTCCGATTCAAATTCGGCGTTACAAGATTTAGAATTTTTTAATTTCGCTGTAGGGAAAAGTTTCTTTGCTGTAGTTGCAATACATTTATTGAATTATGCACTATGGACACATTGGGCTTGGCAGGGGTTAAAACGTTGTTTTCGTAATCCTAATGCAACGATTATCAGTAAACAGCAAAGTTACTTAATTGTCGCAAGTTTTGAAGTGATGATTTTAGGATTTCATATTTCCCAAGATTATGCCGGCTCGTACAATTTTTATGAAGGTATGCTCAGTTTGTATGTATGGAATCTTTTTCTGATTATGCCATTGTTCGCTCTTTTGTTACCTCATCGTCAAGCGATACAAGACTGGGCGCGATTTCGATATCAGAAGGATGCGAATAGTGGAACTTTCTCTAAAAAATCTTTACTTTCAGAATTAATTTTCGGAGAAAAAAGCCCAGCGATTTTAGCAATAGCCATCGATTTATTCATTGCTGCAAGTGCCTTTGTCGTACTATTCTTAAAAGCAAACGTTGATAACTCAAATCCACGCGAGACAAATTTATTGTTTTTGAGTACCTTATTAATTTGTGTAAGTTTAATAACGATTTACGCTACGATTGCTCAAATCATGTTGATGCTGAAAAACTCTAAACGCATTTTATGGGCAATGGGAACAACAAGTGCTGCAATAATTTTACCGATAGTAGTTTTAGGGATTTTAACCGTTCAGCACCCAAATATTTTGTGGCTATTTACAGTTGCTTTTTGGTTCAGTGCTGAACAATCCATGGTTCCCAATATTTTTACTGCTTTTCTTTGCCAAGTAGTGATTTTAGGTTTATTGAATCGCTATTTAATTAGGCAGGTTAGATTAGCAGGGGAATCAGCAACTAAGGCTCTGTTTTCTCAAGCAAAAGTTTAAGGTTCTGACTTCTTGTACTATTAATAAGCTTTGCTAGGTTTGTAGTAAGCGATTTATCGCTCTCCTTAAAGGACTTAAGTCCTTACTACGAACCTTTAAGAATTTAATTCCCGTTCCCCGTTCCCTCAACACGGCTAGCTTTTACCAATTAAAAACTATTAAGCTGGTAGATAACGCTAAAATACTTTGCTGGCTGACTAATAGTAATTAAATTATGTTTGATGCACTAGCCGATCGTTTAGAATCTACCTGGAAAAAGCTCCGGGGACAAGGTAAAATCTCCGAGTCCAATATTCAGGAAGCTTTGCGGGAAGTACGTCGCTCTTTGTTGGAAGCGGATGTTAACCTCCAAGTAATTAAAGAATTTATTAGCGAAGTTGAAGCTAAGGCACAGGGTGCTGAGGTTTTGAATGGAGTACGCCCCGGCGAGCAGTTTATCAAAATCGTTCATGATGAACTAGTAAATGTGATGGGGGAAACTAATGTTCCCCTGGCGCAAGCCGAAGAATCACCAACTATTGTTTTGATGGCTGGTTTACAAGGTACTGGTAAAACCACCGCTACGGCTAAGTTGGCATTACATCTGAGAAAGTTAGAACGCAATTGCTTGATGGTGGCGACAGACGTTTATCGCCCTGCTGCGATCGATCAGTTAATAACTTTAGGTAAACAAATTGACGTGCCGGTATTTGAACTGGGAAGCGACGCAAACCCAGTTGAGATTGCCCGTCAAGGTGTAGAACGTGCGAAGGCAGAAGGTATTGATACCGTCATTATTGATACCGCAGGTCGCCTGCAAATTGACGAAGACATGATGGGGGAATTAGCCAGCGTCAAAGAAACCGTCCAACCCCATGAAACGCTGCTGGTAGTGGATGCAATGACTGGTCAAGAAGCAGCAAACTTGACTCGTACTTTCCACGAAAAAATTGGAATTACTGGTGCTATTCTTACCAAATTAGATGGTGATAGCCGTGGTGGTGCGGCGTTGTCGGTGCGGCGAATTTCTGGTGCGCCAATTAAGTTTGTTGGTGTCGGTGAAAAAGTAGAAGCCCTACAGCCGTTTTATCCCGATAGAATGGCATCGCGGATTTTGGGCATGGGAGATGTCTTAACTCTGGTAGAAAAAGCCCAGGAAGAATTTGACATCGCCGATGCCGAAAAAATGACAGAGAAAATGCTGTCAGCGCAGTTTGATTTTACCGATTTTCTTAAGCAACTGCGTTTGTTGAAGAATATGGGTTCCTTGGGAGGCATCATGAAGATGATTCCAGGAATGAACAAAATTTCCAACGACCAGCTAGAGCAAGGTCAAACTCAGTTGAAGCGTTCTGAAGTCATGATTAATTCCATGACCAAACAAGAACGAAAAGACCCAGATTTATTAGCCAGTTCTCCGAGTAGAAGACGAAGGATTGCCAGTGGATGTGGTTACAAAGAAAAAGATGTCAGCAAGCTGGTAAGCGACTTCCAGAAAATGCGGAGCATGATGCAGCAAATGGGTCAAGGTAACTTCCCAGGAATGCCAGGGGGAGGAGGAATGTTTGGTGGTGGAAACCCAATGGCTGCCGGAAACGCTCCTGGACCAGGATGGCGAGGAGGAGGTAAGAAGAAGAAAAAAGCTAAGAAGAAAAAGGGTTTTGGCACACTTTGACAGTGAACAGTGAACAGTTATCAGTTATCAGTGACCAGATAAAAAGCTGAATAATCCAAAATCCAAAATCCAAAATCCAAAATCGCATGACCAATAGCACTTCATGCCGTGCAAGTGCTAAAATTATCATCTGCTACTTGTGGCAATTTTTTATCTTCGTGGCATTGCCGGAAGCGTTACCTTTTTGAGTGAAATGCTTTCATAATGTTAGATAGATTTTTTGCTAACTTTTTAGTTGTAAATCAACACCATTAAAAGTAGGAGAATAACCTCTTAAATCATGATTAAACTGCGCTTAAAGCGAATTGGTAAAAAACGAGAAGCAAGTTACCGCATAATTGCTATCAACAATCTTGCTCGTCGTGATGGTCGTCCCTTGGAAGAATTGGGATTTTATAATCCAAGAACCAAAGAAGTAAAATTAGACGTTGAAGGTATTGTCAAGCGACTACAACAGGGCGCTCAACCAACTGACACCGTGCGTCGCATTTTAGAAAAAAATAATGTATTTGAACAAGTCCGTGCAGCAACTGCATCCTGATACAGTAACAGATAACAATTCCGGTACAACTCCTGATTATGTTGGTCTAGTAAATTTTTTGATGCAGCCGTTTTTGGAATCTCCAGACACTCTAAGCGTTGATTGTGAAATTTCTCGTAGCACCAAACGAGTTTGGATTCGCATTGCCTTTGATAGTGCAGATAAAGGCAAGGTTTTTGGTCGTGGAGGACGCAACATCCAAGCTATTCGCACCGTAATTTCTATGGCTGCTCAAGCTGCCGGACAATCGGCATATCTAGATATTTACGGTAGTAACGATCGAGTTGATGCACCCGCATCTAATAGCGAAGAACGGCATAGAGATTTACCAATGCCCAAACCTAAAGTAAGACGTGGTGACGGACGTAGAGATTTTACCAAGCCCCGAACTCGTATTTGATTGAAACAATAAAATTGTTTCATGTTTTATTCGCTATCAGCCCTACGGCTGATAGTAAATAGAAAACATAGTGAATTATGAAGAAATATTGCTATTTTTAGCAATCGGTCAGAAAATAAGATTCATCTCCCGTAAAGGGAGTATTTTGTAAAAAATTACTGGTTATTAACAATAAATACTATGGCAGATGCCATAACAATAGAACTGCCCGACATCCCAAGTGCTATGGCATTAGCGGGAAACCAAGAAGAAAACCTTAAGCTCCTAGCGCGACAGACTGGAGCTACTGTAGTACTGCGAGGGCAAGAATTATACGTTAGCGGTACGGAAAAGCAAATCGACTTGGTTAGTCGGTTGGTAAAGTCTTTAGAGGATGTTTGGACAAAGGGCAATACATTAACTGTTACGGATATATTGACAGCACGTCAAGCCCTCGATACTCATCGGGAAGATGAACTGCAAACATTACAAAAAGATGTACTTGCTAAAACTCGTCGCGGCGAACAAATTCGTGCAAAAACATTTCGCCAGCGACAGTATATTGAAGCAATACGCAAGCGTGACTTAACATTTTGTATTGGTCCTGCGGGTACTGGTAAAACGTTTTTGGCAGTTGTAGTTGCCGTTCAAGCATTGCTTGATAATAAGTACGAGAAACTAATTTTAACTCGTCCTGCCGTCGAAGCCGGTGAAAAACTCGGCTTTTTACCTGGCGACTTGCAGCAAAAAGTTAATCCTTATTTACGTCCGCTTTATGATGCAATCAACGAATTTATCGAGCCAGATAAGGTGCCGTCGTTAATTGAAAAAGGTGTAATTGAAGTTGCGCCACTAGCTTATATGCGGGGAAGAACTTTAAATAATGCATTTGTGATAGTGGATGAAGCTCAAAACACCACACCGGCACAGATGAAAATGCTTTTAACTCGTTTGGGTTTCCATTCCCGCATGGTAGTAACCGGTGACATGACGCAAACCGATTTACCAGCGCAGCAGAAATCGGGATTAGTAACAGCCTTTCAAATTTTAAAAAATGTAGAAGGTATAGCCTTTTGCGAATTTTCTCAAAAAGATGTTGTGCGTCATGCTTTAGTACAGCGTATTGTTGCTGCTTACGAAAAGTATGAGAAGTAGGTAATTGGTAGTTGGTAGTTGGTAGTTGGTAGTTGGTAGTTGGTAGTTG
>ERZ1740052.782-NODE-782-length-10610-cov-5.742302_pt1 | contig 10610 bp, 15 predicted proteins | sample MGYA00581750_ERZ1740052 | MGnify/ENA primary metagenome ERZ1740052 (study PRJEB43018, sample SAMN04849743) | marine metagenome | isolation source: floating plastic debris | place: Pacific Ocean | collected 2008-08-30 | study: EMG produced TPA metagenomics assembly... | reverse complement strand
GGTGTTTATGCAGCTAATCTGCGTAAATACATGATTGGTAAAGTGATTTCCATGAATTTATCACCTTGTTTTAATTCTCTGTTGTCTTCAGTGAATTCTACTCCTTTTAACATATATGTCGCGATTTTATCTGGAGCAGAGTTTCTTACGAAAGAAACAGTGATATCGAATGGAGGTAAATCTGTTAAATCTTCCTCTGGAGCTAATAATAATTGTAAAGCTTCCACTACGCTTTGTAATAATGTTAATTCTCCTTCTGGAGTTTTGTTACCATATTGTATAGCGTGAGGATCTTCACCTCTTGCCATTAAATATTCTTTTTCTCTTTTTACAGAAAATTTTACTCCACGAACACGAGTAAGAACTCTTCCTAACATTACAATTTGTACATCTGCCCAACGATATTCAGGGCTTTTACTATCAAAAGTCATTTTTTAAATTTTATTAATAAGTTAAACGTTAGTTTTAAGGGGTTACGATAAGCTAGTAGTAAAGCCTAATTCAACAGTGATATATTTAGCATATCCTACTGGTAAAATATCTAATGATACTCTTACTTCGTTAGTTGCTAATACATCTTGAGCTGGATCGATGAAAGTTCTTACAGCAGAAATTTCACCATTTTGAGCCATAGTTAAGTTGATCGCATTGTCAACTAAACCTTCCCAACTCTTAATTAAGGCAGGAGCAATTTTACCGTTAGCTTCTAATGGAATTTCATCTAAGATTTCGTTAACAAATACTCCGTAAGCAACACGTCTTGCTTTGTAAATTGTACGAACTCTTGTGATGTTATTTAAATCATCGTTAGCAACGGTACAAGTAGGAGCATCATTGAAGAAATATCCAGAACGACCTACGAAAGATCTTAAAAAGATGTATCCCTTATTGTGGATATTATCCCATGCGTTTTCTAATTCTTCAATAGCTTGTTCGTTAGTAAAGAAACCTTCAGTTGCAGGTAATGATCCAGATTTTACACGACCTGGGTTTCTCATTACAGGATCTTTAGCTAATCTACCTAATAATAAACCTACAGCTGCGTTTTTACCTCCGTCTGTGTTTGATAAAAGGATAGAAACGAATTCTTGATCTGAAGTAGAGTAATCTTTTAAGTCGGCAACAGTTCCATTAAAGTCTTTTCCGTCAATAATAACAGAAGCTTCTTTGTATTTGTCAGCATAACCTTCGATTAAAGCTTGAGCTTTTACTACAGCATTATCAACGTCAGCATCTACACCATTTGCAATAGTTGCAGAACCATCAGATTCTCTAGAAACTGCAATTAAGCGAACAGCTCCTTTAGCATCATCTAATAATTTTTTAGCATAGTCTTCATCTGAAGAAACCATGTCTTCCATTGAAACAGTATCAGCAACTAACATTAACCAAAGCTCAGCTCCGTTACCAGCTTCTTCGTAGAATTGTTGTACTTGTTTGTAAGCATAAGGGTTTGCAGTTGATGTGATACCAGCTGCTTCAGCTTCGTCTAAGCTAAATACTTGAAATGATTCTCCAACTTGAGCGCCTCCAGAAATAGAAGTTCCTGTTAAAATCATAGCAGATACGCCATCTTCGGTTTGAGCTACTTGCCCTAAACCATCATTGTTTACATTAATTTTTACTTTAGGTAATCCATTCATTTTTTATAGGATTTTTGGTTTAACAAATTTCACAATCGTTCCTCCTAGGAAAAGGATTAGTACAATTCCACCAATCCAAATCAGGGGTTTCAACAGTTCAGGTATATATTTTTGTGGAATCACAATAGTTTCCTGTTTTTGTTGATTAATTTCTTTATAGTGTTTTATAATTTCTTTCTGTAATTCTAAAAGTTCTTTTAGTTCATCAGCAATGCATTCAGCTTCAATAGTGTTTCCTACTCTTTTAATACTCAACTTGGTGTAGTTTGAGCGTTTTACAATAGCTTCTTCAGTAAGTTTATTGATGGTCTCTCTAAGTTTTACAGTATCTGCTTTCCTGGCAATCACAATGGTGTCTATTGTGTGAGATTCTTTATATATTGAATCCTTTATTTTAACAGTGTTTTGTGTTGCTGGTAGCTTTTTAAAACTTCGACAAGAGTTGATTAAAAGAGAGAGAACTATTAAACAGCTTAAGAGTTTAATTTTTCTCTTCATTTTTATTTTTTAAAGGTTACAGTATTCTTTTCTAGCATCGAAACATGGACAAGCTTTTATGAATTCAAAAGGCTCTATAATACCATTTTTGTTTATGTCTGTAGAAAAATCTCTATGTCCTAAAATTATTGCTTGAGGATATTTTTCTTTTAAGACTAATAGTAATTCTCTCAAGGCTCTTTTTTGTTTTCTTGTTCTCGTGTCTTTTGGAGAAAATCTTTTATTTAAACCTCCGACATATACAATTCCGATTGAGTTTCTATTATGTCCTTTAACATGAGCACCGATTTTATATTCTGGTCTTCCTTCTTCTATAGTTCCGTCTAATCCTATTACATAATGATATCCGATTCCTTTCCAGCCTCTTTCTTTATGCCATAAGTCAATGTCTTTAGCTGTAAACTTTTTCCCTGCAACAGTAGCGGTACAATGAATAACAATGTGTTTAATTTTTCTCATTCTTTTTCTTTTTTAATTCCCCCGAAGGGTTTGCAGTTCCCTCATTTATAAGAAGAGGTGAACTGCCTTTTGATGACTCTTTAATAGTATAGTTTTTATACTTTGTTCGAGCTGTTTGACGATGCAAATATGGGACGGAATTAGAGTTCTGACAACTTGATTATCAGTGTTTGCGGATAGATTTGCAATGGTTGTATTTTGATTTACAATGGTTGATTTTGGGTTTTAAAAATCCATGTAGTTAAAGCAACTTTGTATCAGAATTTAAACTAAAAAAATATGAATGATTTTAAATTAGACGAAACAGGAGATTTATTAATTGTAAACGGGGATTTTGTAGTTACAGATGCTACATTACAACATCAAGAACACATTATTTTGGCTCAGAAAGGTGAGTATAAAGAGTATCCAGAAATAGGAGTAGGAATTTCGAACATGCTTAATGATGAAAATCCAAGAGATGTGATTACTCAAATCAGAAGAAATTTTCAATATGATGGTATGGAGGTAAAGCAATTGGATTTCGATCCAGCGGGAGATATTGTTGTAGAAGCTCCTTATAGAGAAGTATAAATTAAAAAAAGTAAAAGTAATATGAGTGTAAGAGTAGAAATATTTAATGAATTGTCATCTAGATTAGATGGTATGAACTTCTTTCAAATTATAGATATTTATAAAGGGCAGTTTTCAGATGAAGATGCAAATGGAATTAGTCATTTTCCTGCAGCTTACGTTTCAATAAGTAGAATTGATTATGAAGAAATGACTGTCGATTTTATTGAGGGTAGAGCAGTAGTAGATGTTTATGTTTTCTTCAGGCAATTCGATAACACAGATATTTTAGATAAGAACAAACCAAGTTCTATTGATATTTTAAATATTATGGATGAAATTGTAGATGAATTACATGGAGCTACAGGAAACTTTTTCTCAGAATTATCGCAAACTGCTGAAGAAGATTTAAGCTTTATATATGGAAAACCCGCTTTCAAAGTTTCTTTTTCAACAGAAATTCGAAAGCGAGTTGAACTCGATAATTATATTTTAAACTAGTTTAAAAAGGCGCTTTTATAAGCGCCTTCATTATTTAATATTGCAGAGATAGTTCTTTTACTTATAAAAAACTCTAATGATAAAGTTTCTAAAACTGCATCATATTTCCATTTAGGATACTTATTTGAGATTTGACTAAAGCGTTGTTTTACTTTCTGATTTCTCAATGCAATTAAATTATTGTTTCTAGCCATAGATATTTCGTTTTTAATGGAGGTTTGTGGTTAAGTTTTTAAAGACTGTGCAATTTTAATTTACACAGTCTTATGTTGGTTTTAATCTTTTAAAATGATTGTTTTGTTATTCAGTCTTTTGTATTTCGCGCCTTGACTAAGTTTGTCTTTTTCTATTTCCTTAGCAAGTTTTAACGCTTTCTTTCCTTTCTTTTTTAAATAATTTTGAGATTCCATAGATTTTATTGAGAGTTATTTTTACTGTTTTTTTCTTCTAAAAGAAAATGAAGTACTATAGCACAAATCATAATCATAGCTGTATTGGCTTGAATTTTTAGAAGCATACTCGCGTCAATCGATGTTAGTTGTATTAAAACAATAGTAATCAGTAATGTTATACAAGAAATACCAATTACGATAAGTCTGAAATTTTCCATAAAGTTTACAAGCTAGAGAATTGAATGTTAATGTCTTTCCATTTATTGTTTTCATCTCTAGTCTTTACGCGACAGTATTTAGAAGATCCAGAAACACGTTGACAATCACTTAATTTTTCAAATTCTTCAATTAATTTTTCGTCTCCCATATCTTTAACTTGTTTGCGAGCTTTAGCTAATAGTTTTGGATCATATTCACCCTTATTTCCTTTAATTAATAAGCCATCTAAAATGTTATATAATCCTTTGTTACGGTTTGCAAACTTATTTTTAAAGATATCTTTAATGGCATTAATATGAACATTAGCTTCTTCTGTAAACTCTATTCGCTCTTGATAATCTACAGTAACCATTATATTACCTTCTTTGTTTTTTCTAGAGAATGATTTTACATCTTTTGGTTGTCTTCCGTTCAGATTATACATTTCTTTATATAGCCTATTAGCTTCTCTAATGGTTTCGTCTTTAAGTTGTTTTAATTGGTTAGAAAGAATCGCAAATTTTTCAGCTGTTTTACTACAAAAGTTTTCATTTTCTTTTTCTAATTGAGCTCTTTTGTTTTGATAAATTAATTTTCTTTCTTGTTGTTTTTTTGCTAAGGCAGCTACTAATTGATGTTCAGTTAATGTGTCGAGGTTAATTGCGGTATTCATAAGCTTTTTTTTCTTTTTTAAATTATTTCAGGTTTAATCCAGTTTTCTTCTATAATACAATCATTAATATCGAGTACTTTATCGTTTACAATTTCGCTAACGGTATATTTAGGTTGAGAGCTTTGTCCGTCCATTACTCTAAACCATGATGCTATTTCGAGATTACAGCAAATTCCCTCTCCAATAGTCATGATTTTTTGTTCGTTTCTGCTGTAAGCAATAGCATTTCTTAATTCTTTAATTCTATTTTCTATTTCTCTTAATCTCATTTTTTTGGTTTTTTTTAAGTTCTAATTCAATTTCATTTTTATCTTTTAATAATGCAGCGTAAATTTCATCATCAAAGTTTTGAGCTAGCATGAGTTCGTATTCCTCTATGCGTTTTTGAAGTTTTTTTTGTGTTTTCATACATTTTATTTTTAGTATAACTGTTTTTTAATAGGAAGTTTTTCATAGGATATTTTTTTAGTGATAATTTTCTTCTTTTTTAATAAATGTTTTGTTTTTGTTTAATTTGAATCTTTTTTGCTTTTGATAATTTTTATTAATAATAATTATGTAACGTGTTTTCTCGTTTTTTCTTAGTGTTCATAGAAGAATTGGTTAAAATGATAATTTTCAATTATTTTTACTTTAAAATCTTGTTTTAGTGATTTTTATTTCTTTATATTTGCTTAGCTGATTATTTCATGACAAATATAGTTGATAATTTTCAATAAAAAAATTAAAAGAAGAAAATTATATCTTATTTTGTGTTAAATTTTATTTTTTTGATACTTCCCCCGAGAATTCCTGAATAAATTAGAGTAAAGTTTTTAAGTATAATTTTAAATAGCATTATATTGGCTTATGGATAAGTAGATTTATACTTATTCTTAAAAGTTGAATTAGTTGAATATGAAAATAAAAGTAAATTATTATGAGTACTATAGATAGAATAAAGGTTTTGGCGGATCATGAGAATATTAAAATCACGGCTCTTGAAAAACAAATAGGTGCGAGTAAAGGTGTTCTAAGTAGGGCTTTTAATAATAAGACAGATATACAAAGCAAGTGGTTGACAAAAATAATTGAAAATTATCCCCATTTTGACTCTTTGTGGTTGTTGACAGGAAAAGGAGGGATGTTAGTTAAGTCTGATTTAGTTGTAAATAGTGAGGTTGTGGCAAACAATGTTTTTAAATTAAAAACAGATCATGCTATTGGTAAACAATCGGTACCATTATATAATGTGGAAGCTGCTGCTGGTTTAGTAGAATTATTTCAATCTCATGGAGATACTCAGCCTGTTGGGACTTTAAATATCACTAACTTACCTAAATGTGATGGTGCTGTTTTTGTCACAGGAGATAGTATGTATCCATTGTTAAAAAGTGGTGATATTGTTGCTTATAAACAGATTTATGATTTTTATTCTGAGATTTTCTGGGGTGAAATGTATCTAATATCTGTTGAGGTTGCGGATGAGGAGTTTATTAGTGTAAAATATATTCAGAAATCAGAAAAAGGAGAAGATTATATAAAATTGGTGTCTCAAAATAAGCATCATCAGCCGAAGGATATTAAAATGTCTAAGATAAGAGCAATGGCTTTGGTTAAAGCTTCGGTTAGAATGAATTCTATGGGATAATTTTAGTTTTTAAAAAGAAAACCCACTCATTAAAAATGAGTGGGAAAATTGCTATGAAAAAGAAAAGTACAGAACGTCTTCCGTACTGTACTTTTATATAAGCATAAATTATGCCAAAACAAATTAATTTAAATTTTCTTATTCTGTGAGCTCAAATTCTTTTTCAAGAGTTGTGGTTGAGCTTCCTCCAATAAAAACTTGAAATTTTCCAGCTTCTATTATGTGTTCACCTTCATTGTTGTAAAAACCAAGTTCTTTTTTAGATAAGTTGAACTCAATAGTTTTACTTTCTCCTTTTTCTAAGTTTACTAGCTCAAAACCTTTTAATTCTCTTACTGGTCTTGTAACACTTCCTACTAGGTCTCTTATGTATAATTGAACAACTTCTTTTCCGTCAAATTTTCCTGTGTTCTTTAAATCTACAGTTACTTTTACGGTGTCTTTAATGTTGAATGTGTTTCCATAAATCTTAAAGTTGCTGTATTCAAAAGTTGTATAACTTAAGCCATGTCCAAATGGGTACAAAGGAGTGTTTTTAGAGTCGATATAGTGTGACCAAAAAACATTAGGTTCTTCTTTAGGTCTTCCTGTGTTTTTGTAGTTGTAATATATAGGTACTTGCCCAACATTTCTTGGGAAAGTCATAGGGAGTTTTCCGCTGGGATTGTAATCTCCGTAAAGAACGCTAGCAATTGCATTTCCTGACTGAGTTCCTAGTTGCCATGCTTCTAAAATGGTTGGGATATTTTTATCAGCCCATTCTATAGTTAGTGGTCTACCGTTGGTTAATACTAAAACAATGTTTTTATTTGCTTTATAAACTTCTTCAAGTAATTCTTGTTGTAGTCCAGGTAGGCTTAATTCAGTTCTGCTTCTTCCTTCACCGCTTTGGAATCCATGTTCTCCAAGAACTATAACAACAACATCTGCATTTTTCGCGGTGTTAACCGCTTTTTTAATTTCTGAACGGTCTGTTGTGTTTACGTTTATATGTTGCGTAAAAGAAGCGTTTCCTTCAACTAAATTTAAGCCTTTTTCAAATAAAAGAGTATTTCCTTTGTATTGTTGCATGCCTTCTAAAACAGAAACTGCTGTGTTGTCGTCAGATCCTAATCTCCAGCTACCTAATGGACTGTTTTTTTCGTTTGCCAATGGTCCAATTAAGGCTATTTTTTGTCCTTGTTTTTTAAGTGGGAGTAAATTGTTTTCGTTTTTTAATAAAACAATTGATTTTTTAGCAACATCTAAAACAGCATCATGATGTTCTTTGTTTCCAATGTTGTTTTTTTCGTTTTCTGGATCACAATATTTGTAAGGATCGTCAAATAGACCTAATTCAAATTTAACAGTTAAAATTCTTCGAGTAGCATCATTTATTAATTCTTCTTTAATGATACCGTCTTGAACTAATTTAACAAGTTCTCTAACATAAACGTAGCCTTCCATGTCCATATCGGATCCTGCGGTTGATGCTAATTTCGCTGCTTGTCTTTTGTTTTCTGCGTGTCCCCAAATAATGATTTCATTTATCGACGCCCAATCAGATACTACAAAGCCATTAAAGCCCCATTTATCTTTTAAAATGTCTCTTTGTAAGAATTTACTGGCTGTTACAGGAACTCCATTAAGTTCGTTGAAGGAGTTCATTAATGTTTTTACTCCGCTGTCAACGGCAGCTTTAAAAGGAGGTAGTACTGAATTGTAAAGGGTAGAAGTTCCAATGTCTACGGTGTTGTAGTCTCTTCCGGCTTCTGAAAATCCATATGCAGCAAAGTGTTTTGCACATGCTGCTATTGTGTTGTTTTTAGATAAATCGTCTCCTTGGAAACCTTTAACTCTTGCTTTTGCAATTTTTGACCCTAAATAAGGGTCTTCTCCAGCGCCTTCCATAACTCTTCCCCATCTAGCATCTCTAGAGATGTCAACCATAGGTGCAAAAGTCCAGTTGATTCCAGAAGCAGAAGCTTCTATTGCAGCTATTCTTGCTGATTTTTCAATAGCTTCTAAATCCCAACTTGCTGCTTCTGCAAGAGGTATTGGAGCTAGTGTTTTGTATCCGTGAATTACATCGAATCCTATAATTAAAGGTATTCCTAATCTTGTTTCTTCTACAGCTATTCTTTGCACTTCTCTTACGTTTTCTGTGCCTCTTACATTAAGCATAGATCCTACCCATCCTTTTTTAAGGTGTTCAAACTTAAGTTTAGCTGTTCCAGCTTCGGGTACTGGACCTGTAACATCCCAAAAACCATTGTATTGATTCATTTGACCAACTTTTTCTTCAAGGGTCATTTTAGAAAGTAAAGAATCTACTCTTTCTTTTATAGTTTCGTTTTTTGTATCAATCATTGAGTTGTTGTTTTTTTTGTAAGAACATCCAAAAAGAAATATAGCAGACATATAATATATTGTAGTTTTTCTCAGGTGATGTTTCATTGTGATCTATAGTTTTAGAAAAGTGGTGTAAAATTAAGCTACAAATCCATTAATTAATTTACTCAAATGATCAAAATTTGATATTTTTTTTAATTATTTAATAATTTTGTGTCATTAAAATGATAAAAAAGTATTATAGTACTTTTTGTATTCCGTTAAATTCTGATCTAAATTCACTTGGGGTGTTGTTTTTTATTTTTTTAAACATTCTATTAAAGTTGGCTAGGTTGTTAAATCCACATTTATATGCGATTTCACCAACGCTTAAATCTGTTTCGAGTAAAAGTCTACTTGCATAGCTAACCCTGGTGTTGTTTATGTATGATACAAAGGTTTTTCCTGTTCTTTTTTTAATGAATCTATTGAAGGAAACTGGAGTCATGTTAACGAGTTCAGAGATTTCGTCTAAAGAAATTTTTCTACTGAAATTGTTTTGAACATATTCGTATACTTTTTTAATTTTTTCACTGTTTTCAAAATCATTATAGTTTGAAAAAGATGTGGATAAGAGTTTTTGATTTCTAGAAATAGATAAATCATGAAGTATAGAAATGAATTCTAGAAAGTAGTCTATTCCAGATATTTTAGGTAGTTCAAGTAGTCTGGGCATGATTTCTTTAACTGTTTTTTCGGAAAATGCAATACCGTGAATAGATCTGTTGAGCATGTCTCTGACAGATTTAAAAACTCTTCTTGATAGTAGTTTTTCGTCGAGTAAATCGTTATGAATGTGTATTGTTATTTCGTGTATTTCTTTTTCTTTACAGTTGTGTAGTTCCCAGCAATGCGGTAAATTAGGGCCTACAAGAACAAGTTCATAATCGCTTATTTCTCCTATATGATCTCCTATAACTCTTCTTACTCCAGAACCTTTATGTATGAAGTTTAATTCGTATTCGGGATGAAAATGAATCGGAAAGTCAAAATCGTCTTTAACTCTATAGTAAACTAAAAAGCTATCTGAGGGAGATAGTTGTGTGATTTCTCTGTGGATGTTTTTATTCATTTTGTAAAATTTTATGCTTGTTTTTGTGTTGTTTGTAATTTTTACGGTTCAATAATATTAAAAAATTATTAATGAATGACAAAATTATATTAACGATTAGTTAATATTGGATATACTTTTGTGTTAAACAATAATTTTTGTAGCTAAAAGTGTATCAAAACATTTTGATATTATGTTAATTAATGTGTTTTGAAATTGCTTTTTGATCAAAAAATGACCAAATTACTTATTAATATGAAAAAAAATATCTTTTCGTTTTTCTTGCTTACATTTATGCTGATATCTACTTTCGGTCTAAATGCACAAAATGTAAATGGAGTTGTGTCCGACAACTCCGGTCCACTTCCTGGGGTAAATGTAATTGTTAAAGGAACTACTCGTGGAACTGAGACAGATTTCGATGGTAAATATTCTTTAAATGATGTTAAATCAAATGATGTTTTAGTTTTCAGTTATGTAGGGTACAAAACAATTGAAATTGCTGTAGATGGAAGAACTACTGTTAATGTGACTCTTGAAGAAGATACAAGTACATTAGAAGAAGTAGTTGTAGTAGGTTATGGAACTAAAAAGAAAAGTTTGGTAACTGGGGCTATATCAAGTATTGACAGTAAAGAGATAC
>ERZ1740052.780-NODE-780-length-10656-cov-16.123290_pt1 | contig 10656 bp, 7 predicted proteins | sample MGYA00581750_ERZ1740052 | MGnify/ENA primary metagenome ERZ1740052 (study PRJEB43018, sample SAMN04849743) | marine metagenome | isolation source: floating plastic debris | place: Pacific Ocean | collected 2008-08-30 | study: EMG produced TPA metagenomics assembly... | reverse complement strand
TTAATTTCCAGCAAAAATACTTATAGTTCATGGTTATGGGAATTTACCATTAGCCATGAACCGTCTGATGAGATAATCAATAAATTATCAAATTTTGTAATGAAATTAACTACAAGTAGGTCAGTACCATCAAAGGTTTAGCGTACAAAAATTTTAATTTTGTATTCCTGCTTTTTTTATTTCCTAATTTTTATAGTTGTGAGAAAGAGTACTTTATTCTAGTAATATCTTAATTATATATAATTTAATACTGCTATTTTTCGATGATTTTGACCTAACAATACATTTTTTATTTATCAAATTAACATTTTCTACTGCAAGCTAATTTGCTGTCGCCACTTTTTCTCTGTACCCAAAAATCATCCATGGAGGTAACAGTTATGGACAAATACGATAAAATTTTTCACTCGCGAGGAATATTAAATCGGTCGCTGAGTTCCCAAGAAGCAGTGGCTGCTATCGCAATTATTACAACATCGGCTGATTCTTCTTTTGAAGATGTTGATGTAGAATTCTTGGTAGATATACTTTGGAGATTCGAGATTTTTGAAGAATATTCGGATGAAGATTTATTAGAAATGCTTGATAAACTTCTCAATTTGGGAGAAGAAAGTGGAGCGGGGGCGTTATTTAATTCTGCCAAGAAACAATTATATGATGATTTTTTAAAAGATGCTTTTGCGGCGGGAGTTAGTGTAGTTTTAGATGAAGAAGAAATGCTTATTCCCCAAGCGCACAATCATTTGCTAAAAAGTTTACAGATAGCTTTAGAAATTGATAATAAAGAAGCAGAAGAAATAAGAAAAGAAGTAATTTCGGTTTTTCAAGAAGCAGAACTAGAAGACTTGCTTGAAGATGAAGATGAAACAATAGTTGATATCGCTTTCAATATCGAAGAATATGATTCACCATTAGATAATTTTACAGTCCCAATTCCAGTAGACCCGCATCAAGGTGGTAAAGTTCAAAGTCAAGAAGGTGCAGTTAGTTTTTCTGATGATGAAGGCACTTTTTTAAGAATCGATTATTATGCTTTACCTTCCAGACAGATGGAAGAAATGGAAGTTATTGGACAAGAAGAATATTTGAAATCAACTCTTGTGAATAAATATGTTCCTGAAGTAATAGTCGCGAACTTACCAAAAGCACAAATTGAATATGACGAATATATGCCAAGAATATTAGAAGGTTCTTACTTTGTGTTATTGTATATGCCGGAAGGTTCAAGAATTTCTAAAACAGGAAATAATGGAACTGCAACAAAATTAGACGCTTACCGAGGATTGCTCGCATTTATCAATGGTGACTTCCTTTATATAGTTAGCAGCCAGCGTACATTTTTGGATGGTAAAACTGTCAACTTTATGAAGCAGGAAGCTGTTGCTCTTAAGCAGATGATTTTAGATTTTGTGGAAACTATTGATTTTAATTGAATTAGTTTATGTGAAGAGAATAGGGAATAGGGAATTCAACTGGTTCCTAGTCTCTGACTGGGAACCCCTCTTCAGAAGGTTCTGCCTGCTTGCTACATATGAGGCAGAGCCTCTTATAACCCTCATTCCAAGGTAGAACCTTGGAACGAGCTATCCGTTACTAAAATCTAAAATATCAAGTCAAAATGGTTCCACCCATCAACCGTTCATAACGATATTTCAACTCATCTTGCATTAATTTCCATTTTCCCAAAGTTGGGTCTAATTCTATTACTTTTTCCGCAGCTTGACGGGCTAAAATTAATACTTCTTCGTCTTCTACTAAGCTTGCTAAAGTAAAATCTGGAATACCCGATTGTCGTGTCCCCAAAACTTGTCCGGGACCTCTAAAACGCATATCCATTTCTGATATAAAAAACCCGTCTTGGGACTGTTCTAATACTTTTAATCTTTGTTGAGCATCTGCACTCCGAGAACTACTAACTAACAAACAAAAAGATTGTGCTGCACCTCTACCGACACGTCCTCGTAATTGATGCAGTTGTGACAAACCAAACCGTTCTGCGTTTTCAATTAGCATCACGGTTGCATTCGGAACATCTACACCAACTTCCACCACGGTCGTTGAAACTAAAATTTGGGTTTCTTTATCGCGAAATCTACTAATTGCTTCGTCTTTATCTGCCGAACTCATGCGTCCATGCAGCAATCCTACCTGAAATTCTGGAAATATCGCTTCCTGTAACTTTTTATGCTCGTCTACAGCAGAGCGCAAATCTAATTTTTCCGATTCTTCTACCAAAGGTAACACCACATAAACCTGCCTTCCCTGGGCAATTTCTCGCCGCATTAAGTCGTAAGCGTGGTTTCTTTCGCTGGCTTTCAAAGCAGTAGTTTTTATCTTTTGTCTTCCCGGTGGTAATTCATCAATTTGGCTTACGTTTAAATCACCGTGAATGGTTAAAGCTAAGGTTCTAGGAATTGGTGTAGCGGTCATTGTCAGCACGTGGGGCTGTTCGCCTTTTTGCTGTAATCGCGCTCGCTGCTCTACTCCAAAGCGATGCTGTTCGTCGATTACCACTAAACCCAATCTGTGAAAGTTCACGGGGTCTTGGATTAAAGCATGGGTACCAACTAAAAGCGGTAATTCTCCCGTTTCTAACTGAGAATGAATCTGTCTTCTTTTTGCAGCTTTTGTAGAACCGGTAAGTAATTCTACTGGTAAATGCAATAAGTTAAACCAGCCAACTAACTTACGATAGTGCTGTTCCGCTAAAACTTCTGTAGGAGCCATCAGCGCTGCTTGATAACCAGACTGAATCGCAGCAATAATCGCCACCACAGCCACAACCGTTTTACCAGAACCCACATCTCCCTGAACTAAACGATTCATTGCTGCGGGTTTCTGCAAATCGTTGAGAATATCTTTGATGACCCGTTCCTGTGCCCCCGTCAACTTAAACGGTAATATTTCATGAAACTGCTCTAATAATTCACCTTGAGGAGCAAGAATTGCACTAGTTTGAGCTTCACGGGCTTTTTGCTGACGTTGCAGTAAACCAAGTTGCAGGTAGTAAAATTCATCAAACACTAGACGACGACGTGCTGCTCGTAAACTATCTGCATCGGGGGGAAAATGAATATTGTTAATCGCGTCTTTCAATTCCATTAACTGATATTTAGCTCGCAAACCCTTTGGTAAAGGTTCCTTCAAAAGAGCGGTTGCAGGTAAAGCAGAAATTACCGCTTGTCGTACCGTACTCGCAACAACTCCCTCGGTCAAAGCATAAACCGGTACAACTCGACCCACCGTCAGCGATTCAATTTCATCCTCGGGATTTGCTAAAACTTCCAACTCTGGATTATCAAGAGTTAACCCGTACCTACTTTCCTTGACCAAACCGCAAGCAGCTACAGTACTACCAGCAACGTAGCGACGCTTCATACTTTCTTGCCAACCGCGACCGCTATAACGATTCCCAGCGTAGAAACGACTAATTTTTAAAATACCGGAATGGTCTTTTAACTGAATTTCTAAAATCGATAATTTCTTATTTTTAGGACTAGAAAAGCAGTTACAGCGCTTGACGGTGGCGATAATTGTCACCGTTTCACCCGCTTGTAACTCAGCGATACAAACTTGATTCGCGTAATCGATATGGTCGCGGGGAAAATAATAAAGTAAATCGCGCACCGTAGCTATACCTAGACGATATAACTTAGCCGCTTTTTTAAACCCAATTTCCGGTAAGTCAATCAGTTTTTTGTCTAATTCTGGTGCAAGTCTTCGACTTACTTCAGCAACTACTTTAGTTTTAGGAACTTGGATAACCTTTGGTTTGGGATTTGCTTTCTCTTCAGCAGCACGTTCTCCTTTCTGCAAACTATAAAGATAGCGACGAGCTTCTATAACCAAACGCTTTCTATGCTCAGTTTCCAGATTCGGATAACTTGCAAACTTAGCAGAAAAATCTAGCCAGCGACGACGTTCATCACTAGGTAAACCAACAGGAAATTTACCAAAAGTCAAAGTCAGAAACTCATTGAAGAGATATTGCTTACCTTTCAAATTGATAAAACCCCGTTCCGTTTCCACCGACAGAGCTTTTTGCAATCTTATCCAATCTGGTTTATCTTCAATCATCATTTGTGATAGTTGTTAGTTGTTAGTTGTTAGTTGTTAAACATAAATCATTAAATAAATAATTCATCAACCCATAACTCATAACTCCTAACTCCTAACTCCTAACTTTTTTCAGTCTTCATACCAGCTAGCTCTCCAAGCGGCTTCAGCAGAGGCTACAGAACGTTCTCGCTGTTTTTTCTGATACTCTCTTCCTAATTTATTTAACTGATTTAAAATATTGCGAATTTGTTTGCGTTCGGAAGAAAGTTTCATATCGGAAAATTCTATTTCAACAAGTCGTAGGTTTAAAGCCATGACCTGAGTTAAGCTTTCCGGTTCCTTCTGTTCTTCACCTTCTATTCCCACTACTAAGTTTAGTAGATTCGGTGGCCCTGGTACAGACTCTGTGGATGCTTCAGAAGAAGCTGCGGCTGCTGCTTCCAAAATCTGTGGTGGCAGCTTTCTTGGTAATAGACCTGTTTTTTGTAACAAACGATTGCCGTCACTAGATAAACTTTTAATTATGTAAGCAATAGCTCGTTCTAAATTTTTTTGCCAAGCTGCTAATTCCATTGGATTAGAAGTATTGGGGTTAAACCAGTTTTTCCAATCTTTATCAGGGGTGGGTTCTGATAAAAATATAGGACGCTGACCTTTCTTAGAAGATAAAAAAGCAATTTTGGCATCTAGAGGAAGCGAATCAGAAGAAGCATCTTTAGAAAAAGTCTTGGATTTTTGCTGTTCATCTTCCATTTCTAACTTTTCTACAATTTCTGAAAAATCTTCATCTTTAATTTCTAATTCTTGAGTGATTATTTGTAAATTTTCGTCTTCTATTTCTTCTTCTAATTCTTCGTCTTCTAATTCATAAATTTCATCTTGTTCTTCTAATTCTTCATTTTCTGCTGCTATTTCTTCTAATTCATCTTCTTGTTCTTCTGGTTCCTCCTCATCGTTAAGTAGGGCTTGCATATCTTGCGCTGCGGATTTTGCTAATTTACGCATAGCTGACTGAAATTTCTGTCGTTGATTCAAAGACAATCTTAGAAAACTTTCGGGGTATCCTTGGGTACACAGATGATAGCTTGCTAAAATCAGTTGCTGACGCAAGGCTTGTCCTAAGACTTCTAAGTAACTGCTATAAGCATTTTGGAGTTGTTCGGCTATAACTCCTATAGCCTTTTCTAGCTCAACAATATCCTGCTCTATTCGCTCGATTGGTCTTGCCATATCTGATTATTTTCCATTTTATCTTAGTTGTGGTACAAAAGTACGCAATCATCCCCATACAATCGCTATTAATATGTTGTCAATATTTCAAATTAATTTACCTGTAAGTAATAATGTTCGCGGGTCGGGCGTGAATATTCAATAAGCAATTATCGATTAACAATTATCAAATCACATTTACAAAATTTGGTTTATTAGAGAATAGGTAGTAGGAAGTAGGGAGTAGAAGGAAAAAACGACGTTAATAGATATTGCTATTTCTTAACTCAAAAATATTGATAAAGTTGGCAGAACAACGTTTTATTCCTAGTTATTACCATCAAAATACTGTATTAATAGTTTATTTCATAAATCTGCTGGAAATATAAAAAATAAACGAATTAAAGATAATGCAATTGACTACTAGGTAACAACTAATAACTAACAATTAACAACTAGTAATTAACCTCAAAATATTACGAAAAACAGGTCAAACTGTTGAAGATTGACCTGTCTAAAAACGAAACTATTCTTAACTGAATTAATTGTTACCCATTTGTGCAGCAACTTCTGAAGCAAAGTCTTCTTCTTTTTTATCAATACCTTCGCCAAGAATGTAACGAGTAAAGCGGCTGATGGAAATTGTTTCACCAGTTTGAGAAGCTGTTTGTTTTACCAATTCCTCAATCGAGGTGCTTTGGTCTCTAATATAAGGTTGGTCTAACAAAGTCATTTCTTTGAGACGCTTATCGATTCTTCCTTGAACAATTTTTTCTTTGATATTGTCAGGTTTTTTCGCTAAGTCATCGCGTCCCATTTCGATGTCTTTTTCCTTTTGTACCATTTCAGCAGGAATATCATCTACATTTACGTACTCGACGTTGGGACAAGCAGCAACCTGCATCGCAACGTTTCGTGCTAATGATTTGACTTCTTCCTTGCCAGAAGCAGCTTCCGAACCGCACTGTAGCTCAACTAATACACCGACTCTACCACCAGTGTGAATATAGCTTTCTACAGCTCCATTCTTTTCGGAAGCGGAAAAGTTTTCAAAGCGACGTACTTTGATATTTTCGCCTAAAGTAGCAATTGTCTCAGTAATAAATTGCTCAACTGTCTTGTCTTTGCTTTCTTCGTAAGGTTGACTCAACAAAGCCTCAACACTATCAGCACTTGTTGCTTGTTTCGCTAGATTCTGTACTAGAGACTTAAAAGCATCATTACGACCAACGAAGTCAGTTTGACAGTTGACTTCTATTAATACACCTGTTTGACCGCTTGGCTCGATATAGGTATCAATCAAACCTTCCGCAGCAATACGGTCGCTTTTTTTGGTTGCACCAGCAATACCTTTTTGTCTTAACCATTCAACACCTTTTTCGATGTCACCTTCGGTTTCTTTCAGCGCTTTTTTGCAATCCATCATACCAGCGCCGGTTTTTTTACGTAACTCTTGGACTAATTTTGCAGATATTTCCGCCATGTTGCCTCAATTTCTACTTAACTGATAGTTTAAATTGCTCTCGGATATTGAGTATTTCTATATTACTTAGCTGTGAGATACTCAGAAATATTTTTTATGGTTTGGCTTAAATTATTCGTAAGCATCTTAGGTGTAGACAAGTAAAAAGCAGGAGCAGTCAAGGACTGTGATATTTTCAGAGAAATCAAATTCAAATTTAAATTCAAATATTCACCTAAAACACCCAGCCCTCAATATGCTTTAAATAATGACCCAAAGAATTTTAGATTTTGGATTTTGGATTTTGGATTATAAATGGTTTCAAGCAAGAACGTTTCAAAAGCAGGAAATAATCTTGCGGGTGTCCTATGTCCTATCGGACACGCTTACGTTCACTGGTCGGGTGAGTTTAAGGCAGGACATGCTGCATTCGCCGGTTAGGTGAGGCTTAGACTATTAATCCCGGTATCACCCAAGCCCCTAAATTTATTTAAGGGGACAATCTAAAATCTAAAATCGTAAATCCAAAATCGTTTGACATTTGGTACAGAAGTCTTCAAAGTTTCAATATTTATAGCCTACTTCTACTTTTTCTTCACTCTTGAATTGATAAGATTATTTACACCTTATCCTTGAGTGGATTCTCCTTCTTGCTCTCCACTATCTTCTGATGAAGCTTCAGAAGACTCGCTGAATTCGCTGCTATCTTCGTAATCGTAATCGTCTTCAGCACCTTCGTAGTCTTCATAATCGTCATCACCAGCTACTTGACCGTGATAACCTTCGTAGATAGCGTCAGCTAACTTACCAACTATCAACTTAATAGAACGGATAGCATCATCGTTAGCAGGAATAGGAATATCCACTACATCCGGGTCGCAATTGGTATCTAACATAGACACAATAGGCAATCCCAGCTTTTCACATTCTTGAACTGCGTTATATTCCCGGCGCTGATCCACAATAATTACCACATCAGGGATTTTACGCATAGTTTTAATCCCACCGAGGTACTTTTGTAACTTGGATAGCTCCCGACGCAGCATCGAAGCTTCTTTCTTCGGAAGTAAATCTAGCGCACCGCTTTCTTCGCGACGTTCCAAGTCTTTTAAACGGTCTACTCTTGTCTTAATAGTCGTCCAGTTAGTGAGCATTCCACCCAACCAGCGCTGGTTAATATAGTGGGCACCACAGCGACTTGATTCCTGAGCGATAATTCCCGCAGCTTGTCTCTTTGTACCAACAAACAGAAACTTTTTACCTTGTTCTGCTTGAGTCCGCATATAGCTATATGCATCTTCCATTAACTGGGCAGTTTGCACCAAGTCAATGATATGTACTCCATTACGAGAAGTGTAAATATAAGGAGACATTTTGGGGTTCCATCTCCGGGTTTGATGTCCGAAGTGAACTCCCGACTCCATCATTTGAGCCAACGAAACAACAGGCATATTTTTCTCCTATTCGGGTTAAACCTCCATCTAGTTGCATTTCCTTACCGGAAACACCCGAATTCCTAGATGTGCGAGATTAGAAAACTTTTCTAATCTACCACATAAAAATGCCGTGTTTGAGGTGGAAAACCGAATTTAAGTGTTTGTGCTGTTTGCGATTAACAACAAGCAAAAGTAAGCTCGAATTTTAATTGTCATTAATTGTCAGTTAATTTTTTAATTTAGATATTAAATTTAGATATTATTTTATCGGACATCAATGAATCTACCACCATTACCTGAAAACGAGGAAGATAGGCTCCAAGCTCTTATCAAATATCAAGTTTTAGATACTCAACCAGAACAAGCATACGATGATTTAACAGCTATTGCAGCATATATTTGTAATACCCCGATTTCTTTAATTAGTTTAGTGGATGAAAATCGGCAATGGTTTAAATCTAAAGTTGGTTTAGAAGCAACAGAAACACCTAGAGAATTAGCTTTTTGCGCCCATACGATACTCCAGCCAAAAAAGACGCTGATTGTACCTAACGCTGAAGAAGATGAGCGATTTGCCGATAACCCCTTAGTAATATCAGAACCTAACGTTATATTCTATGCTGGGGCACCTTTAGTAACACCTGATGGGTTTGCTATTGGTACGCTATGTGCTATTGATAATCAGCCTAGAGAACTTAGCCCCAAACAAATACGGACTTTACAAGCTTTAAGTCGTCAAGTAATAAGCCAATTAGAGCTAAGAGTTAATTTAACAAAATTAAAGCAAAATATAACTCATCGAGAACAAGTAGAGCAAAATTTACGGGATACAAATAAAAAATTAATTTACACTTTGGGTCAATTAAAACAAACTCAAGTTCAACTGATTCAAAGTGAAAAAATGTCAAGTTTGGGTGAAATGGTGGCTGGAATTGCTCACGAAATAAATAATCCAGTTACTTTTATTTCTGCAAATATTGACCACATTAATGATTATATTAGTGACTTACTTGATTTATTATCTCTTTACCAACAGCAATATCCCGAACCTGATTATGTAATTAAAAATAAAGCTGAGGATATAGATACTGATTTTTTAACTGAAGATTTATCTAATATATTATCTTCGATGGATGCAGGAGCAGAGCGCATTCAAAATATAGTCTTATCTTTACGTAATTTTTCCCGATTAGATGAGGCTGAAAAAAAACCTGTTGATATTCATGAAGGGATAGATAGTGCATTATTAATTTTGAAACATCGACTCAAAGTAACATCAGAGCGTCCCGAAATAAAAATTATTAAAGAGTACGGCAAATTGCCAAAATTAGAATGTTATGCAGCACAAATAAATCAGGTTTTTCTACATTTATTATCGAATGCAATTGATGCTCTTGAAGAAAAATTTAATTATAAACAAGAAATTACAGAATCGAAACATCAAATTACTAAATTACCTACAATTCGGATTCATAGTGATATTTCTTCTGAAAACATTATCTTAATTAGAATTGCAGATAACGGAATAGGAATTTCGGAAAATATTCAATCAAAAATATTTGACCCTTTCTTCACTAATAAACCTGTAGGAAAAGGAAGAGGTTTAGGATTATCAATAAGTTATCAAATTATAGTCAAAAAACATGATGGTCATCTCAAATATCGAACTAAATACGGACAAGGTACGGAATTTCTAGTTGAAATCCCTGTTCGGAGCTTCCCAAAGTAAATTTTTAAAATAATCCTAATTAGGAGTTAAGGGAGAGCAATACAAATAGAAAAACGCATATTCAATAATTTATTTCTCTCTCGCTTCAAATTTAAGTATTTGTGCTGTTCTGATGAAAAAAAATTTAAAGTAAACTCAGATTGTGATGATTAATATAGTCTAAATATGAGAAAGTAAAGAGAAAATATAGCTATATAGAACTATATTTCATTAAAGTTTATTCAAAAAAATATTAATATCAATAGTTAATATTTTCCACTTGTTTGGATAATAACTATTGAATTCTCTGCATCTATAGTTGTTTTTATAAAAACGTGAATTAATTACTCTTCAACACATCTAATCTTAAGTAAATTCTTTCCTAAATTTTATTTGGGTTGTAATAATAATTTTATCTTGCGTAATCCCTGTATATATCAACTTTTTTGCTGTCTTTATAAGTTCTAATACTTTAGATATATTTTTATCAACATTGATTATATATTTATGTTTAAAACTCATGCATAAATGTTCATTAATATGTTAAATAACATTTTAATTACTCCAAAAAATTAGTTTATTTTGATTCAAAATTAAATATTAATTGGTTTATTAACTTCTTTTTTTTATTAATTTAAATAAAGTATATGAATTTAATCCCATTTCCTAACAACGAAGATGACAGACTCAAAGCACTTTTAAAATATCAAGTTTTAGATACTCAAGCAGAAGCAGCATTTGATAATTTAACGGCTTTAGCTGCAAAAATTTGCCATACTCCT
>ERZ1740052.779-NODE-779-length-10658-cov-10.592002_pt1 | contig 10658 bp, 7 predicted proteins | sample MGYA00581750_ERZ1740052 | MGnify/ENA primary metagenome ERZ1740052 (study PRJEB43018, sample SAMN04849743) | marine metagenome | isolation source: floating plastic debris | place: Pacific Ocean | collected 2008-08-30 | study: EMG produced TPA metagenomics assembly... | reverse complement strand
CTTCAAATCATTCCACACCTATACTCCTTACTCTTAACAAGAGTAGGGTTTTTTTTGTTTTTATAAATCAAAAGGAATTTATAAATTAATATTTAAAATGTAAACTGAAAAACTAAGAACATATATATGAAACTGTTAGGGTAAAAATATGAGAGGTAAATGGTGAACATATAAGTATATTTTACCTCTAAAAATTCTCCACTTTTCACTTCAATTAAATCCAAATTGGAAGAATCATGAGAAAGTATGTAATCTCTTCAGCTTTGTTGATTGCAAGCATTTTCGGTACAGTTTCTGTAAATACACAACAAGCACAAGCACAACATTCATCGACTAGAAATAGACGAGTTTGTGCAGTAACAAACCCTATTGATACAGCGCTCAATGTACGAGAACAACCTAACGGTAGAGTAATAAATAGATTAAAAAATGACAGAAGAGTTTACATTGATACAACAGCTAATCACAGAAATATACAATGGGCTAAAGTAAGTGGTTATTACCGAGGTAAATACAGAACATGGGGTTGGGTTCTTCGAGAATTCATTAGCTGTTATGGTGGATCATCGGGAAATAATATTGGAAACAATTCGACAATCTATTCCAATTCCCAATTTCCTTCAGGTAAATTTAGAAATAGTAAATGGGAAATCACTTTATGGAAAAGAAACGGTAGAATTTACTATCAAGGTAGGTCTCGTACAACTCCAGCATCTCTTTATTTAGAAAATGGAAGTACTTCTGGTACTAGCCGACGTAAAATTTACACTTGGAAAAATGGAACATATAGTTATCAGGTAATTTGGAGACCAAACGATCCAAACTATATTCGATTAAGAGTCTTTACTCCCAGACGCGAAATTTCAAATCAAATTCTTTCTAGAAGCTAAGAATAAGTTCATAAAGTCTTATCACAGCTAGTAATTCTTACAGTAGCCCCAGACATTTTGGTTTGAGGGTTATTTCTTTATTTTTAACTTAGTTCGTTTCCAGTAGCTTAAAATTGAAATGCCACTAAATAAATATTTATGCTTATAAACTAATTCATACTAATAAATATAAAAATATAAAAATTACTCACTAATTTAAAATCTTTCATCTTATTCATAAAATTATAAAAATTCAATAGCCTTTTGCAATAATTTAGGCAATATTAAATCAAATTTATTTTCTTCTTTCCTGTTTCTTATACTTTCTCAGATTGCTGGATACTAGAATGTTAATAGTGGGATTTAAATTAGATAAACATCCGAGTGTATCTAGAAAATCAACTCAAATTTTATAATTATTTTAGCTAATTTAATTCATTAGTTAATAAATAACTGAATATGTTTTGAGTTGTACTCATGACAACTAAATATAATTCTATCGCTACGAAGCACGGATATTTACCGCTAAGTTAAGTTTGAGATAAGTCTGTACTGCTAAAATCTAACCCGACTCAATAGTTCCAAGGATTAAAGGGTGCGATTACTTATTACTGGCTGAATCGAAGTCTAGAATCTAAACCAAGGTCTTAAACGGCATTTAAAATAATGCTGAATTTAGAGATGCTTTCTTTGTGATTATTCATAAGTTTTAAACTCACGCTCAAAAGGTACCGATAAAGCACAGTTAACCCTTAATCGGAGAAAGCCATGAAATATAAAGCGCTGCTAGGCTTAAGTGTCAGCTTAGTAATTTTGACTGCTGTTTTATCATCATTTTTACGGGTATATCCTAGTATAATAACAGCACAAAATTCTGAACAAAGCTCACCTCAAAGTTTGACCGAAACGCTTCCAGAGTCAATTAGTATCAAAGCTGTTGGAGATATGGTTCCCGGTACTAATTATGGATCTAATAGTCTCCCAGGTAATCCTAATCAACTTTTCTCGCAACCCATTAGAGAAAAGCTCAAAGGCTCCGACATTTTATTTGGTAATTTTGAAAGTACTATTACTAATCATCCCAACAGTACCAAAGATATTAGTCGCGGACAAGTATTTGCTTTTCGTTCTCCTCCCCAACATGCAAAGCTATTTGCTGAAGTTGGTTTTGATGTACTGAGTGTGGCTAATAACCATTCTATGGATTTTGGTACAAAGGGATTCCAAGATACTTTCAAAAATATTACAGATGCTGGGATGAAACCAGTAGGTAAAAAGAATCAAATTCTTTATTTCAACGTCGAGAATGTTCCTGTTGCTGTAATCGGATTCTGTTTCTACGAATACTGCAATACCGTCCAAGATATAGAGAAAGCGAAAGCTTTAGTAGAAAAGGCTCGCGAAAAAGCCAAAATTGTAGTAATTTCCATGCACGTAGGAGCAGAGGGAAACAAGGCTCTCAACGTCAAGAATCAAACAGAGTTCTTCTATGGAGAAAACCGGGGTAATTCGGTTAAATTTGCTCGCACAATGATTGATTCGGGAGCAGATTTAGTATTGGGACACGGACCCCACGTACCAAGAGCTATAGAAGTTTATCGAGGAAAACTTATTGCTTATTCTTTAGGTAATTTTTTGGGATACCGAGTCTTTTCAACTTCATCTTATAAGGGTTATTCGATGATTTTGGATATGAAGTTGAACCCAGAAGGAGATTTTCTATCTGGTAAGATTATCCCCGTTCGTTTGAATAACCAAGCAATTCCTTATATCGACCAAGGATTTAGTACCGTAGGGCTTTTGCGCTCTTTGAATAAGAATGATTTTCCCAATACTCCTATAGAAATTAACAGCAAGGGTGAGATATTGCTAACTAATAAAAAATCGAAAAAAGCTGAATAGACATCCCAGGAATTGATGTAGAGACGTAAAATTTTACGTCTCTACAAGGCTTGTGGCTGACGCATATTTAATTTTCTCAGAAGTCTAATAAAGTCTGTTCTCAAAGCTTCGTATTCTCGTTAATTTTGGTCAAATTTTCAGGAGAATATTATGAACAAGAATCTTATACTTGTTTTAGCAGTTCCTACGGTAATTGCGGGAGTGTACTTTTTCGGTAGAAATCTGCAAAATCCAAATAACCCTTCCCAAGTTATTTCTGAATCTAAGGAATTAAAGACAGGAATAGATCGAGCTAAAATTGCAGTCGAATTAGGTAAATCTGCAAAAACTAAGAATCAATGGCGCACTATTGCTCAAACCTGGGAAGAAGCAATTGCACAGATGAAGAGTGTTCCCACTGACAGTGCTGCTTATGACCTAGCTCAAGAAAAGATATTAGAGTATCAAGATTATCTCAAAATAGCTACAGACAAACAGAAGACTGCTACTTCTACTATGAGTCTTGTAAAAACTATTCATGGTAATATCAGCCCCAAATCTGTGGTGCATTCGGGTAACGGTTTATTTTTTGCCCAAAATATGATGTATAACCACACTATCACCGTTTATGACCGAGCATTTAACTTGGTCAAAACTATTCCTGATAGGGTGATATTATCAGATTTCGGTCATAAAGAATTTCAAGGAACTCATCTAGGTTCCCCAGTCGAAGCATCTTTTTCTCACGGTGGCAAATATGCTTGGGTTTCAAATTATCAAATGTATGGTGCTGGATTTAATCGTCCTGGTAAGGATGTCTGTCATCCTTCAGGAAACTATGATTCTAGTTATTTATATCGCATCAACACAGATACTTTAGAGAAAGAACAAGTCATCGGAGTGGGTTCTGTTCCGAAATTCACAGCGACTTCTCCCGATAATCGCTTTGTCTTGGTTAGTAACTGGTGTACCTATGATGTGAGCATTATAGATACCCAAACCAATCAAGAAATTAAGCGTCTAAAGCTGGGTAGATATCCTCGTGGAATTGCTATTGATGCAAAGTCGGAAAAAGCCTATGTTGCAATCATGGGTTCAACTGATATTGCTGTAATTAGCTTAAAAGAATCTCAAAATTTTGCTGTCAATTGGTTGAGAAATATTGGTCTCTCACCACGCCACTTAAATATTGCTCCAACAGGGGACTATCTTTATGCGTCTTTGAACGCTGAAGGAAATATAGCGAAAATAGATCTCTCCACAAACAAAGTTGTTAGTAAAGTCAGAACAGGAAATGCACCTCGTAGCATGGTTCTTTCCCACAACGGGGAGTTTCTTTATGTAGTTAATTATCGTTCTAACACTGTTAGTAAAGTTCGTACTAACGATATGAAGGTAATGCAATCTCTAAAAACAGGTGCAAATCCAATTGGAATTACCTATGATTCAAAGACTCACCAAGTTTGGGTAGCCTCTTATTCAGGAAGTCTGATGGTATTTCAGGACTAATTATGACGTAGCATCACTACGTCTCTCCTAACAAACAGAAATTTTTCTTTATATAAGGAATGCGATCGCCTAAGGGATTATGTATAAATAACGCCGAACTTGTCTTCATAACCAAACGAGTAATCTTCTTGCCCCAACAGATATCTAAAAAAAGACAAGTTCGGCGTTATTCTTACAAGGATGCTAAGTGCTGACTTGTTAGTTCACGTTAGTCGAGTACTAGTATTTCACCAAGAGAATCTTGCAGGTTGAATGAGGTGAACAAAAAATTATTTTCTACCCCCTCTTCCCCCTCTACCCACGCCACTTGCTACAAGTCGGGGAACCCGCCCAACGCAGTGGCTCCTCTTCCCCCTCTCTCTCCCTTCACCCAGCAATCTTGATTTAGTCGAGTACTAGTAAATCAATCCTTCACCTTAACTTACTAGGATTATGTTATTTCCAACCCATGAATTTCTGGTATTTTTTGCGATTATTTTTACCACCAGTATTTTCCTTAAACACCGAGTCTCTGCTTACAAGTATTTCTTATTATTTGCCAGTCTAATATTTTATTCCTTCTGGAGTTTAAATTTCCTCGGATTATTAGTAACCGATACGGTTATTAACTATCTTATTCTTAAAGGAATTGCTCACAATAAATACAAAAAAGTATTTCTGATACTTGGCTTAGTGATTAACTTAATCTATCTAGGAATTTTCAAGTATTACAACTTTTTTGTTGACTCTTTGTATGAATTTTTGAACTCAGTTCAACTGCAATTTAGCTTTCCAGTCTTAGAAATTCTTGCACCAATAGGTATTTCTTTCTATACCTTCAGAATAATAGCTCATTTAGTTGACTGTTATCGCAATCAACAACAACGTCCCAGCTTCTTAGATTATGCAGTATACGTCACCTATTTCCCTCAAATTGGTTCGGGTCCAATTAGCAGACCAAACGAATTCTACACTCAACTTAACAGTTCAAAAAAATACGACTACCAAATTGAAACCGTAATTATTTTAATTATTTCCGGGTTGTTCAAGAAATATACCTTGTCCAGCTTCCTATTCAACTTTACTCAACTTCCCTTCAGTTTACCCGAGCAATATTCCAGTATTGACCTAATATTATCTGCACTCGCTTATTCTTGCTTAATCTATGTTGATTTTAGCGGCTATTCCGATTTAGCTAATGCTATTTCTAGCTTATTAGGATTCAAACCGATTCAAAACTTTGATATGCCTTATCGCTCTCAAAGTTTACAAGAATTTTGGCGCAGATGGCATATAAGTTTATCCGAATGGTTGCGGGATTATTTATATATTCCATTAGGGGGAAGTAAAAAAGGTAAGTTTAGAAAACATTTCAACTTACTTTTAACAATGGTAATTGGTGGATTTTGGCATGGTGCTGGTTTGAACTTTATTATTTGGGGTGGACTTCACGGACTGGGATTAATTGTTAATCATTTGTGGAAAGATTTTTGCAAGATGTTTCAAAAAAATTCTAATTCTACAATATCATCTTCAAAAACAAGCTTCCAGAAGTTGAGAGCAAACATAGCACAATTTTGTTCTTTAATTTTAACCTTTAGTTTCGTGACTCTATGCTGGATATTCTTCAACACTCCCAACTACGAAAATGCAATTAAATTTTTGCAGGGGATGTTTAATTTTAGTTCGGGAATTTCCGTAGCTCAATTCAATGTTTGGCAACTGTACGTAGTTTTCTTCATAGTTTTCTTAATGAATTTTGCTGGAGATAAAATCAGTGAATTGTTCAGCAAACTTCTATCAAGACAGCATTTATTACTACAAACAACGTTCATTTTCAGCTTGCTGTACGTAATCTTCAGACTTGGACCAAATACAGTTCCACCTTTCATTTACTTTAACTTCTAAGGAGACAATCATGAAAGACTTCAGATTTCTATTAATTGCTAGTTTGGGAACTGTTGTTTTAACTGCAATTAATTATCCTCTAATTATTAAAAGCTTAGGTTCTAGTAGATTCGCTAATGTTGAATTGAAATTAGCATCTAGACAAGTTAAATTAGAAGGCTTTCGCAAAACCGAAACAGAATTTTGGAATAGTATCAAAGAAATTGAGTTTGACGATAGCAGTCAAAATACTAACGGTAATCCTGCTGAAAACACAGCTTTATTACAAGCAGAACAAGCAACTACTGAAACAGCAGAGGTGAATAAACAAGAAAAACCTCTGACTCGGTTTTTGTTACTCGGTGATTCAATAATGTACGCTGTGGGTGTTGAATTTGAAAATGCAGCCAAAAAATCTGACTTCAAATTTGATGAAGTAAAAGTAGATTCTAGACATTCTACAGGATTGAACAGAATTGATTACTTTGACTGGTATGCAAAAACCCCCCAACTTATTAGTAAATATAACCCAGACGCAGTAGTAGTAATTTTTGGTGGAAATGATGACCAAGATATCTTAGATAAAGAAGGTAAATATAAAACTTCATTGTCACCAGAATGGAAAGCAACTTACCGAGAACGAGTTGAAAGATACGCAAAATTGATAAGTGAATCTTCCGTAAGAAAAGCATATTGGATTGGTCATCCTACTTCTAGTGTGGCTCGATACCGTGAATTCTTCTTAGTTGCGAATCAAATTTATCGGAACATTTCAGAAACTTATCCCAAACTCGAATTTATTGACAATTGGAATTCTTTTGCTGTTAATGGTAATTTTAGCCCAATTGTTGCTGATAAATCTGGGAAGAAAGGACGAGTTAGAACTAATGATGGTTATCATTTTACACAACATGGTGCAAAAATTGTTGTTGAGAACCTTATGGAGAGAATGAAGAAAGATAGTGTTTTGCAAAATACTGTACAGCTAAAAGCAGAAAATACAAATTCTGCTAATAGCCAATAATTCAGGACTTATGCAACTGGTATATTTTCTTGTAGAGTGCTTGCTTGTACACTAGCTGATTTTTAAGGTGATATTATGGTTTTTGTGTCACGCACCACCTAAATTTTGTAACACGTAGCCTTAGTACTGCGATTATTAAATACATTAAAAAAAACCCCATCAGTTAACCTGCTAAATAACTTTATGGGGCTTTTCGTATTATTTTATAAATACTAATTTATTCATAATATACTTATAAAAAAAATATTACTAATTACTTATAAAATAGTAATTCTTGTATAAAATTTGATTTGATAATATTAAATTTAATAAGCTATAGATAAACAATTTATTTAAACTAATCGTTGTTTTTATATCTGCATATATAAACCATAATAGAAATAGTAATTGAAGTAATTATTGTTATAGTCTTCGAATGTATATTTCCCTAAATTAGAGGAATATTCAATGCGTTATGGATTGACAAATCCGTTTAAATAAACACCAATTCAATCAATAAGTATCCAAGACAATAAGTATCCAAGATATTTTTAAGACAATTTACTCTACATATTTAATAAATACATTTTATAACTATATCAGATATTCATTACCTATGAAAATTTAGTCAATATAATTATAATTTTCCATCACTTAAGGATACATTTGCGAGAAAAAAATGAAGAGAAATAACACTGACGAACAAAATATGAATTCTACATCATCCAAGTCGAAACAAGTTTATTTTATTCCCACTATTGTACTTGCTTTTCTTGCTGTAACAGGATTAGCTTATAGCTATAGCATAGTATCGGATAATCAGCAAAAACTTGAGCAAAAAAGGGTAGAATTAGAAAAACTTAAAGATCAAGTTCAAGTAGAAAAAGCACGGTCAAATTCGTTGCAAAACAACCGAGTTCAACTAGAAAAAGCACAGCCAAATCCGTTACAAAACAACCGAGTTAAAGTTGAAGAACTACAACCGCATACAATACAAAAGCAACAACCTATAGCTCAGACAACTATTACTCCATCCTCTGGTAATACTTTCAATAAGCCCATTAATATTTATTGGTCCAACAAAAATGATTGGACTTCTCAGATGCCTAAAAATGCTTTAGCTTTGACATTTGATGATGGCCCAGACCCGAAATACACCGAACAAATTCTGAGGGAATTGAAAAAACACAATGTCAAAGCCACCTTTTTCGTAGTTGGTTACCGAGTTAAAAAAGACTGTGATACAGTGAAACGCATTGTCAGGGAAGGACATGAGTTAGGAAATCATACTTACAATCACCCTTTTCTGACCAAAGAAACTGAGCAAACTCAAAAAGGCGAAATTAAAAAAACGCAGCAGGCAATAGAAGATTGTGTGGGTAAAGGGCATCTTCCTCGTTGGTTTCGTGCTCCTTATGGAGACCAAAATAAAAGAATTCTTGAGATTGCCAATGATATGGGACTAAATACAGCTTTATGGACGATTCAGGCTAATGATTGGCATAAAGACGGCACTAAAAAATCAATTGAAGATGATCTACTTGAATCCCAAGGACAAAATATTGCTCTCTTGCACGACGGTACAGAAGCAAATCCGGTGCAACGCCAAAAGGATGAGAAATCTAAATCGCCAATCATTGCATCTAGCCGTCAAAACACAGTTGATGCCCTTGATAAAAGTATTAGGGGTTTAAAACAACGTGGGATTAAATTTGTAACCATGAGTGAGGCTTTTCGTCGTCAGTAGGTTATTCACCGTTACATGAAACTTATGTAAACCTAATTACATAAAGCAGGTTTCAACTCTTCGTCGAGTGGCTGTTCATTTTGGTATTAACTTATGGATAAAATGCTGCAAAATCGCTATCAAATTATCCGAGAATTAGGTGATGGTGGGTTTGGTAAAACCTTCCTAGCTGAAGATACTCATATGCCTTCGGCTAGGCGCTGTGTGATTAAACAGCTTAAACCAATCAACGATGGTTCCAAGATTTATCAACTTATCAAAGACAGATTCCTACGAGAAGCTGCTATCTTGGAGCAATTAGGAGGTGGTAGTAATCAAATTCCTAAACTGTATGCCTATTTTGAATCAAACGGACAATTTTATCTGGTTCAGGAATATATTGAAGGCGAAACTCTGAGTGAAAAATTACATAAGCAAGGTCCAATCAGCGAGGATGAAGTCAAAGACATCTTGGTGAAGATTTTACCTGTTTTGGACTATGTTCATCATCAACACATAGTCCACAGAGATATTAAACCAGACAATATTATTGTCCGTCGTGCCGATAATCTGCCAGTGCTGATTGATTTTGGTGCTGTGAAAGAATCTATGCGGACGATTGTGACTGGTTCTGGTACCGCTCCCCATTCTTCTATGGTTACAGACAAATCCTCTATTGTCATTGGTACTCCTGGTTTTATGCCCTCAGAACAACTATCAGGAAGACCTGTATTTTCCAGTGATTTATACGCTCTAGGACTAACTGCCATTTACTTGCTCACAGGTAAGATACCTCAAGAATTGCACAGCGACCCTTTAACAGGAGAAATTGCCTGGAAAGAACATGCTCCCAATGTTAGTCCAGCATTTGCTGCTATACTGGATCGAACTATTCAAATTCATCTACGCGATCGCTTCCCTACAGCGAATGCAATGCTGGATGCCTTAAACAACGGAGTTGTTTCCACAACTGTAGTTTCACCTTCGCCATATGCAACTGTAGATTCACTTCCACCAACTGTAGTTTCACCTCCAGCACATAACACATATCAATCCACTCAAGTAGTTACTCCAGATTCACAAAGATACTATAGGGAGGATAGTAGAAGTTCTTTTGACTGGCAAAAAACAGCACTTGTAGCTGCTTTAGTAGGTATTTTACTTTTTGGGGGGGGTGGGCTTTTTATTTACTTGATGATTGGACTACAAAGAGCAGAGATTGCCAGAATTGACGAAGAGCGTAAAGAAGCTGAAGAAGAGCGTGAAAAAGCTGAAGAAGAGAAAACCAAAAAAGAAGAAGAATTGCAACAACTGAAAGAACAACAACAACAACGCACACAAGTAGCAGAAACTAAAAAACCACAAACTGTTGTAGTCCGAGAAAGGGTAGTCCAAGAAAGCTCAAATCCAAGCTCCTCAAATCTAACTCCTACTGTTGAGAGTTCACCTAGTCTCCCCTTCCAATCAGCTTGTGGCTCTCCTAATGGAAGTGGCTCAGTCTGGTACCGAGTCCTGGGACCAGCAGGAGCGTTAAACACAGTGAAGAATAACTTTTGTGGAGATGCTTTTGTTAGGAGTGATGGTAACTTACAAGTTGCTAGTTTTAATTCTAGAAGTGAAGCTCAAAACTTTGCTGCTGCTCTAAGTAGTTCAAGTGGCTATAGTTTTCGGGTCAGATGATTTGGTTTAGTACTCCACCAAGTTAAGGGAGAGAGGGGGTTCACGTAACTATAGACAACTCCCGCAAGCGACGAAGGTGAGGGAAGAGCTTTCATTGTCGTTAAAAACTAATTTTTGAGCCGCG
>ERZ1740052.778-NODE-778-length-10659-cov-5.131554_pt1 | contig 10659 bp, 8 predicted proteins | sample MGYA00581750_ERZ1740052 | MGnify/ENA primary metagenome ERZ1740052 (study PRJEB43018, sample SAMN04849743) | marine metagenome | isolation source: floating plastic debris | place: Pacific Ocean | collected 2008-08-30 | study: EMG produced TPA metagenomics assembly... | reverse complement strand
AGCTGCGAGGGCCTGTGCATTCGTGCGCAAGCAGTAGCCCCAGTAGCTTTTCTTCCACCACTATCGGAGCGACTAGGTTTGCTTTTACTTCAAAGGGTGCTAGCTGCCCTAGATGACAGTCGGTCAGCCCAGCATTGTAAATATCCGTTGTGGCCTTCACCTTACCTGTGCGGTATTGCTCTACGTAGCGATCGGCAAAGCAAGGGTCGGCAATTTCTTCTCCTAGAGCCGGTGTCCACTGCGAATCGACCGATTCGGCAACGACAATGCCTTTCCAATCTTTGTCGAATAGATAGATGATCACTCGGCTGGTGTCGAGAGCTAGCTTTACTTGGCGGGTGACCGTACGGAAGATTTAAGCGCGGCTGTCTGTCTCGCGAATGCTTGATACTAGGCCAGATAACTGCTGCTCTTGCTTCACTGCCTGCTTCTGTGCATCCAGCAGCTTCGCCTGCGACAGAGCATAGCCAATCTGCGTGGCAATCTGCTGAATCATGTTGATTTCTTCTGGCTGCCACTGACGCGGCCCGCTGCACTGATGCGCGCACAGTAACGCCACTAGCTCATCACCCACCACCACTGGGGCGACCATGTTCGCCTTTACCTCCAGCTCCCGCAGCAGGCGGCAGTGGCATTCGGTCAAATCTTCGGTCTCAATATTCTCAACGGTCGATACCTGTCCGCCCATAAACCGATCGACCGAGTCTGGCAGCATGGGGTCTTCTAGGGTTTGCCCTTTGGCTCGGCTCCAGCCTTTGCCAATTGACTCTGCGGTGGCAACCCCACCGGTAAAAGTGCTGTTAAATCGATAAATTAGTACCCGATCTACATCAAGGACTTCGCGCGCCCGCTCTACGCTTGTATTGAAAATCGCCTCTTCTTCTAGCGTTTTACGAATGTCGCTGGTGAGCGCAGACAGCGTACGCGCCCGCCGAGCCGATTCGGACTGAGTTTCACTCTGAAAGCGCAGAGAAGATTCGGAGGTAGAGACGGCAGCGGCGAGTTCGTTGAAGGCACTGGCGACTCGGCCCACTTCATCGCGGGAGAAGACATCGGCACGAGCAGTGCGATCTCCCGAGGCAAATTTTTCCGTGGCTTCTTGCAAGTTTCTCAAAGGCCGGGCAATAGAGCGCCCCAGCAACTTCGCAATAATCACATCGGCAAGTAAAGCCAGCAGCGCGGTACCTAGTAGTACAGCCATCGCTTGAGCCCGCCACCGCCTTAGTTCAGCCTCCGACAGGCCACGCTGAATGACCCCAATCGCCTTGCCATTGCTGTCTGCAATTGCCGTCGCGGCTACAGTGTAGCGATCTCTATTGTCTCGTTGCCCAGAATTTGAGAGTGGCTTAAAGCGTTCGCCAACAATGACATCGGTTTGTCCAGCGTTGGCTCTGCGAATAGTCTGCTCCAAGAAGTCAAAATTAACCCCGACCCCAGGACTTGTCGTGATCTCTCCAGCCTGCGATCGAGCGACCAAGTCAAAAGAACCGCTAGGCTCCTGGATATAGATTTCGCTATAGCCATCAGAAAATCCGGTGAGTGCATTCGTAATAGCTACCGACTCCCCATCCAAGATGTCGCCCGTTACAAGCGCACCAATCTCTGGATTGCGCACCCCCGATTTATCGGTCGGTGTCCCCCCTGCAAAAATGGGCGTCACTGTGTACTGTATGAGCGCTGCTTCGTTGGCTTCGCTGGGCACCGCAATTCCAAGCTGCTGAAGCTCTGCAATGGTTTGCAGACTAACGGCTGCCTTCGGCTGACGTTGTCTAAGCGCGCTCGATACCAAATTATTAGGATTCAACAGCTCGCCACTGCGATCTGAAGTATTGTGGGCAATCACTCGAAACTCTGGCCCTACAAGCGCAACATATTCCAGCTGGTTGAGTTCTACGCGGGTTTGCAGGGCAATGCGCACATCTTGCTGAAGTGCTTCACCTAAGTCGCCAAACTCAGCGATTTCCTCAGCGGCCTCTAGCAGTACCCCGTCGCTAGCGCTCCCTTCTGTGGACCCTGCGTCAAACGCCGTTGCCGTTGCTGAAAGCTCAGACACAGCTCGATCAAGCAGCTGACGACGACCCGCAATCGTCAGCAAGATGAGGCTCACCCCAATCACGCCTAGTACGGACAGCATTTTGGAGGCGAGCAGGCCTGTCAGCTGTTTGTTTGCGACTCGTCGGTCAGAGAACCATTGAATTAGCCCAATATCGTTCTCTTTGGTGACTCGAATTTTTTCGGGTGCATAGCGCTCGCCGCCTGCTTGATAGCGCACGCCTCGATATACCCGCTCTACTGGTTCCAACTCGTCTGATGGGTTGGTAGATCGCTCTTGCACGATGGCTGCGGCTATCTCGCGGTCACGTCCCATAGGGTACGCGGCCCCCCGGTAGCGCCCCTGTTCGCTGTCCTGTGTTCTGGCAGCCTGTTCATTAATGATCTGTTCAGTGGCTTGCTCAGTGAGGTCGGCACCGTTTTGCAGGTCATTCTGGCTGGCACTATAAGCGACAGTTTGGGCTCCGTTCTGGCCGTTGCTTTGGTTGTTGCTTTGGCTCCCATTCTGCACATTTCCGTTTTCTCGTCCTGTAGGTTCCATACTCGCAGCGCTCTCAGGCAAACGTCCTTTTTTTGGGGGGGTGTTATCGCTATGGATATTTTCGCTATGAATATTTTTGCTCATAAATCAGCTGCTCTAGCTCAGGTGCCTTGAAACACAGAAGATTGCAAAACGGCTTCAGCATCTAATACGAGCAAAATTTGGTCGTCTTGAACGGCGCAGCCCTTAAGATACGGCACCAAAATAGGATTAACCTGAGCTGGCGGTGCTTGAAGCGACTCAGCCGGCAGATGAATGATGCCATCAATTTCATCAACAATCAGCCCCAGAGAAGAGCCCGCCTTCACAATGACTGTACTGTACTGCTGTGTGGGCCTTTCAGGAATGGGCATACCCAGTAGCTTCACTAGGTTCGCCAGCCAGATCACTCGATTTCGCCGATTCACCAGCCCGATCATGCAAGACGGCATATTGGGAATCGCCGTCACCTGCGACGTCGGCAGCACGGTCGCTTCCTCTACCGCTCTCGCCGCAAAAACAGCCGGTACCCGAGGCGCTAGCTGAAACTTAAGATAAGCCTCACCCGTTGTCTGACGATCTGAAATAGCAAGCTTTGTTTTCACTCAACCATACATAAAGGATAAAAATGAGCAAATGTGGCGTTCTCACAAGCCGCACACCCATGCCGCTGCCTCAATTGCCTACACCAGCGCTTTAAGTAAAAGACTGCCCAGGATAACGCTACTTATAACAATTTTATTTGATTCAACACATCAATGCTCAGCGCCTAAATCAAACCTCAAATCAAACCTCAAATCAAAACAGTCTTAATGGCTTCAATGAGCTCATCTTTTGTGTATGGCTTCGTCAGGTAGGCTTTGGCTCCCTGTCTCAGACCCCACATCCGGTCAATCGTCTGCCCCTTCGATGAGCAAATCACCACCGGCACTTCCTTGGTCTCCGGCGTGTGCTTTAGCTTGCGACACAGCTCAAACCCGCTGATACCCGGCATTACAACGTCTGTCACAATCACATCAGGCTTCTGCGCGATCGCCTTATTTAGCCCTTCTTTTCCCGTCACGGCTCCAATGACGCTATAGCCCTCCTCTTGCAGATAATGGCTCATCAGCTTCATCTCAGAAGGCGCGTCTTCAACAACCAGTACAGTAGCAGTCTTCGTTGTAGTCATGATGTTTACAAAAACCGTAGGCAACTCGGCAAGTATCGTCAGGAAGCGTCCAAGCTCTGCGACCAAAGTAACTTCTTCCGTAAGCGCACGGGGAAGGTTATCCTACATCGTTACCAAGCTTGTTAGATACACCTAATAATTATCACCGATCGTGACCTAGATAGAAGTGCTTCTATACACAGGTATAAAAAGTCTTTTCAATCTGACTCTTTTTCCTAGAAAGGAAAAAGCGTCGGACGAGCGCCCGATCATCGACCTTTCGTCGGCAAATGCTTAAACACAATCTTTAGCAAATCAGACTGCGTAAATGGTTTAGTCAAATATCCCGATGCCCGCACCAGCTTTGCCCGCGCCCGATCGATAAAGCCCGTGTTGCCCGTCACCATCACAATCGGCGTACGCTTGTAGCGAGGATGACGACGCAGGAGCGCGCACAGTTCGTACCCGTCCAAATTCGGCATCGTAATATCCAGCAAAATCAAATCGGGCTTACTGCGAACAATCTGCATCAGCGCCTTCACCGGATCGTTAATCGCTACGACTGATAGACTTTGATCTTCTAAAAACTTTTGAATGGCATTGAGCACCGTGGGGCTATCGTCAATGCAAGCCACCGTGTAGGTTGTACGCTTGAGTGTTTCCATTCCGGCCATGCCGCCACTCGCCATCCTGCCACGGCCCGTGTTGGCACTTCCTGTGCTGGCATTTCCTGTGCTGGTACTTCTCGCGTTGGGGCTTCTCGTGTTGGGGGTCATAGGAGGCATGCCGTTAATGCGGCCGCTCATTTGCCCGTTCATACCGTTGCTAGATGCGGTTGCAGCACTAGGCAGACGGCTGGTCACAGGCTGGCCCGCTGCCCTTTGCTTACTGTTGCGCTGACACACCTCTACGATAGGGCGCAAGTCTAAACGGCAGTATACAGGCACGCCTTCGGTTTGGGCTTGCGGTACCAGCTCGTAGCTGCCCTCTCGAATATTGAGGAAAGGCTCAATCACTTCAATCGCGATCGCACCAATTAGCTGGGCGCACTGCTCCTGCGTAAGGTAGGTCTGCTCCATGAGCCATGCGATCGCCCGGTAGTCACGGCTGACCACCTCATCTACCTCATCCGAATTCTCAAAGAGCAGGCGCATTTCCGAGCGCGCAGAGGCCGGTACGCTCTCACCAAAAGCTTGCAGCTGCCGGTCTAGCCGTTCAAACGCATCCGCTGAATTAGTCGCAAAATTCAGCTGCCCCTGATCAAATAGGAGTCGCCACTCTGCCGCCTGTGCCGACAGCTTCAGGCAACCACTCACCTGTCGGCTAATCAGCTGAGCCAGCAGGCTCAAAGGGTGCAGTTTGTGAGAGGTACTGTAACTCGTGCTAGAGCGGCTGTTTATCATCTATCTACGCTGAGCTTTTTCAAACGTGAGCCAGGGGCCTTGGGTCGAACGGGGTTGAATATTCTGTTAGGTATTCTTCTGTTGAGTATTCTGCAGAGCAGCCTCATCCCACATTGCCATAACATTCTGCAAGTAGATCGTATGAAATAAATCCCATCAAACTAAATCAGAGTGTGTCAGCTACAGGATAATAGGCTACCGGCATCAGCAGATGCAACGGAAATCAACTAAAAACCATTGCGTTTGCCGTCCATTGAGACTCATCAACTATATTAGGTATACCCCGCACATAGCTTGCCCGTTTCTCTCTCAATGTAGTCGCTCAGCCACAATTCCATCAGTTTTTTTCAATATACGCAGCATAATTACGCATTTGCCCCAGCACAATAGTAGCGGCACATCCTTGCCAGGAGCTTCATACTCATACTTTGGAAGGAGTTTGGTAGGCATCTATGGCCTGTTTCTAATCCCTTCCATCGTGCTGCTCGGCGCGACCTCTTCCCGCGTGACTTCTTCAATCGCGCTGACTTGAAACACAAACCGAAAAGGCTGGCCCATACGACGGGTAATGTAGTTTTCTAGCAGTTCTACCTGCCTAGGGGTAATCGGTTCGCTCGCATTGACCACCATTCGTACCTCAGGTACAGGCAGCTGCCAATTCGTAGTGCTGCTCACTAGCTCCATATTTTGAAAGGTTTGAGTATCTTCTACGAGTGCGCGCTTTACGTTCGCTTCCAGCTGGTTTTGACGCACCAGCTCAACCAGGCTAATGCCCAGCGGAATCACCAACAGGCTAGTCAGCAGAACCACCGCGCTCAGCGGCCTGCGCGCCCGGCGAAACGGAGAATAGCCCGCCATAAAAAAGGCCACCATGCACGCCAGCGTAATGCCCAGCAAATTAGTGAGGTATAGCAAACTGGCTCCCAGCGCTAGGGGCGCGTTGAGCTGGGCAATGCCTAGGCCCACCACACACAAAGGCGGCATTAGGGCTACAGCGATCGCAGTTCCTGCCAGCGTACTCGATAGCTTTGGCTGCACCTTGGCGTAGCCACTAATGCCCCCTGCCGTAATCGCAATCCCCAAGTCCAGCAGCGTCGGCGACGAGCGCGAAGCCACTTCACTGCCATACTCCAAAAAGCCCGACCCAAACCCAATCATCGCCGAGAGCCCAATGGCGATTGCCGTTCCCACGCCTAGTGCCTTCAGCCCTTCAAGCACCAGCTCCACATCGCCTTCGAGTACCCCAAAGGCCACCGTACGAATCGGCGACATCAGCGGCGCTACTAGCATCGCACCGATAATCACCGCCGCACTGTTAGAGAGCAAACCCAATGTGGCAATGAGGCATGCACCTACTGTCAGGACCACATAGTCAATATCCAGCTCTGCCTCATCCATGAGGCTATCTTGCATATGCTGGTGCGCTTGAGGCGACACCCGCCGACCGACGAAATATTTGCGGCCCCACTCATCTAGCTGAGTCCTGATATCCGATTTCAACGGTTTATCTCCCGTAACATATAAAAATATTGCTTTTCGGCTGTTTTTTGAACGTTAAATGACTGATTAGACGAGTCCTCTGTAAGTTACTGCCAGTATCCACAGCATCTTTTTGCGCTATTACGCATCGATACTCAGCGTTGCATCAAAAATAATTTGTTTCTAAAGATATATTCTTCTAGCAGATCGTCCAGATATGTTTATATCTATCTAGGCAATTCCCCCTGCCTTTGTACTACACCGTGGAAGAGTATTATGGGATTTTTCAAGAGAATTTTTGGTAAGGACAAGCCCGCTAACGCTTCTACTTCCGTTCGCAGAGGCATTGCCAAAGCTACCGACGGCAAAGATGTACCCGACTACAAAGTAGGTCTCGATGGCGATTTTGATGAAAGCGGTCTCGCTAAGCGCGTTGCCCTTGCTTTTGATGAAGACAACCAGCTCGATGATATCGACACGCTATGGGTTGCCCAAACTAGCGCGACTGTTGTGCTCAAGGGTAAGGTGCCCAGCCAAGCTATTTTGGACAAAATGGTAAAAGTGGCTAAAGGTACCGACGGCACTGATTCTGTTGACACTAGCCAAGTTGAAGTCGGCTAGTCAATTTTATTCAACGCATGACCTCGAAAGGAGAGCAGATACTGCTCTCCTTTTGTTTTAGGTGTTTTGTCTTAGAGGCAGATATTGCGTCAAAATATAGCGTCAGAAACTAGCAGTTTGGAAAAACATGAGCGACACAACTCAGAGCGACTCAAATCAAAGCGCTACAAAAATTCCGGTCGTCGTCAACGGTGCACTCGGCAAAATGGGCCGAGCCATTGTAAAGGCCGTAGCAGACGCTGATGACATGACCCTAATGGGAGCTATTGATCGCAATCCAAAATTCATCGGGGAAGATATTGGTGAAGTCATCGGCGTAGGCCCGCTCGAAGTCCCCATACTCAACGACCTAGAGGCCACTCTAGTGATGGCTCAAAACGAAGCCGCTCAAGGCAGCAGCGCAGTCATGGTCGATGTCACGCATCCAGACAGTGTGTATGCCTCAGTGCGAGCTGCGCTGGCTTACGGTGTGCGGCCAGTCGTGGGAACCACTGGCATGAGTAACGAACAGATTCAAGACTTGGCTGAGTTTGCCGATAAGGCAAGCACGGGCTGCTTACTCATTCCCAATTTTTCGATTGGGATGGTGCTGTTGCAGCAGGCGGCTTTGCAGGCAGCAGAATATTTTGACCATGTCGAAATCATTGAGCTACACCACAATCAAAAGGCTGATGCGCCTAGCGGAACAGCCGTAAAAACGGCGCAAATGCTCTCTGAGCTAAACAAAAAATACAACCCGCCCGAAGTCGAAGAAACTGAAAAAATGACCGGCGCTCGCGGTAGCCAAACCGAAGATGGCGTCAGGATTCACAGCGTACGCTTGCCCGGACTCATTGCCCATCAGGAAGTGATCTTCGGCGCGGCGGGCCAGTCATACACGCTGCGGCACGACACGAGCGATCGCGTCTGCTACATGCCTGGCGTACTTCTCTCCATCCGCCGCGTACTACCTCTAAAATCGCTGGTATACGGGCTAGATAAAATCTTATAGAAGTGCTTTTAGACAACCAGCCTTCGACTACGCTCAGGCTTCAGGCTTGGAGCATAGCTCTTGGGATTATCTCAGGCCGTAAATATAGCTTGTTACCCGTGGCCTGAGCGTAGTCGAAGGCCTGCTCTCTAGTTGCGTCTTTCTGATTTAAAAAGAAAAAGGCTCGACCCCTTTAAGCCCCCAGGGTCGAGCTGCTCACCTGTAAGGACGCGTAATATAAAGAGTCAAATTCAATCTCCCCCAAAATGCCCCTTGGGAATAGATGAGCGGCTCGATATGCGTGCTTACGAAGTGATTCCATTGTCACCTGAGGGAACACGACACGCCTCGCAGTAAACACGGAAGTGTAGCTATGAAAGTAGCCGGATCTATTTCAAATGTTCCGTATATTTACGCTGCCCCTGAGTTCCCTTTACCGAGTAATGGAGAAATGAGAGCGAAAGTTCATCGTTTACTCACAGCGAGCCGTCCCTTTTAGCAGTAGAGCGTTTTTCTAGAAATAAAGCAGCAGGTTAAGGCCTGGAATGGTTCGAGACAGGGTCCACAGCAATAGTGTGATATAAATCACGCCAAGACTCCATTGATACCAGACCAGCGCGCTGATCAGGCCAGGAACGCAGCGATCGCGCAGACGAATATCGTTGAAGCCAAACTTGAACCAGTTGTTGAGGCTGAAGTCGAAGTAGTTCAGCCAGTTCCATTTGCGATCGCTCAGCAGCGGCGTGTAGCGATCTCGATAAAACGGAAATTTAGGGAGGATTGGCAACCGAGCAATCAGTACCTGTAGCTGACGAAGTGCTCCATTTTCTACAAAATAGCTGCGGTCCATCAGGTCGTGGTAGCGTCCCTGCTGATATAGCCGGACAATCAGTACGCTCGGAATCGGAATAGTGAGCAGACCCACTATAGTAAGCGCAGCTAAAGGCTGACTAGCACTTTGAATAAAAAAGCTGAGCGAAATGACCAGTAGCCCTATGCTGCTCAAAGCCATCGCAATACTCTCTGCTCTCGTTGGCACAATCGGCGTGGGTGTAAGCCGACGATAGCGATCCACACCCCAAAACATCAGCGCAAATAAGGTCACAATGGTGATGCCTATGCTAAAAGTGAGGCCAACATCAGTGCCGTAGCCGCTGAGCTGGAGTAGGCTTGCGAGGACAAGCCATTGCAGCAAATTTTTACCGCGATTGACCAAGCTTGTTGGCTGGGTAGTGATGCGATCGCGCACCTTCAAATAGGTTGCTAGGTCAATCTCATCCATACTCAGCAAATCTGTTCGGCTTGCAAACGGCTGTTCGGCGACCTGTTCTATCACGGCTGCGGCCTGCACTGGGCTAAACCCAACGCTCACCAGCTTTTGAATCCCAGCTTGATTGAGGCTAGTACCCAGCAAATGCCGCCGAATCTGCGATAGCCGCAGCTGCTCTATCGTGTATTCCAGCTGATTGGCATCGCTAATCTGCTCTAGCAGCCGAAAGTTGCGTACTAAGCTCCGCAACACTGTTTCATTGCTAGTGAGTGTCGGCACCGAAAACATTTTACCGATGTAGCCAGCGCTGCCTAAAATTTTGGCTTCGCCTGCACTGAAGTCCAGATCAGCCACATTGATGCTGACAGCTTTAGGCGCTTTCCCAGCGAAGCGCCTATTACTAAAGCTGCTAAAGCTGCTAAAGCGCGCATCACCAAAGTCGAGCTGAGTCATCACGTGAGCCGCCCGCAAGCTAATCGACTTTTGAAACTGAGCCTGCCGAAAGCTCACCGCACCTTCTAAATCCGCTTCGGTGAGAAAGAGTGCCCCATCGAAGCGATTCTTTTGAAAGTTAGCGGCCGCTCGAAACCTAACGCGCTCAAAATCTGCATCGGTATGCCAGTGAGCCCGAGCGAAATTAACGGATTGAAAGTCAGCCTGGGTAAAGCTAGTAGTGCCGTGAAAGGTGGCTCCCTGCCAGTTGCTAAGGCCGTTGAACCGGGTTTGGTTCAGCCGAACTTTGTCTGCGAACAGAGCCCCCCGAAAGCTACTATCCTGCTGAAATTGACTTCGACTAAATAAGGCACTCTGAGCGAATTTTGTGGCCTGCCACTGAGTTTGCTGGGTAAAGATAGTCTCTTGAGCTTCAACCCGGTTAAGAAAATAAATATTGCTGGCATTGAACGGGCCGTTGAAGCAAGTTTTGTTTAGCAGGAGCGGCCCCTGAAAGGCGAGCGTATCTGATTGGCGAATAGTCCCTGTAGGCAGTAAAAAGCGAGAAAGCCGACGAGAGTAAATACGTGGATAAGGTGTTGTGCTCTGCTGAGTAGCAGATAGTTGAATGCTGTGCTTTTAGTCTTCTAGCGCTGGCATAAAGGCGTCACCGTAGGCCGGAACGCGCTGAGCAATCCGACTGAGTTGAAAAATGCCCTAACTCAGTGAGCCGCTAAAATCAATGCCCAGTTAGGGAGAGCT
>ERZ1740052.777-NODE-777-length-10662-cov-21.409635_pt1 | contig 10662 bp, 11 predicted proteins | sample MGYA00581750_ERZ1740052 | MGnify/ENA primary metagenome ERZ1740052 (study PRJEB43018, sample SAMN04849743) | marine metagenome | isolation source: floating plastic debris | place: Pacific Ocean | collected 2008-08-30 | study: EMG produced TPA metagenomics... | reverse complement strand
GATTGACTATCATAAGTAACGGTCTTTCTTAATGGTTTGTAGTAAGCGATTTATCGCTCTCTTTAAAGCACTTAAGTCCTTACTAAAAACCAATATTAAGGAAATATCCCAATCATTTCAAATGTCAAAATTGGGATGCTTCCTATTCAAAAACAAGACATTTTACCAACTAACTGTAATAAAGCATCTGATAAAAAAACGCATTATCACAGATTATTTTCTATTTTTTATTCCCTATTTACTACTCTGCAATTACAGGTAACACAACATTTTCAACTAGTACACGTCTGAGAATATTAATCTCGCCAACATATTCTCTACCATCGAGTTCATAAAATACTAATAAAGTAGTAGAATTTTTTTGATGCGAACCTAATAACCTATCAATTTCGCTAATAATTTCCGTATACTCGCTTCCGGAAACATCAGAAACTGCGATAGTTTTCTTATCATTACTATCTAAACGTTTATCATTATTGCTATCAGCTTTAACTACTTCGTACCAGATTCCCCGAACAATCTTATCATCACGTCTTTCTAAAGCTACTTCTTGAGCATTGAGAAACAAAAAGTCATTTCGAGAGACTAATTTGACTGCTGATTTATCGTTACCATTGACAAATAAATAATTACGAATAGTTGATTCTTTTTTATCGTCAGAATTGTGACGAGAAATTGGTAAGGAATTAACAGGTGCCATTAAATAAGATGTACCTTCAAGTTCCTGAAAGTTACCCAAGCTTGTTTTTACTTTATTATCCTTTTCAGGTTTTTTATTTGCCAAATTATTTTCTGTAGGTTCGGTTAAAAAAAAGCGACCAATTTGATAGCCCCCGAAACCAAAAACTATAAGTACGAGAAAACCAATACCAACAATAAACCAGCGATTCGCGAATTTCATCTTTAATTATCGTGGAAATAATTAGTCAATCAATTTTGGATTTTAGATTAGCAAGTGGAAATAAATCTGAGGAACTAATAATTTTAGACTGAATCTGTCTTTTCTGAGAACAGAATCTAAAATCAGAAAGCCGAGAAGTTTGATTTAATTCAGATATTGCATCATTGTCAATAAGAGTCAGAACTCTTGTCCTTCCAATCTGAGACTAGAAACTAAGGTTTAGAAGCTCTGACTCCAAAAAACAGAAAATGGTGCTGCTCGATTAGATGTAATCGAAACTAATATGGCTAACTTTTAGCAAAAGATAAAATCCTACATTGGTTCAACTAATCAGTAGGAAATTAAATTAGTGTTATAAATTACTCTACTATTCCTTTAATTGTTACACAAATGTATTAAGTAAAATAACTAACCATAAATCAAATATCATATTATCACTGCAAATGCAATTTCCTAATTTAATCAAAGTTTCTATGGTTTAAGCCATGTTTTTCAGATTCGCTAGTTATTGATAAATTAGGTTTCCTACCAAATTTTCACATTTTTGATACGCCAAAAAACCCAGTTTCGATTAAAAAACCGGGTTTTTTGATACTAAAAATGACTTAAAGGTGCTACATAGCCCTATAAAAGAACTACTGCAAAACAATTCGCGAATTTAATTACTGTGCTGGGTTAGAAGAACCGCTAACAGGTTCAAAGCCATTATTTCCGAAAGTGAAATCAACGTCGGAAGTAATAGCACCGTCACTTTCAGTTTGAGTACCTTCCACACTGGGTGATGAAAAAGGACCCACACCAGTGGAAATTAGCTTCACATCATCTACTAGTATTCCAGAATCAACAATAGTGTCGCTTAAATCTACAATTCCAAAGCCTAATTCGTATGTTCCAGCTTCAGAAATTGCAACTTTAATAGTTTTAGTGTCTGTTGCTTCTGAATATCCTTCTACAGATTTGTCAGAAAAAGTTGGATCTGAGGTATCGGCTATTTCCAGAGCAAAATTAGCTCCAGAGGAATCATTAGAAGACTTACCGAGGGTGAAGAAAGCTGAATCGTTGAAAATTCCAGTTGGTGTAGCTTCATTAGTAAGAAGAGTATAGTCAAACTCTACAATATCTCCAGCTTGTGCGGTAAATGTTTGTTTGATTCCCGAACCTTCTGTCGCATCCCCATCAAGTAGAGCATCGAGAGAACCAGAGGTTAGACCGAGAAATTCGGATAAATCTGATTCTTCAACTGAACCACCTGAATCGCTAAAACCAGTGGTAATCAAAGCTTGTGATTCTGCGTCGGTAGGAGCAATCCCAATGTCGTTTGTCTCAATACTGGTATCACCGATGGTTCTAAAATTATCGAAAGTACCTCTATCCTCACCCGGTTCAGGAGGATTACCCTCAAAACTACCGTTGTTGATAGAGCTAATTGACATTAAAGAAGATTGCTGAGCTTCTGATTCTGTCCTTCTTACTTCAGATATATCTTCTTGAGGAGCAGAATTAGTTAAATCAGTTATGGGGTTTGTTTCATCTTCACTGGTCGTATTACCATTGGAACCATTCATGCTATCGGTTCCATCTTCACCATCTGTATTAGTGTCGGAAGCGGAGCCAGAATCAGTTGTTGTTCCATCCATACCATCATCGACAGATACAACAGCTTCGGCTTCTCTAACCTCTGTTCCATCTGGATTAATGCTTACAGATGATTGGGAATCTGAAGTATTGTTCTCTAGTTCTGGAGTAGTAGTTGGATTGATATCTGCCATTTTTCTATTTCCTCTAAAGTTCTAACTGGGATTCTGACCAAACTATTCATATAGTAAATGGTAAATTATCTAGATTTTATCCATATTAAATAATCCAATATAGGATATTGATTCATTTTCTTTGCTTTGAAAATTATTTCTAAAATTAATAGATTTTTTGATTATCTTCAAGTCTCGAATATATCAGCATTTCAACAATTAATAAAAAATAAAATAGTAAATTATTTTTTTATTATTATAGGAATTATGTTCTTTAAATTTTTTATCAATCAGGTGGATAAAACTTTCAGTAGTTGTATTTTTTGAATAAATGGGTTAGCAGTTTTCATGCATTTAAAGTAAATAATATAATCAATCAATGTTGAATATTTAATACAGGCAATGATAAATACCTGTAATATTCGGTGTAACAATATATTCACTAATAATCGTCAATAATCGTCTGATTGTTTGGTATTGCAGTATTGAATAATTTTTTAGCATTTGAGATTACAGCAAATTCTGGATATAGTTAGATGTATTAATAAACAGTAAAACTTATGTTTATTTCAGTTTATATAAAATATTAAAAATATAAATGAAATAAAACAGGCATCAAATTTGTTGTAAGCTTAAGTTTTTGTACTAATAATTTGTACTAATAAATTGATAGTGGAAATTGCACAACATTGGTGAGAAAATATAAAAGCATCTCCGAGTTTTCAGGGAAGGTATGGAATTATGGGTAAACCAAAAGTTTTTATTGATGGTGCTGAAGGTACAACAGGCTTACAAATTCACTCGCGTTTAAACGAGCGCAATGATATCGAAATTGTCAGCATACCTCCAGAAAAACGGAAAGATGCTCAAGCAAGGTCGCATTTTATTAACTCGAGTAACGTAGCAATTTTGTGTTTACCCGACGACGCAGCCCGCGAAGCTGTTAGTTTTGTCACTAATCCTGACGTGAAAATACTAGATGCAAGTTCTGCACATAGAGTTGCAAGCGGCTGGGTATATGGCTTTCCTGAATTAGAAGAGAAACGTAGAGAAGAAATTAAACACGCTAAAAGAGTCAGTAATCCAGGATGTTATCCTAGCGGATTTTTAGCCTGTATGCGTCCTTTAATTGCAGCAGGTGTTATCCCCAAAGATTTTCCCGCGACTATCAATGCAATTTCTGGATATTCGGGGGGAGGAAGGAAGCTGATGGAAGAATATCAAAGCCTTTCTGGAGAACAAGTAAATGATTATGCTTACGGTGTCTATGGTTTAACCTTCGGTCACAAACATGTTAAAGAAATGCTGACTCATTCGGGTTTGCAATCTCCACCGTTGTTTGTTCCAGCTGTAGGAAACTTTGAAAAAGGAATGTTGGTTCAGATTCCCCTACCTTTGCATTCTTTACAAAATCCACCTAGCACTAAATTGATTCACAAAACCCTGGAAGAATATTATCAAAACGAGAAATATGTTTTAGTTAATCCTCTGAATGGGGATAATTCTTTACGTAAGGGTAAATTTTTAGAAACTCAAGCAGCAAATAATACCAATCAAGTTCAATTATTTGTATTCGCAAATGACGAGACAAAAGAAGCTTTATTAGTAGCTAGATTAGATAATTTAGGAAAAGGTGCTTCTGGTGCAGCGGTACAGAATTTAAATATTATGCTAGGTTTGGATGAGGATTTGGGGCTGAGTTGAATTTTTTAACAACATTATTAGTAAAGAGTTTGAAGAATTTTACTATCCTCTGGTTTGAGAAGCTTTAGACAATAGCCAGGATGATTAATGAGGAAATCTGTTAAATCTTCCATACTTTATTATTAATCAAAATTAGTCATATTTTACTGTTTAATCCGATTACAAGTTTCATTAACAGCAGGTTTCCATTTATTTACTTCATCAGTAATGAAATAAGTAGCGGTAAATTTATCTTGACTATTTTGTACAATTTCTTGACGAAGAGGTGTCGAAGTTCCTTTTCTAAAAAGAATTCCTTCCCAAATCAATTTCCCGTCTTTCCAATCGGTTGCGGTCATATTGTAAGAATTACCATCCCCTACTACAGTCGAACGAATTAATTTTTTAGACGCTCCATTGTATCCAATAAACTCTTGGGAACTTACAGGTTTAGCATTATTTGGAGACCTTGTTTCTTGAGCTTTTCCTACATACCAGAAATTATTTAAATCTCTTCTGACACTCCAAATAAAAATACTATTAGCAGGTGCAGGTGCTGCTGGTTGCTGACATCTCCAAGTTCCTCGAAGATATTCTAAACGTTCCAGTTCTTTCGGTGGTTGAGGTTCCTTAGATTCTGTTTCTTGAGCTATAGCGCTATAGTTAACTGTAAATACACTTGAAGTCAAAATAGCAGTTTTGATTAATTGCCAAAATAATTTCATCTTTGATTTGTAAAATATCAGCTTCTTTCAAGCAATCATATCCCAATATGTTTCTAGTCTTTTAGAAAATCTCGGACTCCAGAAACTCATATCCAGATTAGCTTTCCAAGTACGTGTTATTCTAAACCAAGCATTAAACATAGCCATAGCAATAATTTGCTCTAAAAGGGAAGAACTAATTGGCTCTTTTGTATATAATTCATAACCTTGTTTAATATACTCCCAGGGTAGACATTGACGAATAGTTAGTTTATCAGCAGGTTGATTCCAAGGGATTTGATGCAAACAATCAAATATAGCACCTAAATAAATCGCTTTAGTACCCTCGTAACACTCTTCAAAATCAATAAATCTTTGAAATCCTCGATTATTTACGATGGTATTTCCTAAATTATTATCGTATTTATAAATAATTCGGGGTTGATTCAGAATTTCTCCAAGATATTTATAAATGTAGTCAATAGTATTTACTAAATCGTGAAAATATTCTACCTCTTTACAGATTATTAAAGAAGTTTCCAAAATGTCATTAATGTTCTGCTCTAAAGTTTTTCCATAAGAACATAAATTGTCAAAATTTGAAAAAATTTCCTGACTAACCAATAAATTAGCTAAACAAGCGTGAGCGGAGCCAATATTAATAGCAGTTCTAGATAACCAGTTATTAAAATTTAGATTGAATTGAGAAAACTTTTGCTCCAACGAGTAACCCGTTATTTCCTCAATAAGAATAAAGTTCTCAGATTCAAATACTAATTCCGGTACAACACCACTAGCAGCAGCATGTCTCAAAAATAAACTTTCTGTAGACTTGCGTTTAAAGGAATTTGGTTTAAGTAAATCAGTGTAAAACTTTAATATTACAGGTTTATTATTGTAATATCCACGTATAACCCGATTTTTATTGCCTTGAGATAATGGCTTTTCATTACTAATAGAAAAAAGTGAATTATCACTTGCAAACTTCCGTCCTGCTTCATATGCTAATTTTAGATAGCTATCCATAAAGACTTTATGCTGCGATATTTGATTAATTATAGATACAAATTAAAATAATTAAAGACGTTGCATTGCAACGTCTCTACATCACTGATATATAATCTGAAACAAATATGATTACTGTTGAGGTGCTTCTTCCGCTGCGGGAATTTCTAATGTTTCCTCAGCAGGAATTAATTTATTCAATACATTAATATAGCTCAAAACAGTATTACGCTGTTGTTCTAAATTAACCGCAACATTAATATTCTTCTTAGCAACAGCTTGTTGTAATTCTTGTATTTTACTAATATTCAAATTACCGTCTGTATCTTCAACTTTACCTAAAGCTGCTGCTGCTTCCTGTAAGCGAGTATTGGCCATACCAAAATTACGCTCGTCTAAATTAACCGTAACATCATACAAATCACCGCGAGCTTCCATCAAATAAGTACGGTTTCTTTCTGCAACCAACTGCTCTTTAGTTTCCTGTAATTCTCGCTTGAGTGGTTCGTCATCAGACGAAAATTGGGAACGTGCTTGAAACCAACCAGCACCGTATAAAGCTGCACCCGTAATTATCGCAATTACGATACCAATCAGAATTTTCTTAAATTTAGAAAACCCAGAACCTTTATTATCTTTATCAGTCGTATCAGTTACTTTAACTTCACCTGCTTCACTCATGGCTTTTCTCTACTGCTTCCCAGCTATGCTTAATCCGTAAAAAGTTTATAGTCTTTTTCTTTAATTATCTCAAGACTATCCTAGAAAAATTCGTAAATTAATATACGCAATAAAGGTTAAAGGTTAAAGGTTAGGAGTTAGGAGTTAGGAGTTGGGAGTTAGGAGTTGGGAGTTGGGAGTTGAGAACAACCAGGGAGCAAGATGCTCCCACTACAAATGGTTTGATTTATTTAATGTTGTTTTGTCTCCCCATCTTCCCCCTCTTCCCCCTCTTCCCCCTCTCCTCAAAGCGGATTCCGAGCGGGAACTCCAACCGAACGTGGAAATTTCTCTGGTGTAGTGCTAACTTTTCGCAAATACAAACAATGGCGATCGCCTTTACTCAAGGGTGTACTAAATTGTTCGATTGATTCTATTATCGCTCCCAACTTTTGGACGGCGTTTTCCATGTTGATATTTTCTTCTTCAGTCCAACTACCCCGATAAATTACAGCTAATCCTCCTTGTTTGAGCAATGGCAAAGTATATTCAGCACAAGCTGAAGCTGAAGCTACAGCACGAATTAACGCGATATCGTAAGTCTTTCGATGCCTGTTATCTCTGCCAATATCTTCGGCTCTACAAGTAGTAGCCCGAACGTTATTCAAATTAAGTTTGGGCAAAATACCATCTATAAAATTAATTTTCTTTTTAGTAGAATCAACTAAATTAATTGTACAGTTTTTAACTATAATTCCAATTGGTATACCAGGAAAACCCGCACCAGTACCAAGGTCAATTATTTTATTTTTTTTATTATCTATCTCTTTTCCTCTATCTCCTGTTTCTACCTCTTGTGAAATCAAAAACCTAATTCCTCGTAAAGAATCCCATAAATGTTTTTCCCAAAAATCTTTAGGGTCAATAATTCTAGTTAAATTTAGCTGACGGTTTCCTTCGAGAATCAACTCATAAAGACGCTGAAACTGTATTTGCTGTTGAGCAGACGGTTTCCAATTAAGTGTTTCTTCCCAGATATCCATCATCTTGGGTAAACAAGATATAGTTGAATCGTTCACGATTAAAATGACGAGTTATGTTTTTTGAGACCAAAATAGTATTTTAGATAGTAATCCGACAATTAACTCGGCAATTGTTTAAATAATAGGTTTTGAATTTGGAGAAGAAACCACAAATCCAACTCAAATTAGAACAAGTCAGCTACTCAGAAAAGATAAATGCTCACACCAAGTATAAATTGCCGGAATATCCTATATTGCAGGATATCTCTTTTGAAGTTTATCAAGGCTCGCGAATTGCGATTACCGGACCTAGTGGTGCGGGAAAATCTTACTTACTGCGTCTTTTAAATCGTTTAAGCGAACCTACAAATGGTAAAATTTATCTTGAAAATCGGGAATATCGACAAATACCTACAATCGAATTACGCCAATCTGTAATGTTTGTAGCGCAAGAACCAAAGCTGTTAGGAATGAGCGTTAGAGATGCTTTAGCTTATCCGCTTGTATTACAAAATTTATCCAAGCTTCAAATTCAGCAACGCTTGAGCTATTGGATGGAGCAGCTACATATTCCAGATGACTGGCTGGGAAGAACAGAAACACAGCTTTCCACCGGACAGCGACAGTTGGTAAATCTTGCTAGAGGTCTGGTTATCCAACCAAAAATCTTATTGTTAGATGAACCAACTTCTAATTTAGATATCGCTACTACTTCTCGCATCGTAGAAATTTTAAATCGGCTATACGAAAAGCACCAGACCACAGTTTTGATGGTGAACCACCAGCTAGATGTAGCCCAGATGTTTTGTACTCAGCTTTTGTACTTGCAACAAGGACGTTTAATGTCAAATCAACTAGCTTCTCAAGTAAGCTGGGAGAATTTACAAGAAACCTTGAAACAAGCAGAAACTGATGATGATTTTGAATTTTAAAAATTGGCGTGATACAGGACTATTAGGACGGGAGGAGGGATGACGGAAGTTAATAAATTAATAAATTAATAAATATTTTCCCATACCCCATATCCCATTGCCCTATGCCCATCTCATCATATCCCCGAAGCAATCGTAGAATGTTGAGTTGTAAATTGATTTTTTGGTTGATGTTTAGCTATTTTCGTTGCTGATTGCGAAATACTCTGAGAAACATTTGTATTTAGAATTTCGACATTGAAGCGATATCCTACGTTACGAATAGTTTGAATTAGACTTGGTTGACGTGGGTCTAACTCAACTTTTTTTCGTAAAGATAATACATGTGTATCAATAGTGCGTGGATTATCTATCGCGTCAGGCCAAGCACGACGCAATAATTCCGAGCGAGACAGAGGTATTCCAGCAGCTTGAGCTAATACATAAAGCAAACTAAATTCTTGGGGTGTTAAATCAATAAATTCACCTTTAAATCTGACTCGACGCTGTATTAAGTCAATTTGTAAAGCACCGTAGTCGAGATAAGCTGGCGCTACAGGAGTACGCTTGCGACGAACAAGCGCTTCTACTCGCGCTAAAAATTCTTGCATCCCAAAAGGTTTACTTAAGTAGTCATCAGCACCCGCTTTCAGACCCGTAACAATATCAGCTTCGCTATTTCGCGCAGAGAGCATTAGAATCAACGGCTGTTGTTGGCGATTTAACCAACGACAAAATTCGATTCCATCACCATCAGGTAAATCAGCATCTAGAACAACTAAAGTTGGTTGATGAGTTAGAAAGGCTTCTCTAGCTTGATAAATGCTAGCAGCCTGAAAAACTCTATAGTCTAATTGTTGTAAGTGCCAACCCAACAGCGACCTTAAATGAGGATTCCCCTCAATAATTTCTATACAAACCGAACCCACGGTGGCAAAACCCCTCATTCGAGTATGACTTTCAAGGTAACAAAGCCTATAGCTTCGGTTTTGTAACCGTTGTTACTCCAATTGGCATTTGCTTGACATTTATTGCTTTTTTTAGTTAGATAACATCTCAAGATGGTTATTTACTTGACCTTCTTGAGTTCTTAAATTTTGCAATTTTTGCTATACTGATATTAAAGTATTTATTAGTAGTTTTGTTGGATTTACCGTATTAACAAGCGATTAACTTCCTTTATGGAAAACTCTTGTTGTGTACTAAGCTTTATAATCCTTTTAAAATGAGTAGGGCTAGGTTATTTCTGAAATTATGGTGTAAAGCACTGATTTGTATAATGAATAAATGATGTAGAAAAAAGATAACAATCGCTTATTTACTCATCACATTCAGCCTATAAACGAATAGGATATGTTTAGAGGTCATGACAGTAACTAATTTTTCTTATGCAAATTTTATTCAACTAAAATTCATGTCTAGGCGAAAAGTCATATTTTGCATCCAGACTTGAATGATTTACGACCCTCCCGAACCAACTATAGCCGATACTTATCTCTTATCTTATGCTCCAAGACACACGAACCATCCGCTACTATCAAACGTTAACTGATGCCTTCGTCGAAATGTGGAATCGGGGTTATCGTACAGATGATATGCGGATTTATCTAGACGGTTACTTAGCCGCACTAAGAAGTAGCAATGGCATTGAACCTTACTTAATTCATCGTCTAGAAGAAGAAGCTACTCGTTTCCTATTCGATGTGTCAAACTTTGCTGTGACTCAACCAGAGGCAGAGCCGGATTACTATCAATAAACTTTCCTGTGTAAATTAGTAGTAATCATTGCTTGACGCAGATAAGTATAGCATATTTCCTGCCAATATCAACATTGGCTGTGGTGTGATTTCTTTTATTTATGGATTTTTTTAGGTTTTGCAAAAATCTAGTCCTATAAATTCCCCTCACTGATTCTATTGGGAAAACCGATGGGTCTGTGAGGGGATTCTTGTACTCGGAATCCTTTATCTGGCGTTGCTGATTAAAAGTATGAATAGCACTCCCCAATAATGGGGAAAATATAATTGA
>ERZ1740052.776-NODE-776-length-10663-cov-10.193722_pt1 | contig 10663 bp, 11 predicted proteins | sample MGYA00581750_ERZ1740052 | MGnify/ENA primary metagenome ERZ1740052 (study PRJEB43018, sample SAMN04849743) | marine metagenome | isolation source: floating plastic debris | place: Pacific Ocean | collected 2008-08-30 | study: EMG produced TPA metagenomics... | reverse complement strand
TACTTGCTACTTGCTACTTGCTACTTGCTACTTGCTACTTGCTACTTGCTACTCTCTACTCCCTACTCCCTGCTCTTAACTACGTTTTTAACCATCATGGTGCGTTGCGCTTGGGGACAACACACCCTACAATTATTGAATTTAATCATCAAAGCAGATAATTAATAATCTAAAATCTAAAATCTAAAATCTAAAATCCTGAAGCGCGAATGGTTAAGCCTAAAATCTCTAAAAAAGTCTCTACAGCTTTGATTAACTCTTTGGGTGCAGGAGTAGTGCCCAGGGTTGGATTGGAACATATAGCTGTAGGTAGGGAAAAAGAATTAAACAGTCTTTTACAAAATATCGAGGATGTTGCCCAAGGAGTAGCCGCATTTCGGTTTGTGATTGGTAATTATGGTTCCGGTAAAAGCTTTATGCTGCAACTTGCTCGCAATCGAGCGATGGAGTTGGGTTTTGTCGTTACCGATGCTGATTTATCTTTGGAAAGACGATTAGCCGGAGGTAATAATCAAGGTTTGGCTACTTATCGCGAATTGATGAGTCGTCTTGCTACAAAAACTCGTCCCGATGGTGGTGCTTTTGTTTCGATTTTGGAAGGATGGATTAATAAAATTCAGCAGGAAGTAGTTCAAGAAAGTGGAATGAAGCCCAACGATGAGGGTTTTGACGATGCGGTAGAAAAGAGAATTAGAGAAGTAGTTCAACAGATAGAAGATTTAGTTCACGGTTTTGATTTTGGTAGCGTCATTGTTGCTTATTGGAAAGGATATCGTTTGGATGATGACGATTTAAAAAATGCAGCTTTGCAGTGGTTGCGAGGAGAATTTAATACTAAAACTGAAGCCAAAACGGCTTTGGGAGTACGAGTAATTATCGACGATGAAAGTTGGTATGACTACGTTAAGCTGTTAGCCAAATTTGTCGCGGAAATTGGCTATAAAGGGCTTTTAGTGTTGTTGGATGAAGCAGTGCATTTATATCAAATTTCTCCTAAAGCAAGTCGCGATAAAAACTATAGTAGACTGCTAGCAATTTTTAATGATGTAATGCAGTGTAAAGCCGAACATCTTGGGGTGATTGTCGGTGGAACGGTTAAGTTTTTAGAAGATTCAAATAGGGGGTTATTTTCCGATTCAGCTTGGCGAAGACGTACTAAAGAAAGTCGTTTTGTAGCCAAAGCTGGAGTACAGGAATATAATGGGCCAGCGATAAAGCTTAATCCTTTGAGTGAATCAGAAATTCTCAATTTATTAGAGAAATTAGCTGATATTCACGCGCTTAACTACAACTATAAAAAAGCTTTAAGCAATAATGATTTAAAAGAGTTTGTCATAGAGATTGTTAATCGTTTGGGTGCTGAAGCTTTACTGACTCCCGGTGAAATTGTTCGGGATTTTATCAGCGTATTGAATATCTTGCATCAAAACCCGCAAATGATTTTAAGTGAAATAATTCATGATTCTCAATTTATACCTAGTAAAATAAGCGCGAACACAGAAGTTGATGAAGATGGGGTTGCGGAATTTAGTTTGTAAATTGGTAATAGGGCATGGGGCATGGGGCATTGGGTATTGAAGCGGATATTCAAATATGAAAGTATTTTAAATAACAAAAATTGGGAATTAATCTGTTCGCTATAAACTTTTTTCAAATTTATCGCGAAATAGGATTTTGTTGTATAACTGAATAGATTTTGATGAAATAATTCAAATATTTTTTATTAATAGCATTTAAGCAATTGGAGCTAGAAAAATAGTATTCTGTTTTTTTAGATGATCTGGGAAAAAAGGTTAAAGGTTAAAGGTTAAAGGTTAAAGGTTAAAGATATTTCCCAATTACCAATTACCAACTACCAATTACCAATTACCAATTTATAAATAGTAATCTCTATGCAACTTGTTCACGGCTTACATTTTAGGAACCTGCGAGGAGATTTGTTTGGTGGTTTAACTGCTGCAATTGTTGCTTTACCATTAGCTCTAGCATTTGGGGTTTCAGTTTCACCAGAAGATGGTGCAATTATGGGGCTTTACGGTGCTGTTTTTATCGGCTTTTTTGCAGCATTGTTTGGTGGAACTCCATCCCAAATTTCTGGCCCTACTGGTCCGATGACGGTAGTAATGGCTACAGTATTTGCTACCTTCGTAAACAGAAATCCAGGAACAGAAGGTATGGCGATCGCCTTTACTGTGGTGATGATTGGAGGAGTTTTTCAAATCTTTTTCGGATTACTGCGGTTGGGGAAATATATCACTTTAATTCCTTACACTGTGATTTCCGGTTTTATGTCGGGGATTGGATTTATTATCTTATTTCTGGAAATTGCACCTTTTTTCGGACATCAAGGTTCTGCAAATGTCATTGAATCGCTGCAAAAATTTTCTGAATATGCTAATACTGCTAATCCGGTAGCGGTGGGATTGTCTGTTTTAACCTTAGCTATAGTATTTGGTTCCCCTCCAAAAATAAATCGAATTATTCCTTCACCTTTATTAGCGTTGGTAATTTGTACGCTGATTTCCGTTTTTGTATTTCCCGATAGTGGTATTCCAGTTATTGGAGAAATTCCGATGGGTTTACCCAAACCCCAACTCCCGCGATTGGATTTTAGCCAAATGCGAATAATGATAGAGTATGGTTTGATGTTGGGAATTTTGGGATCTATCGATTCGCTATTAACTTCCTTAGTTGCAGACAATATTACTCGTACAAATCATGATTCCGATAAAGAATTAATCGGACAGGGAATCGGTAATTTACTCGCTGGTTTATTCGGGGGATTACCCGGTGCTGGTGCAACAATGCGAACTGTTATTAATGTCCGTGCCGGTGGAAAAACGCCGATTTCGGGGATGGTTCACGCAATAGTATTATTAGTAATTGTTTTAGGTGCGGGAAAATTAACCGAAAATATTCCTCATGCAGTTTTAGCAGGTATTTTAATCAAAGTTGGTATAGATATTATCGATTGGAGTTTCATTAAACGCGCTCATAAAATATCCATTAAGGCTACTGGATTGATGTACATAGTATTATTTCTTACGGTCTTTGTAGATTTAATTACTGCTGTAGCCGTCGGAGTATTTTGTGCAAATATATTGAGTTTAAAGCGTTTAACCGACTTACAAGCTAAAGAAGTTAAAGCTGTAACAACCCCCGATGGAAATCATCATCAATTGGGTTTAACTTTAGCAGAAGAACAGATTTTAGCAAGGGGGCAAGGTCGTATTTTATTATTTCACCTTGGCGGGCCAATGAGTTTTGGTGCAGCAAAAGCAATCTCGCAGCAAATGTCGATTGTAGAAGATTATGATGTATTAATTTTAGAATTTAACGAAGTTCCTTATCTTGGAGTAACGGCAACTTTAGCTATAGAAAATATGGTTAAAGAAGCCTACGAAAGACGGCGAACTGTTTATCTTGTCGGAGCTAGCGGTATAGTAGAAGATAGATTGCGACGATTGAAAATTTTACGAAGAGTGTTAGAACAAAATCCAGTAAATACACGTTTGGAAGCTTTAGAAAAAGCAATGGTTCTTGTTAGCCAGCGTCATGTAACATCAAGTTAGGTGTAATTTTTGTTTTTCGCAGTAATTGTAATCAGGACTTACGCAATTGTCACAACACTCGGCTGGTGCGTGACACTGAAAACCCTATCGCTACCTTAAGAGTTAGTCAAAGTGTCACGTGCCCCTACAAAAAAATGTGCCGGTTACGTAAGTCCTAGTAATATTAATTAAAGGTTGAACAAAAGATGTCAGCGAATAAAGTATTTGTATATGCCGAGTATCAAGTATCTATTCCTTTTAGTCAAATTGATTGGAAATCTATCAATGTAGAAATGAAAAAATTTCCAGGGTTGAAATCGAAAACTTGGTTAAGCGGGATAAATACTAATACTCTTGGTGGTTTTTATGAATTTGATTCCGTAGACAACGCACAAAATTATATTGATGGATTATTGATTCCATTCGCTTCGCGAATCAATGGAAATCTGAGTGTGAAAATATTTGATGGTGATATTACCGAAGAAGCTAATATTGGGATGAATTCTCCGTTTTATGATTAGTTCGGTAAAGCTATATAATAACCATCAAATCTTAATTTTTTTTGATTCTATGATAGTCAATTTGCGAGCATCCCAATGCAGGCAAAAAGTCCGCAGGCTGTAAGCCTGGAGCTACGCAAGCCAAGCCCCTCTTCAGGGACTATATAAAGATGTTCTTAGCCCCTGAAGAGGGGCTTCGTTTTTGTAGCCGCACCCTTATAGGGTGTCGGGTAAAATGTTTTTTTAAAATTGGGATGCTCCCGTCAATTTCGCATATAATCTTGATTAATAGCTGCGTTTTCTATCTGATTACGAAATATATTGATTAGCAAGTGAATACATCAATTCATATAAATCTTTATTCAACATTAAAAGAATACAATTTCTTACTTCTTGGGGTGTAGCAATTGCTCCCCCTGTATTCAGTCGCTGAAACAGTTCATATTTAACCATTGCATCACTTTCTTTTTCAACAATGTTAACTGCAATTTTAGCCCGCTTAATTAATAAACGTTGTGCTTGAGTAAATGAATTATCTTTATCATTTGAATCGTCCCATTTTTTGCCTTGTAAAGAAGGTAAGTAGGTAGTTTTTTGCAAAGTTAATGAAGATTTGTTTTGTTCTTGCTCTTCTGTTTTAAGAATACCTACAAATTCATATATCGTTGACAATCTTTGAACACCATCAACAACATCCCAAACACCATCATCTCTTTGACTAACAAAAATTGGTGGAATTGGTATCCCCAAAAGAATTGACTCTATGAAAGTTGATTTTTGATGATCGGACCAACGAAAAATCCTTTGAAAATCCGGATGAATATCAATTTCATTATTTTGATAAAGGCTAATCCACTCACCGATAGACATTGAATATTCATCTGTACGAATTTCTTGCCTTGTTTTGTCAATTTCTTCTTGGAGGGGCATGATTTCAAATGTTTTAAAATGCTATTTGTACAACTACTACTTTTTAAGAGCTATACTTAACTATTCTATCGCCTAAAGAAAGTTTAGTTAGTAATCTGATTAGTTAAGTGAGTAATTTAGTGATTGTTTAGAATTACCCTTTGAACATAGGTTTTTACCTGTAGTTAAATCGAATGAATCGATTGAGACTTTGCCACAAGGTTTATCCTGTAATAACTCACACTGTTTATAAAGGAGTTAAAATTAAGACATGACTTACTTACTGTGACATTTCTTTATAAAAAAACATGGAAAGCGAAATTTTAGGTTCCCGTTACTCTATTAAAGAGCAACTTGGTAAAAAACCTGGAAGATACACCTATTTAGCATTAGACGAAGAAACTCAAAATTTAGTCGTCGTCAAATTGCTTAAGCTCGATCGCGATTTTGAATGGGATAGCTTAAAACTGTTTGAGAGGGAAGCACAAATTTTACAAAATCTTACTCATCCTCTCATACCCCAATATCTCGATTACTTTGAGGTTGATTCACCCGATATTAAGGGATTTGCTTTAGTTCAAAGTTATATTGATGCGAAATCTTTAGAAGAGCAGATTAAAAATGGACGTACTTTTAACGAAGCTGATTTAAAAGAAATTGCCCAAAAGATTTTAAATATTTTAATTCATTTACACGAACGTAAACCCTCAATTATTCACCGAGATATCAAACCCAGCAATATTTTACTAACAAACCGTTCCGGGAATAGTGTTGGTGAAGTTTATTTAGTCGATTTCGGTTCGGTACAAAATATTAATGTTGTTGAAAATGGTACTTTAACGGTTGTTGGAACTTATGGTTATATGTCACCAGAACATTTTGGTGGGCGTGCTGTTCCTACTTCCGATTTATATAGTTTGGGAGCAACTTTAATTTATCTTGCTACTGGTATCCATCCAGCAGATTTTCCTCAAAAAGATTTACAAATTCAGTTTGATGATAAAACACAATTAAGCGAGCATTTTTCTAATTGGTTGAAAAAAGTACTAGAACCCAGTCAAGAAAAAAGATTTAATTCAGCACAAGTAGCGTTAGAAGCTTTACAAAAGCCAGAGATAGTTAATCTTAATTTTGCAAATCATATTGCGATTAAACCAGTAGATAGCAAAATTTTATTAAATAAAAATTCCGATAAAATTGAGATTTTACTACCGGGAACTGGATTCAAGCTATTTAATGTCTTCGGTGGTCTAATTGTAAATCTATTGCTGACAACCTTTGTCTTAATTTTCTCTTGGTTACTAATAATACCAATTGTCGGATGGATCTTTTATTTACTTCTGGTTTGGTCAGTGTTTTTCAGATGGAAAGATTGGCTTTTTAATATTTTTGGAAAAATCAGACTGGTTATAAATAGAAAAAATATTTCTTTAAGCTATGAAATTTTCGGTTTTCAATTTAAAATACCTCGCCCATCTCCTCGCCACCACGTTATTAAGCTAGAATACACTAATTCTTTTTTCAAAGAAGAAAAAGGATCTAAAGGAAGTGTTTCATATAAAGAAATTCCACCATCAGTCATTATTTGGGCTGGAAATACAAAATATCAACTTAGCCGAATGACTGAAACAGAATTAGATTGGTTGAGTCAAGAACTTAGCGATTGGTTAGAATTACCCCTTCAACATCGGTTAATACCTTTAGTTAAATCTGATTGATTTTGGATTAAGAGGGAATGCTGTTGTTAGGTAGCTCTGAAGGAATATCGCTTATGATAGATATATTTTATTTCCATGATGAGCGTAATCCTTGAGATGATACTATTGCATCAAAATATAAAAATCAGGGATAAATAAAATGGTTGCAGAAAACGATTCTTTGCTCGGACTCGATGATTCTAACGTTGAAACAAATCGAGATCCTCTAACTGGTGGCATTAGTCTTAGTAATGTAGAAGGCGAAGGCAACATATTAGAGGTAACGAGTATCGGAGAAGTTACAGTTCCCACCAGCATCTCTACAATTGAGTTAGGAATTCAAGTAGAGGCAGCAACAGCAGCAGAAGCTCAACAGCAAGTCGCTCAGCAGACAACGAGTGTGGTAGATGTGCTAGAAAACCTCGATGTTGAAGAACTTCAAACCACCTCCCTTCGATTGTTTCCAGTCTATAGCTTTGAAGACGATACTCGAACACTAACTGGCTTTGAAGCTCGTAACACCCTTTCTTTTGAATTGCCAAACGAATCGGCAGGAGTCGCTATAGATGCAGCTATTGAAGCAGGAGCAAATCTAGTACAAGATATCAGCTTTTCAGCCACAGATGAAGCCTTACAGCAGGCACGTTTGCAGGCACTTCAACAAGCCATCGAGCAAGCTCAAATTGAGGCTGAAACTGTTTTTAAAACTTTAGACTTAGTTGCTGAAGAAATTGTTGGCATCGAAATTTTGTCAGTTGGTGCATCAAATCCAACCTCTCAACCCCTTCAATTTGAAGCAACCGCTCAGAGAGATATAACACCCATACTTGGCAGCGATCAAATCGTACAAGCGAGCGTTGCTTTAGAAATTCTGTATAGCGAGCAGTGAGCAGTTAGAAATTGGGGATTGGGTAGTAGGTAATAGGTAATAGGTAGTAGGTAATAGGTAGTAGGTAGTAGGTAATAGGTAACAAGATTAAATTTTCCCCTTGTCTCCTTGTCTCCTTGTCCCCTTGTCTCCTTGTCCCCTTGTCCCCTTGTCTCCCTCTCTCCATCCTCCCACGCCCAATGCCCAATCCCCAATTCCCAATCCCCAATTCCCCATCTTAATTGTTGCATCTTGTAACAACTCCTAACCCAATTTGGGTAAAACAGTGAAAAGTAGAAAACGAAGTATTCTGTCGTTCAGTAAGTAATGGAGATTTCTAATATGCCTATTTCAGACACTCAAGTTTATATCGCTTTAGCAGTGGCTTTAATTCCAGGCGTTTTGGCTTGGCGTTTGGCAACTGAACTCTACAAGTAAACCATCAAGTAAATAATTTTTATTTCTTTACACTTTTGTAGAGTTTGTAATCCTGGCAATTCTAAGTATCTTTTCCGGAAAGTTGTAGCTATAAGCTGTAATTTACTTAAGAAAATACGCTTAGAAAACCCAGGGTTGTTTTTTTTACTATCAAGCTAAGTGTAGCAGTTTGAGAAAAATGAAGTAAGATGGCAGCAAATGAAAACCGTAAATACATGGTTCTTAGATATTTACCAAGTATCTGTTTTTTGAGGAGATTAAGCCCACCATGAATGCAATTCAACCGTCAAGTCCGGAGCTACAACCGATACAACGGCGCAGGACTATCCCTCGACCAAAGCGTCGTTTACGCCAACGTTCTTATCAAATAATGGCGCTAGAAACAACAGTTAAAATAGGGGTTAACTTCGCTATTTCCGCAGCCGCAATATCTGCTTTAAGTCAGCTTTTACCTCATCATTGGTCGGGACAGGAGAAGTTACGGCAAGTACGTACTGAAGTTAAAACTGCTCAAGAACGTGTCAACAATCTAAGGGAAGAATTTAGCAATACTTTTGATTCCCGACAAACTAATAGTATTATGCAACAGTATGGAAATCGCATACCCTCTAATAAAAAACAAATTGTATTGACTAACAATACAACAGCGGCTGAAATTAAAGAGTCCACACCTTGATATTTAGAGGAAATATTATTGAAGGCGTATCATAAATGCGATTCCTCTTCGTCTGTATATTTAAGTGTTCCTTCCAAAGTTATAAAGCTAACAGCTAATAGTTAATAACTAATTGCTAATCCTGTTAGATTATTTTTAGTATAGTTATCATCTATTAGCTGTTAACTCGTGAGTTGATTTAGGGTTTTGGATTATCGTTGTCGCGAATTGCTGTCTTAAAATCTAATCATAAATCGAAAATATAAAACCCATAGGAAATTAAGTAAAAGTACCAAGTATCTTACAACATATCCTCAATTGAATTTACTATCTGAAATTATTCAATGAAGCGCGAAAAGTATTACTAAACCTATTTCATTCATTAATCTTCCATTCAGGGTGCATTGGAAGTAGTAATTCATTTAACCAATCTTCTACTTGGAAGCGTAGACGCATGGTTTGGCGATCGGTTCCCGTAGCGTGAGTTGGTAGTTTTTTCAAAGCCCGATTATAATCGGCGATCGCGCAGTTCCATTCGCCCCATGCATGGTAAGTTCTACCTTTCTCAGCTAAAATATGGCTTTCTAATTTTCCGAAAAATAGCGCTGTTTCAAAATTATCAATCGCTTCGTTAAATTCTCCGAGTTCGCGCAAAGTTATACCTCGGTTGATCCAAGCTCTAACATGAGTAGGATTTAAATCTAAAGCTTTTTCATAATCTGCGAGTGCTGCTTTTAAATCTCCAATACCAGCATAATAATTAGCTCGGTTATTGTAAGCACTAGGCAATCCGGGATTTATTTGTATCGCCTTATTAAAATCGCGAACCGCTTTTTCTTCTTCACCACTTTGAAAATAAACCAAACCCCGATTATTATAATCAATGGCATTATCCGGATGGCGCTCAATCAACCGATCCAAAGCAGCGATCGCCCGATCGAAATCGCCATTTTTAGCAGATTTTGAAGCACAGGAGCGTAAATCTTTATCTCCATAAGCGTAGAATTGACAATTACTATCCTCGTGGCTATAGTCATCAGCAGTAAATCTCGCAGCATTAAGTTTGCTGATGTTATCTTGCTTGTCACCGAATGTTGAAAATAAGTGAATCTTCATATCATCCTTGCCTGAGTTGGTTAGTAAGTCCGCTTTTGGTGGTGCCCCTGTGTAAGTAGGATTCATCATCCATTCATTCCAAAAAACCCAGCGAGTAATTATACTCTCTGGCTTGGGATTAATAATAGATACCAAAGCCTCATAGCCAATTCCAGAAAATAAATAACAAATAATTGCAATTTCAAGCGCTTCCCGACTTAGAGAGCTTTGCAACTGGTAGAATGCCTTAACAGTGAGCAGTTAACAGTGAACAGTGACCAGTTTTAAGGTAGCTACTAATAACTGCTAACTGCTAACTGCTAACTGATAACTAAAAAGCAACATGGTAAATACAATTTCTTATCCAGACGCTCCCGATTTAGCCGCAGATGATTATATAGTCATCGGTTTAGCAACTTGCTTCGTCAAAGAAGATGGAGAAGTGCATCAAGTTGACGTAATCGAACCTATTCCTAGCGCATCTTTAGAATCACTCTTCAAAGGAATTCCGACTTCCTACAAATCAGCAGTAGCCACCACATTAGGAAAAGTATTCGATGGTGAAACAGCCCACAAACCGGCAGAATTAGATAATTCCGCCCAAATAGTCAGCGATTTTAGCGAAAGAATTTTTGCAGCAGCACGCACCTACAAGCGTAAAGAAGAAGCACAATCTTTGATTCCTCTAGGTGAAACCTACAGCGAATTTACATACTCTACAGAGAAAAAGCGAGTATTGAACGCTCAAAGAGTAGTAAGTAAAGACGATAATGTAAAACAGCATTCCCATACTCATAAAGTTTTGTAATTGGGAATTGGGCATGGGGCATGGGGCATGGGGAATAGGTAGTAACTTGTTAAACATGTAGGGTGCTGTGACGGTTACGATCGATTATCATCATTAATGCAATAAATTGGTTATACCGTCACGCACCAATCAACTGCCGCCC
>ERZ1740052.772-NODE-772-length-10689-cov-5.787850_pt1 | contig 10689 bp, 11 predicted proteins | sample MGYA00581750_ERZ1740052 | MGnify/ENA primary metagenome ERZ1740052 (study PRJEB43018, sample SAMN04849743) | marine metagenome | isolation source: floating plastic debris | place: Pacific Ocean | collected 2008-08-30 | study: EMG produced TPA metagenomics assembly... | reverse complement strand
TACCTACATCACACTGCTACAACCTAATACCCTTGCTGCGTTCCCGCCCTGGGGGATTCAAAGGGAGCTAGTTGTGTAGAACTTGCCGGCTGCAAATTTACAATGTTTTTTTGAAACATAAACAAAAAATTATATCTTTTTTTTGTAACATTTTTAAAACATTGAATACTAATAAAATGTTTTAAGTAATTTTATAAATTAATAACTAATCAAATCATTCACAAACATGGAAAATCAAGCAAGTAGTAAAAATATAATTCTTAATTATGGTATTATATTAGGTGTAATTAGCGTATTTCAAAGTTTAATAATGTATGCTATGGGAAAACATTTACAGCCACATTGGTCTGTAGGAATAATCTCAGGAATACTTTTAATAGTCTTAATTGTACTTGGAATAAAAAAGTTTAAAAATAATAACAATGGTTTTTTATCTTTCGGACAAGCTGTTAAGGTAGGTGTAGGTATTGCCATTGTTGCTGGACTTATTGGTGTTATTTACAATTATATTTTCATGAACATTATTGAGCCTACTTACATGGAACAATTATCTGAAATACAATTGCAAACAATGATAGATCAAGGATATTCTGAAGAACAAATTGAAACTACACAAGATATGACTAAGAGATTCTCAAGTCCTGCTCTTTCTGCTGCATTTGGTATTATTGGTGCTGCTATTGGAGGATTTATAGTTTCTGCAATTGCTGGTGCTATCATGCAAAAAAGAGAGGAAGACACTTTTTAAGCAATAATAATATTGTAACTTTACCATCTAAAACTGGTAATAATATATATTCATGGATATATCGGTAGTAATACCACTTTTAAACGAAGAAGAATCTTTACAAGAACTATATGATTGGATTGCAAAAGTTATGCAATCCAATCACTTTTTATATGAAGTAATCTTTATAGATGATGGTAGTACAGATACTTCTTGGAAAGTAATTCAAGGTTTAGTTGAAAAAAATCAAGAAGTGAAAGCAATACGTTTTCAACGTAATTACGGAAAATCTCAAGCTTTAGATGCAGGATTTGCTGAAGCTAAAGGAGCTGTTGTAATTACTATGGATGCTGACTTACAAGACAATCCAGATGAAATTCCTGAATTATATGACTTAATCATTAAAGAAAATTTCGATTTAATATCTGGATGGAAAAAGAAACGTTACGATAATGTTTTAACTAAGAATATTCCTTCAAAACTTTATAATTGGGCTGCTAGAAAAACTTCTGGTTTACAGTTAAATGATTTTAATTGTGGATTAAAAGCTTATAAAAATGAAGTGGTAAAAGCTATTAAAGTTAGTGGTGAAATGCACCGTTATATCCCTATTTTGGCTAAAAATGAAGGATATTCAAAAATTGGAGAAAAAGTAGTAAAACATCAAGCTAGAATATATGGTGTTACAAAGTTTGGTGTTGATCGTTTTATTAATGGTCTTTTAGATTTGATTACCATTTCTTTTTTATCTAAATTTGGTAAAAGACCCATGCACTTTTTTGGTTTATGGGGCTCTTTAATGTTCTTATTTGGATTTACAACTGCTTTTTACATAGGTGTCATTAAGCTATATCGCGTTTATGCAAAGATCAAAACAATATTAGTTACTGATAATCCTTGGTTTTACATTGCTTTAACATCTATGATTTTAGGAACACTATTATTCTTATCTGGCTTTTTAGGCGAATTAATAATAAAAAGTAATCCGCTTCAAAAACATTATAAAATCAAAGAAAAAATAAATTTATAACACCTCTTTTTAATTAACTATGAAAGATATCTTAAGCTAAGCCAAACTTTGGTTAACTGATACTTTCGATGAAGAAACAAGAAATGAAATTTCTGAATTAATAAATAATAACACAGAAGATCTTACAGATAGATTTTATAAAAATACAGAATTTGGTACCGGAGGAATGCGAGGTGTTATGGGAGCTGGTACAAATCGTATTAACAAATATACTTTAGGAAAAGCTACGCAAGGTTTAAGTAATTATTTAAACAAAGTATATAAAAATGAAGAAATAAAGGTAGCAATTGCTTATGACTGTAGACATAACAGTAAAAAGTTTGCTCAGTTAGTTGCAGATGTACTTTCTGCGAACAATATTAGAACTTTTGTTTTTGAAGACTTACGCCCTACTCCTGAGTTATCTTTTGCTGTAAATCATTTAAACTGTCATGCTGGCATTGTTTTAACAGCTTCACATAATCCACCTGAATATAATGGTTATAAAGTGTATTGGACTGATGGCGGACAAATAGTTCCTCCTCAAGACGCAGAAATTATATCTGGAGTAAATAATTTGGAATTTAACGATATCAACTTCAATAAAAAAGAAGAATTAATTTCTTTTATTGGTGAAGAAGTTGATGAGGCTTTTTGGAATGCTTCATTAAAAAGTGGAACATTTGATATAAAAGGAAGAGAAGATTTAAAAATTGTTTTTACTTCATTACACGGTACATCAATAAAATTAGTTCCTGAAGTCTTAAAAAGAGCTGGATATACTCAAGTTCATGTTATTGAAGAACAAGCCGAACCAAATGGAGACTTCCCTACTGTTGAATCTCCTAATCCTGAGGAACCAGAAGCTTTAGCAATGGCTATCGAATATGCTAATAAAACAAATGCAGATATTGTAATCGGTACAGATCCTGATTGTGATCGTTTAGGAATTGCTGTTCGTGATACTGATGGTAACATGAAATTATTAAATGGTAACCAAACCATGAGTGTTATGACAGACTTTTTAATAAACCAATGGAAAGAAAAAGGTTTATTAAATGGTAAGCAATTTATTGGTTCCACCATTGTATCTACTAACTTAGTTAATGTTATTGCTGAAAGTTATGGTGTAGAAACTAAAGTTGGTTTAACAGGGTTTAAGTGGATTGCTAAAATGATTAAAGATCATCCTGAATTAGACTTTATTGGTGGTGGAGAAGAAAGTTTCGGGTTTATGGTTGGCGATTTTGTTAGAGACAAAGACGCTGTAACTTCTACTCTACTAGCTTGTGAAATTGCTGCTCAAGCAAAGTCTGAGAATAGTTCTTTTTACAATGAATTACTGAAAATATATGTAAAACACGGTTTCTTTAAAGAAAAACTAGTTTCGCTAGTTAAAAAAGGAATGCAAGGTGCTGAAGAAATCAAACAAATGTTAATCGATTTACGTAATAATCCGCTTTCTGAAATAGATGGTGAAAAAGTAACATTTGTAAATGATTATAAAACTTCAATCAGAAAAAATATTATCACTGGAGAAGAAACTACGATTGATATTCCTAAATCTAACGTATTAATTTACGAAACAGAAAATGGAACTAAAGTAGCTTGTAGACCTAGTGGTACAGAACCAAAAATTAAATTTTACATCGGCACAAAAGGTTCTTTAGATACAGTTGAAAATGCAGATGTAGTTGAAAAACAGTTGGATGAAAAACTCCAACGAATTATAAAACAGTTAGGAGTTTAATGAATTACTTTAAACGAATTTTATCTTTTGTAAAACCTTACAAAAAGCGTTTTATTTATGCTACAATGTTTAATATCCTTTACGCGATATTCAATATTTTGGCAGTCATGTCTTTTTTACCAGTACTATCTATTTTATTTAATCCTGATAAAAAAGTAGAAAAACCTGTTTATGACGGAATTTCATCAACTTTTGGATACTTAAAAAATAGTTTTTATGTAGAGATTGCTAATTATATAAATGAAGAAGGAGCTGTTAATGCTTTACTTATTATATGTATCATTGTTTTGATTCTATTTTTTTTCAAGAATCTATTTTATTTTTTAGGCTCATATCAAATGGCATATTTATCAAATGGTACTGTTAAGGATATGAGAGACAATTTATATAGAAAAATAATCTCTTTGCCTATTGGATATTTTACTGAACAGCGAAAAGGAGATTTAATGTCTAGAATGACATCTGATATACAAATTGTTGAAGGTTCTTTTATTTCATCTTTTGGAGGAATTGTTAGAGAGCCTTTAACTATAATTATAGTTTTACTGATGATGTTTGCTATGAGTTATAAGCTAACATTATTTGTATTTATAACCTTACCGCTATCTGGTTTAATAATTTCTTGGTCTACAAAAAAACTAAAATCCAAAGCTCTACAATCCCAACAAGAAAGTGGTACTTATCTTTCATTATTAGAAGAAACAATTGCAGGTTTGAAAGTTGTGAAAGGCTTTACTTCTGAAAATCGTTTTTTTAGAAAGTTTTCAAATTCAACAAAAAGACAAGAAAATTTAAATATACAGGTTACTCATCGTCAAAAATTAGCTTCACCGTTAAGTGAATTTTTAGGAGTATTAACAGTATTGGCAATTTTATTGTATGGAGGGAGTTTAGTACTATCTAATAACACTAAAACTCTTAGCGACTTTGATCCTGAATCATTTATCATGTATATCGGATTATTTTATTCAATATTACAGCCTACAAAAGCAATCGCGGGAATTTTTACCAATATTAGAAAAGGTGATGCATCTGCAAAACGTTTATATGATATTTTAGATGAAGCTAATCCTATTTTAAATATTGAAAACCCTATTGATAAAGAATCATTTACAACAGGAATAAGTTTTAAAAATATTTCTTTTAAATATGAAGATGATTATGTTTTAAAAGATTTTAATTTAGAAATCCCTAAAGGAAAAATGGTTGCACTAGTTGGTCAATCTGGTAGTGGAAAGTCTACAATTGCTAATCTTTTAATGCGTTTTTACGACGTAAGCAAAGGTGAAGTATTAATTGACAATGATAACATCAAAAATGTTTCTAAAGAATCGTTACGTTCTTTAATAGGAATCGTTACTCAAGATGCTTTATTATTTAATGACTCCATAGAAAACAACTTAAAAGTTGGTAATCCTAATGCAACTGAAGAAGAAATTATTGCTGCTACAAAAGTTGCCAATGCTTTAGAGTTTATTGAAAATTCTTCGAAAGGTTTTGAAACAAATATTGCAGATAGTGCTAGTAACTTTTCTGGTGGACAAAAACAGCGTTTATCTATAGCTAGAGCTGTGCTCAAAAATCCACCAATTATGATTTTAGATGAAGCTACTTCTGCTTTAGATACCGAATCTGAAAAAATAGTTCAATCTGCATTAGAAAATATGATGCAGAATAGAACTTCTGTAGTAATAGCACACAGACTGTCTACTATTCAAAAAGCAGATTTAATTGTTGTAATGCGAGAAGGTAGAATCGTAGAACAAGGTAAACACGAAGAACTTTTAGCGGCTAAAGGTGAATATGCAAAACTTGTAGAATTACAATCTTTAGACTGATGCTAAAAACTTCTTATAAATAGATAAATATTTTTCAAGATATAAATCAGAAGAAAAATGTTCGTTATAAAGAGATTCGATCTGTTCAGATTGGATCTCTTTTACTTTATGATAGTTTTCCACCCAATTATCTAGATCAAAATCGGTTTGAACCATGTCTGGATAATACTTTTTTACAACTTTTACAGATTCTCCAATATCTGAACATAAGAAAGGTAAGCCTTGTGCCATATATTCTACCAAAGCTAATGGATCTCCTTCTGAAGTAGAAGTTAATAAAGCCATTTCATACTGCTTTAATTCAGCTTGAACATTACTACAACCGGTAACAAAATGAATTCTATCATTAAATCCAATTTTATTGATATGGTCAACCAACATTTCATAATAACCTTTTTCTCCCCCTTTTAAGCTTGGAGTATATATTGTTAAATCTTTATTTAGTGATTTTGCAATGTCTATAGCTAACTTATGATTTTTTACTTTTTTAAGACTTCCAACTAAAACCAAACCTTTGGGCATATGGTTTTCATAATTAGATTTATAATAAAGCACAAAATAACATACCAAGACAACATGTTCTTATTTAATATTTACTTAATGAACAGCCCAATCAGTTAATAATTTAGAACATCCAATGTAAAAATGTGGTTTAAGTAGCGATTTATAAAAAAGAGGAACTCGTTTTTTTATTGCTATTTTACCATAATGATCATGAAAAATCACTGGTTTTTTAACGTTTTTAAATAACATTGCTTTTCTAACAAAACGATAATTCTGACGCATATGTACATGTACAATATCTGCATCTTCTAATTCTTCTATTAAATTTTTATAAGCTTGAATTTTGTTTTGATTTTCTTTCAAAAAAACAACATCAACTCCTTGATCTATAAAATCTAATAATTTTCCTTTATTTTTAAATAAAATAAGTTTTACATCATAGCCTTTTCTATAAAATAGATTAACTAAATTAAGACATACTCGTTCTGCCCCTCCTAAACTTAATTGATCTATTACTTGTACTATTTTCATACTTAAAATTCAGTTTGTGCTACTAAACCTATCTCTTTTGCTTTCTTTATCATAAAGTTATAAGAAGCTTCGTATTCATTAGGTATTTCTCCTTCTAAAATAGCTTCTTTTATTGCTTCTTTTATTTGACCGATCTCACGACAAGGTTTTAAATTGAAAGTTTTCATAATTTCCTCACCTGTGATTGGAGGCTGGAAATTACGAACTCTATCTCGCTCTTCAACTTCCTTAATTTTAAAACGTACAATTTCAAAGTTTTTATGATAGCGTCTAAACTTCTTTGGGTTTTTGGTAGTAATATCAGCTTCACATAAAGTCATTAAACTATCAATATCATCACCTGCATCAAAAATTAATCTACGAACAGCAGAGTCTGTTACTTCAGAAGCTAATACAATGGGTCTAGAACTTAATAACACCATTTTTTGTACAAACTTCATCTTGTTATTTAATGGCATTTTTAAACGCTTAAATAACTTGTAAACCATCTTAGAACCGACAAATTCATGAGAATGGAACGTCCTTCCAGATCTTTTATCAAACTAATTTGTTGGAGCTTTTCCTATATCATGTAATAACGCAGCCCAACGTAACCAAACATCGTTTGTATTTTCTGAAATATTATCAACTACTTCTAATGTATGATAAAAATTATCTTTATGAGTTTGACCTTCTACTTCTTCAACACCTTTTAAAGCGATTAATTCAGGTAAAATTTTATTTAATAAACCTGTTTTTTCTAAAAGTAAAAAACCTATCGAAGGCTTAGGTGAAGCCATTATTTTATTAATCTCATCAACAATTCTTTCTTTGGTAATGATTTTAATTCGCTCTACATTACTTTGAATTGCATCTAATGAAATTTTTTCAATTGTAAAATTTAATTGAGTTGCAAAACGAATGGCTCTCATCATACGTAAAGGGTCATCTGAATACGTAATATCTGGATTTAATGGCGTTCTTATTATTTTTCGATCTAAATCACCAATACCATCAAAAGGATCTAACAATTTCCCAAAAGATTTAGCATTTAAGCTTAAGGCTAAAGCATTAATTGTAAAATCTCTTCTATCTTGATCATCTTGTAACGTACCCTCGGATACTTCAGGGTTTCTACTATTTTCCGTATATGATTCTTTCCTTGCACCAACAAACTCAACCTCAATATCATTAAAACGTAACATCGCTGTTCCGTAGGTTTTAAAAACCTGTACTTTAGGCTTGTTTGGTAATAAACTTGCTACTTTTTGAGCTAGTTCTATACCGCTTCCTATTGTTACAACATCTATATCTTTGGCATTTCCGCGTTTTAAAATAAAATCACGAACAAAACCACCAATAACATAACTGTCTAAACCTAATTCATCGGTTGCTTTAGTTATGTATTCAAAAACTTTATGTGTTAGTGCTTCTTTAAAAAATTGATCCTGCATAAACTCTATTCTCGTATCACTATTACTTTTTCTCCTTCTAATTTGAGTATCGTTGATGATTTCTCAGATACTTTATTTTGATGCAAATTTACTATATAATCAACATCATCCAAAATAGACTGTTCTATTTCAGAAAAAGATTTAGGAGTTGGATTGCCGCTAACATTTGCTGATGTAGACACAATTGGCTTTCCAAACGTCTCTATTAATTCTTCACAAAACTCATCTTTGGCTATGCGAATAGCAAGTGTGTTATCCTCTTTATTGATAATATTAGCAGCAATACCCTTTGGATTTTGATAAATTATTGTTGTTGGTTTTTCTGCTTTTTTTAGTATTTCTCTAGCAAAATCAGGAACTGAAACATATTGTTCTAACATTTCAAAGGAACTTACCAAAACAATTAAACTCTTACTTTCTTCTCTGTTTTTAATCTTATAAATCTCTTGTACTGCTTCAGAATTTGTTGCATCACACCCTAATCCCCAAACAGTATCAGTAGGGTATAATATTGTTTTTCCTCTATATAATTCAGTTACAACTTCACTTATCATGATAATTTCGTTTTAAAATATGAAGGTTTACTTCTAAAAATACTCCTTTCGTAAATTATATCTTACGATACAGAAATTATATTACTTTAAAACCGCTAATTTACATTATGTTTGTTATAGTAAAACTATATTGAATGCATAAACATAAAATTAGTGCTGCACTTATTACTTTTAATGAAGAGCAAAATATTGCTCGTACATTAGAAAAATTAGTCTGGTGCGATGAAATTGTGGTTATTGATTCTTTTAGTAGTGATGACACTGTTGAAATTTGTAAATCTTACGGCGCAAAAGTTTTTCAAAAAGAATTTAATGGATATGGTGAACAGAAAAGCTTTTTAGTAAGTAAATGCTCTTACGATTGGGTTTTATCTATTGATGCTGATGAAGTTTTAACTAATGAGTTAATAGATGAAATAAAGACTGAGTTCAATAAGGAAAAAATTCCCTATAAAGCTTATTTTATAAACAGAAAACATGTGTATTTAGGGAAAGTTTTTGAATATGGTTATTTAAAAAACACTCCTATTCTAAGACTTTTTAACAAGAACAATGCAGGTTTTTCTGATAAAAAAGTTCATGAAACTGTAGAATACAAAGGAGCAAAAGGAAGATTTAAAAACTTCTTCTACCATTACACTGCAAATTCTGTAGAACAAATTAATTTAAAGAAAAATAGATATGCATCGTTAGTATCTGAAGAATATTTTAAAAGAAAAAAACGAGTGAATTTAATTTTACTTGTTTTTAAATATCCATTTACTTTTTTTAAGGAATACGTGATTAGAGGAAATATGTTTAATGGTTATGAAGGCTATGTTTGGAGTACTTATATAGCAGAATATAGCGTATTAAAATATTTAAAATTAATAGAAAGAAGAAAAAACAAGTGACTAAACCATACTCTTATAAAGAGAATGATGTTTTTCCGCTAAGTATTTTAATGAAAATTTATTGTTGACTTTATCATATGCTTTTTGAACAATTTTGTTTCTTAGCTCTTCATCGTCCATTAATTCTATAACTCTTTCTGACAATTTTTCATCGTCGCCTATATCACATAAAAAACCTGTCCTTTTATCCTCTACAATATCTCTAACTCCTAATGAATCGGTTACAACTACTGGTCTCTTTGCCAAGAAAAAATCTAAAACGGTAGATCCTAAACCTTCTGAAATTGAAGTAAAAAGTAATAAATCTAGTTTCGGTATTAGTGCATTAATATTTTTGATAAACCCAACTATTTTTACCGACTCTTGTAAATTTAAATCTTCAACTAACTGTTTGGTTTCAGCTAATAATCCACCATCTCCAACTAAATAGAATTCAACATTTTGCTTTTTATCTAAAATTCTTTTAGCTGTTTTTAAAAAAGTTAAATGATCTTTTTCGTATGTGAAAGCAGCTACATAAGCTATTTTAAATTTTTCATTATCTAAAAAATCAAAATTAACATCTTCTATTTCATTGAATTTATTAGTATCAATAGCACTAGGAATAACTTTTATATTGTTTACATCAACAAATTTCATCATTACCTCCTTTACCGCAGAAGAAATACATATAACTTTTTGAGTTTTTTGGTATTTAAATTTTGATAAAGTTCCTTTAACAGAAAACAAAACTCTCCTAGTAACAATAACAGGTACTTTTCTAAAAAAAATTGAACTTAATATTGCATTAGTATGCGCTTTAGATTCATGTGCATGAATTAAATCTATAGATTTTTCTTTGCACAGATTATTAATCTTTTTCGTCCAACTTAAAATATTTCCTTTATGAGTTATTTTATACTCACTTTCAACAATTCTCTTATCTATAGCAGAATCTTTTTCACATAATATAAAGCACTCAATATCATTATAAGCTTCAAGTGACTTAATAAGATTAGTAACCTGTCGCTCTCCTCCTCTCCAGGATTTTGCTGTAGTGATATGTAAAATTTTAATCATAAATTACTGTAAATATAATTTAATTTCTCAGCAATTTTTTTGTCATTAAACTTTTGAACGAATTCATAACTTTTCTCAGTTATTTCTTTTCGTTTAAAATCATCGTTCAATAATGCAATAATTTCTGATTTAAGTTGCGAAATATTATATGGATCAACATAAATTGAATCTGGCCCACCAGCTTCTGGAAAAACTCCTCCACTAGTTGTAATTACTGGAGTTTTGGAGTATAAGGCTTCAATAATTGGTATTCCGAAACCTTCAAAAATACTTGGATAAAGAAAAATTTTAGCTGTTTGATATAACGTTGCCAATTCTTTTAAATCTACACCTCCTAAAAAAATGACTTTTTTATGTAAATTATTAGTATTGATGTATTCTTGAACCTGAT
>ERZ1740052.765-NODE-765-length-10762-cov-9.770057_pt1 | contig 10762 bp, 6 predicted proteins | sample MGYA00581750_ERZ1740052 | MGnify/ENA primary metagenome ERZ1740052 (study PRJEB43018, sample SAMN04849743) | marine metagenome | isolation source: floating plastic debris | place: Pacific Ocean | collected 2008-08-30 | study: EMG produced TPA metagenomics assembly... | reverse complement strand
TTAAACTGTATTCCTGAATAACTACTGAACAAAACTTAGTTTTTATGAGGCTATAAGTAAGTCCTACAAGAATTTTATTTTTTATTTATAAACACGCTCTTAGAGGATGTTTGAAAAGTATTATGTTTAACATCAAAACCCTAAAAACCTAACCCCTAACCCCTTCCCTAGTAGGGAAGGGGAATAAGAAAACAAGGGTTTCAAAGTCTCTCTCCTGGTAGGAGAGAGATTACTCTCCGAGAAAACGCTCCGCGTTCATAGAGAGAGGTTATGCGTAATTTTTTATACTTTCCAAACATCCTCTTAGACATCTGCCGGAAATGAAAAAGACCTCTCTCCTGCAAGGAGAGAGGTACTCTACGAGAAAACGCTCCGCGTTCATGGAGAGAGGTTTTTTATTTTCCGGAGATATCTATTCTATTTGTCGGGCGGCAAGTCGAGCAAATAATCCTTCTTGTTCGAGCAGCTCCTCAAATGTACCCGATTCGACTAATCGCCCTGCTTCGATCGCATATATCCGATCGGCATTACGAATTGTACTCAAACGGTGAGCAATAACTACCCGAGTTGCTTTTAATTTATCTAAACTCTGGGTGACTATTGCTTGTGTACGGTTATCAAGAGCGCTGGTAGCTTCATCCATTAAAATAATTTTCGGCTTTAATAATATTGAGCGAGCAATCAGCAACCTTTGTCTTTGTCCCCCGGAAAGATTTGTACCACCTTCACTGATCACCGTATACATTTTCATTGGCATTTGCTCGATCTCTTCGGCAAATCCAGCCATACGTGCAGCTTCCCAAGCTTCATCTAAAGTTACCAATGCTCCACAGCAAATATTATCAAATATTGACCCGGAGTTGATCCGACCATTTTGCAATACTACCCCTAACTGTCGCCTTAGTGCCTGGACATCTAACCCTGACAAATCTTGACCGTCGTAATAAACTGTACCGCTTAAAGGTGTTTCAAATCCTAACAACAATCTAAATATAGTTGATTTTCCGCTACCACTAGGACCAACAAAAGCAATAAATTCACCCGGTTCTATTTTTATACTGATATCATCAAGAATCATCGGCCCATCTTCACGGTAGCGGAAGGTAAGGTGGTCTAAGTGAATTCTCCCTGTTACACGACCGGGGTCTGCACTGGCCGGATCGGCTTCTGTTACTCCTTGTACAATTGGTTTGGCTCGTTCCCACAGTGGTACAATATCTAAAATGTCGGTTAATGTATTGCTTAAACTTGTTACACCGTTGAGAAAAATTCCAAAAGCTGAATTAAAAGCTAGAAATGTACCCATATTCAGCCCATCACTTCCACTCGTTTGAGCGTTTTGAATAGCCGATATGGCAAACCAATAAAGCAGAGTCGAACTGATTAAAGGTAATACTTCGTTAAATACCGATAAACCATCATTGATATTTCTAATACCTATTTTCGTTTTAATTCGTTGACTATATTTTTTTGCCCAAGCTGCAAATGCTCGCTCTTCGGCCGCTGCTACTCTTAACTTTGATACTCCGTTGATTAATTCAACTACTAAGCTGCTGATTTTACCATCGGATTCTTCTAACTGACGGTTTTTACCTATAAGGAAATAGCTTGATGTAACTGTAACTATCACCGAAACTAGAGTTAAACCTATTCCCACCCAGGCTAGTTGCACGCTGTAAAAAAACATCAGCCCTAAGTTTAACAGCGAGAAAACCCCACTTAAAAGACTATTTTGTGTGGCTCCACTGAGTCTAGCGCGAATCTGACTAACTGCTAACAAACGAACCAGCAAGTCACCAGAAGAAAAACTGCGGAAAAAAGCTGGTTTGAGATTAAGCAATCTATCCCAAACTGCTGGCTGTAAGCTTGCATTGGCTGAATTCTCTACCCGCAGAGACAAAATACTCTGAGCCATCTGAAACGCCGTTTTTCCAATTGCTGCTGCAAATAAACCCAAGCCAATTTGTAATAACAGTGTTTGATTGCTATCGGGAATCGCATTGTTCACCAACATCGCCGTTGCTTGGGGAGTAAGCATACCCAGTAAAGTTCCCAGCATCCCAAGCACCATTACCCCTATAATCGATTTAATATTTCCCAGGGTACCGAACTTAAATAGCTCTAAGGAATTAGCAACCATTACTGGTAAAGGTCTATAGAACATTTGCGCTTCCGGCCACAGCGTTTGTGCGATCGCCTTAGTTACTAATTTACGAGTTCGGGTTTGTGGCTCAAATAAAAGATAATTATTTCCTTTGTGCGGTAACAATGCCACTGGGTTTTTGTCAGGTAGAGTATAAGCAAGTATTGGTCCTTGATCTTGTTTCCACCAATTTCCTTGCAACAACACCCGACGAGTACGAAATCTTGATGCGCGAGCAATTGCTTCTAGGGGATCGATAACTCGACGCATATCTTCCGATCTCGCGGGAGGGTTAACATTTATTCCCATCGTTCGACCTACTGCTCCGGCAGCAATCAACAATGGGGTTCCTTCCTGAAATATGTCAGATTTTTGAGAATTTAATACACCAGTTAATTGATCGTTAGCTACTTCTGCTGCTTGACTATTAAGTTTTCGCCGTTGTTGAAAACGTTGAAAATCCCGCTCTAATTGTCGCTTTTGAAGTAAATCTATGTATTTTAAAAAATAGCGATGTAACCGATCTAAACTGCCGAATATCTGACTAAAGTCATTCAACTCCAAGGTGCGATAAATTTGTACCTCAAGTAAATCTTCTGCTTCGATCCACATCGGGTAGGCTAAAGGAAAAACCACCGAATTATCTTCTAAGAGTAACTCATCAACACCCATCCATTTTGCGTTGTTATTTACTACCCGCACCCAAAAAACTTCATTTGTGGGGAGAGAAAGCGACTGTTGTTTTTCTAATGATAAGTAGCACGATTTATCTGGCGCAATTAAATTTCTGGGTAAGCTGAGTAAATTGTCATCGATAGTATTTCCTAAGTGTTTTATCCAATTTTCTAAAAAAGTGATTGCCCCTAGGTCAGAATTTGCAACTTCACTAAAAAAATCGGTTATTGGTAATAGAGACAATTCGGTTTGTTCGATAGCAACTGCTAAAATACCCCATTCTTCAAATAATTGAGTACCAAATACAGCTTCACCCGCACTGACGCTGAATAAGTAACGGCGATTACCTCTTAACTCTTCGTCAATAACTTTTGTCGCAAATAGAGCTAATGTACCAGATTTTACTAACCATACTTTTTGCGGGTCGTTTAATAAAAAAGGTTGATTGCCTTTAACTTGTTGAGTTATTTTATAGCGATTTAATTCAAGCATAAGTGATAAACCTGCGTAAAATTACAAATTATAAATATTCAGTCACCAATTATCAATTACCAACTACCAACTACCAACTACCAACTACCAATTACCAATTACCAACTACCAACTACCAACTACCAACTACCAACTACCAATCCCCAATCCCCTTACCCTTCCTTGTTGCCAATTAAACGAGCATATGCTCCACCTCGATCGCGCAATTCCTCGTGTGTTCCTCTTTGTACGACCTTGCCACGGTCTAGAACAATAATTTCATCGCAATCGCGGATTGTACTTAGACGGTGGGCAACGACTATACAGGAACAACCACGTCGCCTTAAGTTGCGGTCAATGATTAATTCTGTTTCTGCGTCCAGGGCACTCGTAGCTTCATCTAGTACTAGAATTGCTGGGTTTCTGACTAAAGCTCTGGCAATTTCTAAGCGCTGTCGTTGTCCTCCACTCATATTTGCACCACCTTCTGCTAGTTGAGCGTCATATCCACCAGGCATATTTAATATAAGGTCATGAATTACAGCATCTTGACAAGCACGTGTGATGTCTTCATCTGACACGGTTGGGTCCCAAAGCGTGAGATTTTCTCGGACTGTCCCAGCAAATACAAAGATATCTTGTTCTACCATTGCTAGAGAATTTGCGAGGATTGAGCGAGGAATTCGGTTCCTAGATATACCATCAAAAAGAATTTCCCCACTCCACAATGGATAAAGACCTGTAACCAATTTGGCAACGGTAGACTTACCAGAACCACTTGCTCCAATAAACGCAACTCGTTGACCTGGTTTAATAATTAAGTTTAAATTTTCAATTAGTGGCGGTTCCAAACGACTGTAACCAAAATTCATATTTTGCAGTTCTATGTAGCCTTCTAACTGAAATGAATCTTTTTGAATAATAAAATTTTGGTTATTAACCTCCTTGCTAACGGTGCGTTTTGATTCTGGATCGAGGGGATTCTCCAGCACATCGTCCAGTCGATTTAAGTCCGCTTCTAGTTCTTGGAGCGTGCTACCGAAACCGACTAAGTTATTAACTGGGCGGAGAAATTGCCGAGTAAGGCTTTGGAATGCAACCAAACTCCCGATACTCAAATAACCATCCATTACCAGAAAACCGCCGTAGACTAAAATAGAAGTTGTTGCTAACGATGTTAAGAAAATTGGTAAATTTGAGAGAATTTGAGTGGGTAGAGCCATTTCTTGCTGAGCGTTGAGCATTTTGGCATAATAACCGCTAAACTTAGCAAATAAGTCCGACTCTAAACCACTGGCTTTGACCGTTTCGATCGATTGGATACCCCCAATCGCAACACCAGCCACTTTTCCATTTTCTTGAGCAATTTTCATGTTGGCATCAATACGAGTCCGCGATAAAAATTGCAGTGCCAAAAAATTCAAAGCAGCAAACAAAATAGCTAATGTTGTCAATCTACCATCATAGGAGAACATAATCATAGCGTAAAAAACTATCATTACAGTATCGATAACAGTAGTTGCTAAGCGTCCCGAAAGTATATTCGCAACTTTATCATTCAGGTCGTTTCTATTACTGATTTCCCCCGTAAACCGCTGCGCGTAAAATCCAATTGGTAAGCGCAAGGTGTGCCAAATATAATTACCAGACATTGCTACCGATAGCTTAACCATTAAGCGTCGCAAGTACAAAAATCGCATTTGTGCGAGCAATATTTGAACAGCAGCAGTTAACGTCATTCCTACTATTAAAGGCCGCAGCCATTCTTGGCGATTTGCTACAAGAATTTCATCAACAAATACTTTAGTAAAACCAGGTACAGCTAACCTTGGTATAGTTAACAAAAGCCCTGCGAGTAAACAAAAAACAATCGCACTTTGAGAGGTTTGCAGACGAGAAGCAAAAGCAACGAAAGTACTCTTTTTTTTACCTCCTTTTTGAAAATTTGGGCCTGGTTCCATTACTAGAACAACACCCGTATAAGCTTTGTCAAACTCATCCCAAGTAATTTTACGACGACCGCTAGCTGGGTCGCTCAGATAAACGTAGTCTTTTTTTTTCGTAAAACCTTCTACAACTAAAAAGTGGTTGAAGTTCCAAAAAACAATGTAGGGTGGTTTAAATTCTGTCAGTTTTTGTAAGGGCTTTTTAAACCCTTTAGCTTCCAACCCATAAAATCTTGCAGCCTTAAGTACATTTGAAGCTTTACTACCATCCCGCGAAACACCGCACTCGCTGCGTAACTCCGCTAAAGGAACAATACGCCCATAATAAGCTAGTATAATTGCTAATGCAGCAGCACCACATTCTACAGCCTCCATTTGAAGTATTGCAGGAGTACGAACGTAATCCGGTTGGTGTTTAAAAAAAGATTTAATAGTTATCAAAGCACTACCAATATTCATACAAACAAATTTATAAAGTAGTTTTAGAATCAGTTATCAGTTATCAGTTATCAATTATCAGTTATCAATTATCAGTTATCAATTATCAGTTAAGCTGTTGAGCATTTAAATCATACATTTCAAATTATTGTTAGTTGTTAATTGTTAATTGTTAATTGTTAATTGTTCACTGTTCACTGTTCACTGAATACCAGTCCAAGAACGGAAGAGAGGAATTACAAAAGAAATAGGAGCAAGCTCGCTAACTTGTACTCGTACTTGTGCGGTAGTTCCTGGTGATATTTGTAATTCTGGACCTTTAGAAGAAGACCATTCAAAACCACTGGGGTTATTGGGATTTGTCTCCAATTCTGCAACAATTTGGACTATAGAACCACCATTTTTAGCAAGGTTTTGGGCTATATTTTGAGCCATCTCTTCGTTACCTATGACTGATGCTATCTCTTGAGTTGTCACCGGGAACTTAGCAATTTCTTTGACTTTGCCAACTATTCCACCAAAGCGCTCGCGTTTGACAATACTCGGAGTAATCTGTACCATCATATCCGAGCTAATTTGTTTGCCATCTTTATCAGCAAAATACATAACGCTCTTGAGTTTAGCGTTGTCATCCTTAGTGCGATCGATAGATGCAATGCGACTCCCAGCAGTAAGTGATTGACCGGAAACAATTGGAACTTCTGTAACAACACCGTCGTATGGGCTGGTAATACTGCTTTTATTCTCTATTTCTAACTTTAACTTATCGATGTTACGCTTTATTTCTTCGAGTTGATTTTTGTTTTCCAACTTTTTCTCAAGTTCTTCTCGATCTAATTGTGCTTTTTTGACATCAATTTCCTGAATTCTAGTTTGAATTTCTTGTATAGAATTGCTGTTTTGTATTTTTTTGGATTCTGTATCAGTCCTTCTAAGTTCGTTTTCTTGAATTTGAGCTTCTAACCCAGAAATTTTAGAAAGATTGTCATCTAACTGTTGCTTTGATTGCAAAAAGTTATCTTGAGAAATTGCTTTTTCTTTTTCGTATAGCCTCCGACGTATTTTCAGTCGCTGTATGAGTGTGGGTGTTAAGTTACGAGCTTGATTTAAACTTTGTTGGAGACTTCTACGCCGTGCATTAATAGAGTCAATACTTTTTCTACTTATAATTTGTCCAAAATCTTCAGTAGCGTCCTTGTTTTTCCGCAAATTGTCTAGTTGTCTTTTTAAGTTCTCCCGTTGTAAATCAAGTCCTTGCTCATATACTTTATCAGTTTGAATATTTTCAAGACGCAGTTGATTTTGCTTTGAAATCTCTTGTTCTAATTCTTGTACGAGTTGCGGTTGCTCAATTTTGGCGATAATTTGTCCTTTTTTTATTTTATCTCCCCGCTTAATCTGTAATTCTGATATTGTGGATTGACTTGATACTTGCAAAGGTACTACATTCCTGGGTCGAATTAGTACAGCTTGCCCGCTAACTGCGATGGGGATACGACCAAAAACACTCCAAATTGCAGCAGCAACAACTAAAAACCCAACTGTTGTTAGTGGTAACCAGGCTTTTGGGTTAACCACTCGCATCATTTGATCGAGTTGCTCTGGAGAAGATAAGCGTTCGAGTGATTCTTGACGAAAAAGTTGTTTATTTTCAGCTTTCATAATTGTTGCTCCCAATCTGTTTCTAGTTAAGATAAAACTTCCAACCGTTTGAGCATCCAGTCAAATCGCGCACCTCCTAAAAAGAGATTACTCATTAAAGCTGAATCCATTTCATCGTCATATTGCACATTTTGAGACAATTTTTGTCCTACTGAATAGGAGCTTTTACCATAGCCAAGACGATTAATTAAGCTTTCCAATCTAGCAGAAATTAAAATTGAAATTAATCGGTAAAAACGAGCGCCAATCGCGGAATTTTGCTGAAGCTGTACGAACAATTGTTGTTTTTTGATGACTAAAACTTTGGAAAATTCAAGGGTTGTGAAGGTATAGTTCGGTAAGCGTTTATCAATCAGGGTTGTTTCTCCAATAATTTCGCTAACGGAAGATGTTGCTATTTCATATTCTGGTAACTCAACTTCATCAGAGTCTTCTAATAATGAAAAGACATGAGTAAGCGAGCTAGTCGGATTTTCTTCTTTAAAACATACAGACACACTACCTTGTATCAATAAATATATATTTTCCACTGCTCTACCCGCACGAATTAAGACAGTTCCGGGAGACACAGTTTCTAAGTAACTGTTTTCTATAATCCAATCTACATCGCTGTCGCTGAGTTCCCCAAACAGCATCGGGCCGTTTTGAAGCGCTGGAATTTTTATGTGACGACGATTTGTAAATTTTTTGACTAAGCGTTCAAAGCGCTCTAAAACTAAAATGGCGATCGCTTGGTAAAAGCGGGAAGCGAAAGCAGTATCTTCATGTAGTTTTACTAGTAAGTCATGACTAGATATAGATAAAACAACCGAATTCTCAATAGCTCTAACTGTTGTGGCTGAAGGGCTAAAATGCAGCAAAGAAAATTCACCCAATACTTCACCAGTAGAAAAACGTGCAATTTCTTCTTCTAGCTCGTCGTCATTTTCAAGAGTTGCGAAAACTCCAGCTAAAGCACTGTTAGCATTTTGTTTGATACTAGCGCTAAAAGTACCTTCTAAGACTATATATAAACATTCAACTTTACGTTGCTCGTGGATAAGTATATCCCCAGAGTTGATTCTTTGGATACGACTATTAGAGCCTATCCACTTAATATCACTATCATTCAATTGTTGAAGTAATACTTCTATCATATGCCAATATAATTAAGGTATTATTTTGATATTTTTCTGAAAAAAACTGTGACAATTATTGTAGCTCGATGATTACTTGTGAAAGACAGCTAATTCTTCTAATGTTAGTTTTGACAAACTCAACAATACAGCAAATTCATCAGCTATTTGTCTAGGATTAACAAAAAATTTTCGATCGAAATCTTCTAAGTTTTTTGCAGCACTGATGACTAAATTTTGAAGAATTTTGAACGCACCTCCGCTGAGGGGAGGTTCTCCCCGATAATTTTCTAGCCTACCTCCTTTTCGATAATTAGGGAATGATTCTAAACCAATAAAACGTAAAAACCAGTCAGACCGATAGTTTCCAATTGCAGCTACGATACCTCGATAGTCAGCAATTAATTCATCTAATAAATTATTACGCATTGAACCAAAAAAGCGATGAGTAAAGTAATGAGTAGATTCGTGTTCTAGCCGAATTTTCAAAGAGATTTCCTGCCATTCTGTTTCAGTTAATCCTAATTGATTCGCTGGTATATTGCTGTAGTCACCAGTGCTAAGAATAATAAATGTAACCTGATTTAATTCTTTCTGGGCTATCAAACTTTTAAATTCACTCGACCATTCAGATTTAAAGCTATTCATTTGTTGTGCTTGCCAATTTTTTTTATGTTGATAAATACGATTCCAGTTATTATAGCCACTCACAATACAAGCTCCCATGGAATCGGGTATGGGTTGCGGTTCATTACGTTTGGTAATTGCTTGTACTAAAGCTACAAAATCTTGACGATTACTAACAATGATTGTAGGAATTAAGCCAGCAAGAGTTTGATGTATTTGAATTTGTAATTTTTCTGGCTCGTTGAGAATTAAGCCGGGAGTATTTCTAGTACTATTTTCAACTTGTCCTTGGCGAGTTGCGGCACGATATTCTTCTGTTTTACTTGTACCGGAGAGTATGGGAAATTGCAACTGTACAAAAACCTGTTTTAAAACTTCATATGCTCCGATATTTTTAGCCTCAATAACGTATTGCTGCCAAGCTGTAATATAAGCTTCCGGTGCAGTAGGGAAAGTTTCCGGAAGTTGCCATTTATTGCTTTCAAAAATATTTTCGTTGTAGGCTAGTAGTTCTGTAATTTCCGAGCTACTTGCACCAAACTTTACCAATATATTAGTACGTAATTGTTTGTGGCTCATAATTTATCGTTCTATATCTATACATTTATTTAATTAATTAACGAGCAATAACGAGCAAAATAGTTTTTTGACAATTGATATTAGGGTGTCAGACATAAATAATTAAAAGTGAGCGGCAAGTGATTTTTGTGACATAATTATTTGTTTCGCAATTCCCTCTATAGCTTGAGAAATTGGATGTTTGGGATAGTTTAAGCAAAATATACCAGAACTAGCAAAACGCAGGATATCTTTTGATTCAGGAACGATTCCTGCTAAGGTGGCTTGATAAGTTAATTCCACTTTCTTTTTCAAGTCCCCAAAGTCATAATCGATTAATGCTTTATTAACTGCAAGTAATAACATTGGTACTTTAAGCCTGCGAGCGACATCCACCGTAACAGCAGTACCTTGAAAATCTTGTTGGTCTGGTCGAAGTATTAATAAAACAATATTTGAAGCAGTAAGTGTAATCAGGGATTCTTGGCTCAAACCGGGGTGCGTATCTATAAATAAATAGTCTAGCTTTATGTCTTTAATTAATTCTTTAAAACCTTCTAATAGCAACTCAACATCAAACCTTTCACGTAAAATGCGAGAAATATCGTTCAACTTTGTGCTTGAAGGAACTAAAAAAATGCGATTGCGAGAGTTAGCTTGTTGCTGAAGAACCCCTGACACATCGTAAGCTGCATTCCAGATGGGACATTGACCCCAAAGATAGTTATTCAAGGTGCATTTTGCATCATTTTCGTTTAAACCAAAGAGAACATGAATACCGGGTGACTGAATATCTGTATCTACAATACCCACCCGATATCCCTTGCGAGCAACTGTTGCTGCGATATTTGCTGTTAAATTTGACTTTCCCGTTCCACCTCTGTATGAGTGGATAGAGATTATTTTAGACATAATTTAGATAAAATCTTCAACGTTTATAAATAGGTTGGGATTAAAAATTTTATTCATGATTCATGATTCGGGAGGAGGGAGGAGTGAGTAGCAAGTTGGGAGTAGTGAGTAGTGAGTAGGAAGTAGCAAGTTGGGAGGAGGGAGTAGAAGGATGAAAGTGGAAAGAAGAATGGAGAAATTAGTTATGTTTGTGTATAATTTATATTAAAAATAAA
>ERZ1740052.763-NODE-763-length-10788-cov-11.145905_pt1 | contig 10788 bp, 7 predicted proteins | sample MGYA00581750_ERZ1740052 | MGnify/ENA primary metagenome ERZ1740052 (study PRJEB43018, sample SAMN04849743) | marine metagenome | isolation source: floating plastic debris | place: Pacific Ocean | collected 2008-08-30 | study: EMG produced TPA metagenomics assembly... | reverse complement strand
GTAGTTGGTAGTTGGTAGTTGGTAGTTGGTAGTTGGTAGTTGGTAGTTGGTAATAAAAATTATGAGTATAGAAGCAATTTGGCAATGGTTTGCAGAGCCTTTGCAGTTTGAATTTATGGTTAAGGCAATATTTGTAAGTGCCTTTGTGGGTGTAGTTTGTTCGGTTCTTTCATGCTATATGACTCTTAAAGGGTGGGCATTAATGGGAGATGCGGTATCTCATGCAGTTCTCCCAGGAGTAGTAATTGCTTATATTTTAAATATTCCCTTTGCTATTGGAGCATTTGTATTTGGCTTAGGTTCAGTAATTTCTATTGGGTTTATTCAATCCAAAACTAGAATTAAAGAAGATACGGTAATGGGATTAGTCTTTACGGGTTTTTTCGCCTTTGGTTTGGTACTAATTTCTAAAACCCCAAGTAATATAGATTTACTACATATTTTATTTGGAAATGTCTTAGGTATTTCCGACCAAAACTTAATTCAAACAATCATCATTTGCGTAATCACCATGATATTTTTAATGGTACTGCGAAAAGACTTTTTGCTATTTTGTTTTGATGCAACTCATGCCCGTAGTATAGGATTAAATACCACTGCTTTATACTATATTTTATTATCTTTATTAGCTTTAACTATTGTCGCCGCCCAACAAACAGTAGGAATTATTTTAGTAATTGCAATGCTAGTAACTCCAGGGGCAACTGCTTATATGTTGAGCGATGATTTTGATAAAATGACATTAATTGCTGTCGCATCCGGGATATTTTCTAGCGTGATAGGGACTTATATTAGCTATCACCTGGATGCTGCAACAGGTGGATGTATTGTAGTATTGCAAACTCTGTTGTTTATTATTGCGATGATTTTTGCACCCAAACATGGGCTTTTGGTAAGAACATTGCAAGCACGCTAGAAATATGCGGAGGCTTATAATTTTGCCTTTACCTATTCGTCAACAACCCCGCTCTAAAGAGACGGGGCATCCAGCCTAAAAACTGATGAATCGCACCCAATCATCCAAAGCCTGGATTACCTGCCCCAAAGCCAATCCCAAGTAATAGCTCCCCTATTAGGGCAGCTATAGCGAATTTCGGTTGAGTAGAATACACTCTAAACCTCACCACGGCAGTTGCTACAACGGGTAACCCCCCCCCCAAGGCACTGCCCCTACTTCCCCTCTCCAAAGTAGCGGAGAGGGGTGTCCGTTAGGGAAGCGTGTCCGAAGGACATTATCTCCAAACCTCTCCCGTTCACGGCTAGGTGCGGCTCAGTCGCTACAACGGGCATACTATTGACTCACGGCTTTCAAAACACCTATAGTCAGGAGATGCTCCATTAAATTAGAGTTTAAATCCTTGAGGCTCCAACTCCAAGAACCGTTGCTCGTAGATTTGACTCTGACAATTGCAGAATAAGGTTTATTCTCTACCCAAGGGTGTTGCCAGTTTATTCTCATGTACAGGATAGATGCATCTTCGTTAGGAAAGTATGTACATTGTTCAAGTCTTGTTCGCATATTAACAGGTAATAAGAAAGACCAATGTTTTGAATCAGTTACGATTGTGTTTGCATAACTATGGGCAGACTCATGAACTTTTGAAGGACAGTTTTGAGCCGAAAGAGCGGGTTTATGAGTAACTGCAAGCATACTCATAACTAATGCAGGTGTGACAAATATTGTGTTGAGTAAAGATTTGAAACCTAGTTTTGGAAGGCGAGAGGTATTTTCAGAGTAACTTTGATTCGAGATAGTAGACATAAATCTTACATGAATGTTTTTCAATCAAACTTATGGTTAGTCTTTTAATAATTAAGTAAAAAGGTAAAATAATCATAAATTAACATCTTTATTCATGAATTAATTTTAGGAATATTATTTATGAATACCTTTTGACTTTTTACCTTTTACTAAAAAATGGTCGTCACTAAGCTTTAATTACAAAATCGGATGCGCTTAGTAATGGATTATCAGTCAATTCGATAAATTGCGCTCCAGTTCCAAAGCCATCCTCGGTTCCATTTTCATTGTAGAAAATATCTCCGCTACCCTGGTTATAAACAATTTTGGCAGCACTGGTTGCAGCAGCAGCATCGTTATCAACTATGGCGAATTCGTTACCAATGCTAAACCCATTTCCAAGGTCACTTTCTAAAGCTCTAAATGTGCTTTTATCTAAAACGATTTTATCGCTAAGAGTTGTAAAGTCTGTAATAGAATCAATTCCAAAAGTTGCACTTTTAAAAGCATAGCTATTTTCGTAGAGGAAGGAATCCTTGTTACCACCACCAGTTAAAACATCATTACCAGAGCCACCAATGAGGATATCATCACCGCTTCCTCCAAGTAAGGTATCGTTCCCCGAACCCCCATCAATAGTGTCATTACCAGCACCACCGTTGATGTTATCATCACCAGCACCAACCTTGATAGTGTCATTACCAGCACCTGCATTGATAACGTCATTGCCAATCGCAAAAATCCTAATTGAGTCATCTTTGCTAGTACCGATAACGGTGAAATGCTCAATTCTACTGAAGAAAATGTCATCCAATCGAGTCGAGTCTGTACTGCTGACGGAACGAACAGCACTACCTGAAGACTTGCCAGCGTAAAAACGCATACCAGTACCCGTATCACCAGCAGAATAATCTAAAATAAGGCGATCGCTACCCTTACCACCCCGAACATAATCGTCACCCAATCCGGCATTAATAATGTCGTCTCCATCACCAGTTTTAATAGTGTCGTTAGCCCGAAGTACTGTACCATCAAGGGTTCCAGATTGAGTCACAATATCGTTACCATTACCTGTAGTAATAGAAAACCGCTCGAAATTAGTCGCAGTTACAATACCAGGGAGATTGATATTAGAAAGATTAGAGAGATTGAGATTAGAGGTTTGTTTGGAAAGATCGAGCGTCAGATAATCAAAACCAGAACCACCGTCTATAGTACCAGAATTTCCAATAACCCTATCATTTCCAGCACCTGCTTGAATCTCCTTTGCTCCAAAATAAACCTTGATAGTGTCATCTTTGCTGGTACCGATGACAGTGAACTGTTCAATATCTTTAAAGAAAGTGTAATCCAATCTGCGAGTGTTTGGAACACCACTAGTTCGATAAGCAGTTCCCGTTCTACCATAGGTGCTGTTAAAAAACATACCACCACCGGTATCACCGACGGAATAGTCTACGATTAGGTGGTCAGTATCCGCACCACCATATACATAATCACGTTTACCAAGTCCTGCGTTAATAGTGTCATTACCTGCACCAGTGTTTATGGTGTCATTGCTACGAAACACTTTTCCATTATTTTGAACTGGTCTGATTACATTATCGTTACCGTTACCTGTAGTAATTTTCATAATTTTTAGGGTGTAATATGGGTTACAGTGAATTCTAGTAGGTATTTCTCAGGCAAATCATAAAGATTACGCAAATCACAAATTATTTTTGTATTTTTTCAAAATAACTAACTATCTTAGCTAGAACTACACTTGGTCAATAAAGACGTAGGTTGGGTTGAAGGTCATGAAACCCAACGCAGTGTTGGGTTTCGTCCCTCAACCCAACCTACAATTTTTCGGTAATCTTGGAGCGGGTTCAACTGTTCGCTAAAAATCTGGGAAATCCGCTTATATTTGGGCGAGATTTACTTGTAAAATCTATGACGTTTTGACACCATCTCGCCCAAATTTCCACCCCAACGAGCTAATTTGGACTCCTAAAAGCTAGTGTGGTAAAGGTATCCGGCGATTTTTATAGATTTAAGGTAGCGGGATGGGAGTAACTATCTTAGCTAGAACTACAGCTAGTGAATAAACTCACATCTTGCACCATTGTCGTTAAGCCCGAAAATCGCCTCGGAATCAATTCCGAGGCTAATATACAAAGTACGTTAAAACGTACTATAAGCTATACTCAGTCTGCCGCAATCAGACTTTGTTTTTGAGCCTGGGAATTTAATAATACGGCGGTTGTTGAGAATGGTGCAATATGTAAGTAAAGCAATACTATTCTCAACAAGCGCAAAAATATGAAATCTGCGACCTTATTATGTAGCTTTACTTTTTCCAGCAAATGCGAGAGCGATACCAATAGAACCAGTTATTCCAGTAACAATAAGAGAGGTAGATATTATACTTTGCATCCCTTCTAATTCTTTTTTGTTAAATTCTTCCAAACCCGACCATTTACTAAGTGTTTTATTCACTTGACCTCGATTTTCGAGTTCGTTTTGAAATTGAATTTTTTTCGCAAATATCCCACCTCCAAAAATAAGAGACATGATTGCAATAGCGAAGAATACTCCTCCAGAAACAGTAAGCATTTGCTTCATAATCTAGCTCCTTTAAATCCAAATCCAGTCAAATAATTACTTGGCTTATTCAATAGATATTTCGCAGCTAAAACAGGAAAATTACGCAAATAAATAAAAGTTGCTTGTATTTTTTTCAATCAAGCCATCGCGCTTGATAAGTAAGTCGGCACGAATAAAGTATCGCTATTTAACAGAATGTAAATCGTCCTTCCTTATCGCTACTCGCTACTTGCTACTCTCCTAACTTAACTACGATTTTCAACGCCTACCTACTTAACTGGAGGTTATTTGACGGCTTCATAGGTAATAGACATGGCTGCAATTTGGGTATTATCAACACGAACTTGTTTTCTAGAAGTAATACCACGGTTTTCTTCAAGGCTGCTACTATCAATATCTTCTAGTAAGAGGCTGATGGTATTGGTGGAATTATCTTCTATATCTACAGATGAATTTCTTTTTTCTTGTGTTTGAGCAATAGTTTGTAAATTCTGTAAACTCTTTCTTAAAGGTGATTTACTAGCAACTACTAATACTTCTGATAGTCCTAAAGGTTCGATAATTTTTATTTGCCAATCATCTGATTCTGGGTTGGGAATTTGAATGGTTTTACCTGCTTTAACCAGAGTATAACTTTCGTCAGCAGAGGAACTATTGGGAAAGATAAAATCAATTTTACCTTGAGGATTAATTACTAAAACACTGATGTAAAGGTCGTCAGTTTCTTGATTTTTAACCTGAAATTGAACTGAAGTGTTAAAGGGAATTTGAAGGATGCCGTTTTTGTACTTTAGATTAGGATTATTGAGAGTATTGGCATCAATTTCGGAAACTTTAGTGGTTGTTCTAGAAGGGAAAGTTTGAGCGGTAAGTGTTTTTTGATTATCTACATTTAAAGAAGCAGATACATTTAGACGTGAAGAATTAGCATTTAAAGTTAATTTGAGAATTCTTGCTGCTAAGAGCGAACGAAATTTGGATTTAAGACGAGATAAAGCGTTGCTTATGGTTTCTTGAGAAGTACCAAAAGAATAAGGAATTAAATCTAATCCTTCTGTATATAAACCAAAACTGTTGAGTGGAGGAATATTAGCAGCTTGTTTATTTCTTAATTCTGCTTGTCGTACTTTTGTCATCCGACCAAAGATATAATGTACTTCTCCCGTTCGTAGAGAAATTGGTTCGATTCGCTCTATTTTGGCAATTTCATTTTTCGCGAATACGATATCTTTACCCAAAGAATCATCTAATCCAATACGCAATTTATAATCGGCAGGAATAACTCTAACTCCTTCTTGTAAAAAGGCTCCTGGTTTTAAAAATGTTCGGTTTTTTAGCTCTAAAATTCTACCCGTTCCTTTTAAACCATCACGAGATTGTAACTGTATTTTTCCTTGCTCTTTTCCTTGATTATCTACTAGCTGCAAGGTAGTATTTTGATTAAAAGCAGAAAGAGCTTGGGGTAATACTCCTCCCAACCACAAATCAACATTATTACCATTAACTTTAGTAATTACTGCTTCAGCAGGTGGGGTTGATTGAGAAATAAAATATATTGGTTTAGTTTGGTTTCTGGTATTGGTTTTAGCTGAAAATTCTGGTATTTGATTAGAAGAGAAAGTATGAATGATGCTGCGGGAAATATTCGCAATCGCATTTTCAACAGGATAATTGCTGGTTTCTTGCCAAAGGTATTGAGTCATCAAATAAGTAAATGCTCCTGCGACAAAATCATCTAAATATGCTTCTGCTGCTATTTCGTCTTTTCTGGCTGAAGCAATTACTACTCCTTTAGCTATACCTTTTTTTCTACGTTGTTTTAATTCTGATTCGGATATCTCCAATTTGGATAATAAATTTTGTTGATATTCTCGTTCTAAGTCGCTATAAATATATTCTTTTCCACCTTCAATTGACCTTATATTTAGATTACCTCGCTTCCCTCCTCCTGAATAACAGCTATCTAAAACAACAGTGAGATTTTCTGTTCTGATACGGGACATTAATAAGAATAGAGTTTTACCAGTAATGTCGGAAACTATTTTTTGATTACCAGTTCGAGAAATTGAGCGATTATTAGGAAGAAAAGTACTGTTAAGATTATCTTCAAAAGGACTATCTTCTTCTAAGACTTGAGAACCATGTCCGGAAAAGTGATAAACTACCGTATCTCCAGGTTTGGCTTGTTGAATTAAATGTTCTTCAAAAGCTTGTAAAATACCTTCGCGAGTCGGTTTAATTTGACTTTCATCGCTAACTATCAAAATATCTCGGGGATTAAAACCAAAACGATTAACTAATAGTTCTTTTTGCAGATGAACATCGGTAATAGCTCCTTTTAAATTATTAACGTTTTGATAGTTATTGATTCCTACCAATAATGCTAATTTCCGAGAATTAGAAGCAGAAATTGCTTTAGCATAGCGTAAACTTTGATTTTTGAGATCGAACTGACTTAAACCTAAAGTTGTTAATGCAGAACCAGCAAATTGTAGAAATTGACGACGTTTTATATTAGACATAATTAACTAAAATAAATCTAAGTATTTATCGGGTGTGTTAGCGGTCACGTAAAGCACTATTTTTAAAACATTTATTCTGCCTGCTTGTAGAGACGTAGCACTGCTACGTCTCTACAGAATTTCGGGGAAAACAAACCAACTAAAAGTCCGTTAAAAATTATTTATGATGCTTTTTTATCCAGCTTGCCCAATTAAAGTAAAAGCACCCCATTTAACAGGATTGTCCCGATTATTATCTTTATTCATCATCATTAACATTGCTTGTCGTAAAGCTTGAGCTTTGTCTAATTTACGCTCTTGGAAATTACGATAAAATTCCACCATCAATTCTGCTGTTGGAGCATCGGGAACAGCCCATAAAGAAACCACTACACTAGGAACTCCAGCAATAATTAAAGCTCTTGATAAACCCACAACTCCATCCCCGGTAATATCACCTCTACCGGTATCGCAAGCGCTGAGAACTGCTAATTCTGCTTTTAAATTCAACTCCTGAATTTCACTAGAAGTTAAAAAGCCATTATCTTTACCCGAAGGAGCTAAAGCAATTGCTCCAGGAATACCAAAACCGGCATAATCTTCTAATAAACCATGAGTTGCTAAATGAATATATCGAGCATTGGGTAATTGTTTTAAAACGGTGGCTTTAGTTGCTTTATTTCCTGTTAAAAATTGAGTATTAAGTCGTTGAGCAACTTGTCTTCCTTCTTCTTCTGCACCTTCTAAATTACTTAATTTTGTAGCAGATTCTTTATCACTTGTAGTAATTGAAGGCATTGTAGGATTACCTACTACTACTGCAATTTTATTATTTTTAGGTAGTTTTTGTTGTTTTTCGCGGGTAACTTTTAAAGCTTGAATTGAAGGTGCGGTGATGATGGTATGTTTTTCGATCAGATATTTATCTTTTGAATCGATTAAGACTGCAAAGGGAACGAGAAATAATTGTTTATGAGGAACAAAAACCACCTTGGCTTCTGGATTGGTTGGTAGTAAGTCAGCAATGGGTTCTATGAGTAATTGATGGAGTTTTTTGAGTTTTTCTTTGGTTTGAATTGGAGATGCATTACGGGTAGAAGCTTGTTGGGAAAATATTCCCATACTGCGTTCTAATCCCATGCTTGTACGAGTATTGGCTACTAATTCTTTTAAGTTAATATTTTTATTTTTCAGGTCGATTTGACGGGATTGTATTTCCCCCGTGGGTTTGACTACCCAAATGATTAGTTTTTGTTCTTTTCCAGGGAATGCATTCCAATGGGGACTAAGGTAATCAGAAGGAAGAAGGGCTGGATGGAAATATGTAGTCTCAGAAATAATTGAGTATTCTACAATCGTTTTTTGTTGCTCCTGGGCAATTTGTTTGAGTTGTTCTACGTTTGGGGGTTTAACATTTGATGGTGCTTTACTTGCGAGTGTTGCTAGTTCATCTAAACCTGCTGGATTTTTTTTGGCAATTTCTAACCAAGTTTGTTTTCTTCCCTGAATTTCTTTTTTTGCTACCTCATCGCAATCAAAGTCTTTTAATAAATCTGACACCAAGAATCTTTCTCCTTTAGCATTATATATGTATCCTCCTGTTCGTTGATACTTGTTAAGATAATTTTGATGATTTCGAGAAATTCTCTTACAAATACTTTCAGGAGTGTAAACAATATCGACTAAAGCATTAACTTTTTCTTCTAAGGTAATATTGCTAGGTACAGTTGCAGCTTCTAATAATAATCTAGCACGTCCCGATTCCGCAGCAGCTAATGCTTCTGCTGGTTTGTTTTGAGCTAAAAGAATCCGTTGTAAAAAAGAACTAGCACGAACTTGATTATTAAAGAGTTTAAAATAATGTCTTGTAAATCCTTGAAATCTCGATTTTTTACGGATAGTTTCAAATATTTGAATCGCTTGTCTTAATTCTTGCTCTGCTTGTTGTAATTTTCCTTGTTTTTCTAAAGCGATTCCAGCTAAAATATGACCGTGCCCATTACCGAAATCACCTTCATAAAAAATATGGGGTACACTACGCTCCTTATTTATATCGTAATAATTTTGAATATTTTCGCCTCTTTTTATAGCTTTTCTAGCATAGTTCAGGGCTTGATTATAGTTTCCTAAACTATAGTGTGTTCTGCTCAAATAAAGTGAAGGATCTATAAAATCCATTAAACGCAAAGCAACCATAGATAAGTCATTGTTCCAATTATCTTTTCTAGGTGCTATTGAATAAGCTTCTTCGAGATAAGTTAGTGCTTGACTGGGATTTTGATTCTGTAAATAAGTTTCACCTAATAGTAATAGAATAGGAATACGATTTTGATATATTTCGTCTAAATAATGATAACTTCCTGGTTTTCTCGATTGATATCTAGCTGCCGATAAGCGATTGGCTGACTTTAAATTTTTTAAAGCATTAACGTAATCTTCCTCATAAAGATAAAATGCTCCTAAAATCGCATAAGCTTTGATTTTATCTTGCTCTCTTCCAATATTTTTAGCTTGAGATAATGCTTGCTCAAAATATTTTTTTGCTCCAACTGAATTTTGTTTTGCTCGCAGAGAAAATCCCCGATCAACTAATTTCTTTACTTGAGGACTCAATTGAAATTCATATTTAGGTTTTTGTTCTTCCTGTGAATTTTGCTCGGATTGTTCTGGATTTAACTGCTTGATTTTATCTGATAATCCTCTTAACCCGTAAATACGTCTAAGTCTCTTTTTAATCTTATCTGCATTTTCCTTATCCCCAATTTCCTGATAAATCCTCATCGCTCTTTCAAGAGATTCTGTACCTAGCACATATTGTCCTGCTGCTAATTGCTTTTCTCCCTGCTGTCGGAATTTATCTGCTTCTGCTTTACTATTATTCTGGGTTTGAGCTATTGCTGATAATTGAAAAGATGATGAAATAAGATTAGTGCTAAAAATTACACTAATTGAGGTAATAAACGTTAATATAAGTTTTGCTGGTTTGTATTTTTTTATCATTTTAATTATTTAGAAATATAATTACAGCATTCAATTAAAGGTTCAGAAATTAATTCTTCTAACTCTACATTGGAATCTGACAATAAACCCGACCAATATTGTTCTAATTCTTTATCTACTGGTTTAGCACGACGAGATTCTATTAATTCTGTAATAGCTTCATACCACAAACCTTCATTTGCATATAAATGAATCTTTTCCTTTATCCTGGTAGCTGATGTTAATTTAGTTTGTAAAACTTCGTTCATTGCGACTCGTTTTACTATTCCCTGTATCCCTGTTTTTGAAGGTTGATTTTTCGGGTTGCAACTAAAATAAACTTTATAGTAATAAGTTTCATTTAGTTCTAAAGCTGGTAAAGTTTCAGGTACTGGAAAACCCATAATACCTCCACCATTACTCACTTCATAATTCGCTTGAATAGACTTACTTTTGTTTCTGAGTATCAGAGTTAAACGACCTTGTTTGTGAGGAATATGAAACCAAAAAGTAGGACGTTCTGCGAGTGTATTTCCCCAATTATTTTTAGGGATTAAAGCAGTAATTTTTTTTTCTACAGCAGCACAATCATCACGACTTCCAGTATTTGTAGAAGTTCGACTTCCTTTTGGTGCCCCATTATTAGGAGGGTTAAACTGAAATGGTTTATTTATAGGAATTTCTTGATTAGCTATTGAGTTATTTAAATAGCTATCGCCTAAAAGTAAAATCAAACTTAAAACAGCAATATAACTTATTTTATTCATTACTTATATAGTTTTATTTAATTTCTAGCGTTGCCTTTAATTGGCTCTGACCGAAATAATTTTAGATTTTAGATTTTGGATTTTGGATTATGAATGGTTTCAAGCCCCTAAATTTATTTATGGAAACAATCTAAAATCGTAAATCCAAAATCCCTTAAGCCCCTAAATTTATTTATGGGGACAATCTAAAATCGTAAATCCAAAATCCAAA
>ERZ1740052.762-NODE-762-length-10788-cov-18.882419_pt1 | contig 10788 bp, 10 predicted proteins | sample MGYA00581750_ERZ1740052 | MGnify/ENA primary metagenome ERZ1740052 (study PRJEB43018, sample SAMN04849743) | marine metagenome | isolation source: floating plastic debris | place: Pacific Ocean | collected 2008-08-30 | study: EMG produced TPA metagenomics... | reverse complement strand
TAGCATAAGGGCACCCAAACCATATTAATTACCATAAGATTGTAGCTACTTGTAAGGCATTTTCTCTAAGTATTTATTTTTTTTAAGATACAAATTTGACAATTCAGGGGATTGGGGATTGGGAATAGTTAGGAGTTAGGAGTTAGGAGTTAGGGGTTAAGAATTCTTTTTTCTCCTTGTGGTCATCTTCTCATCTGTTTAAATTACAAATAAGAATTACGAATTAAGAATTAGAATAGTTAAACCCACATCTTGCACTACTCGCAATAATCGGAAGCAGACCAGGAAAATCCTAGTTCCCAGATTTAACCTGGAAACAGTTCAAGAGTCTCTGGCTCTGGTTGAGAATGGTGCAAGATATCAGGTTAAGCCCCTTTAAGTGGGAAGCTTTCATAGCGCTGTCTCCTCCATGTCTTACGAACCGCTACATCATAAGTATCGCCCAAAAACCTTTGCCGAATTAGTTGGACAAGAGGCAATAGCCACTACTCTGACAAATGCAATTCTTAGTCTGAAAATTGCTCCGGCTTACCTATTTACTGGTCCTCGGGGAACTGGTAAAACTTCTAGTGCCCGCATTTTAGCAAAGTCGCTCAATTGCCTCAGCAGCGATAAGCCTACACCACAACCATGTGGAAAGTGTAATGTTTGTCAAGAAATTAGTAAAGGTGCCACTTTAGATGTAATTGAAATTGACGCTGCTAGTAATACGGGTGTTGATAATATTCGAGAAATTATTGAGAGAGCGCAATTTGCCCCGGTTCAGTGTCGCTATAAGGTTTATGTGGTTGATGAATGCCATATGCTCAGCACCCAGGCATTTAATGCTTTACTCAAGACATTAGAAGAACCGCCCAAACATGTGGTGTTTGTCTTAGCAACAACCGACCCACAAAGAGTATTATCTACCATCATTTCACGCTGTCAAAGGTTTGATTTTAGGCGCATTCCTATGAATGGGATGGTAGAGCATTTAACTCAAATCGCTGCAAATGAAAATATTAACATTACGCAAGAAGCCGTTACTTTAGTCGCTCAGGTTTCCCAAGGAGGATTGCGAGACGCTGAGAGTCTTCTTGACCAGTTAGGTTTATTGTCAGGAGAAGTAACACCTGAGAAAGTATGGGATTTAGTTGGTTCGGTAAGCGAGCATGATTTATTAGATTTATTAAAAGCAATAGTTTCCGATAACTCCGAAGCTGTAATAGACTCTACCCGCGAAATCTTAGACCGTGGTAGAGAACCTTTAATTATTCTGCAAAACCTCGCTTCCTTCTACCGCGATTTACTCATAGCCAAAACAGCACCCAATCGTAATGATTTAGTTGCTTGTACTCAGTCTATGTGGGGAGTACTTGTAGAGATTGCTAAGAACCTGGAAATAAGTATGATTTTACAGGGACAACAGCATCTGCGTACTGCTGAAGTACAAATCAAAAACACAACTCAACCGCGCTTGTGGCTGGAAGTCACCTTACTAGGATTATTGCCATCAGCCACAGTTATTCAACAACCAGCTATAAGCAATAGCAATCAACAAAGCTTACCTAAATTTTCCCCAAACCCAGCAACAACAAACCATCACCCCCCAACACCAACACCAATACAAACAACACCAACACCTCCACCACAGCAAAAACCACCCACAGTTCCACCAGTCACACCATCTCATCCACCAGTTTCCCAAAAACCAGAAACTCAACCCAAACAAGAAAACCCAGCTAAAACAACACAAAACCTAACATCACAACCAGCGACTTCTCCCCCCTCTACCCCATCTACCCCATCTACCCCCTCCAACTCTTCCCCACAAACACCTCCACCAGCCAATCTAATCCAAATTTGGCAACAGGTACTCGCCAATCTAATACCAGTTTCCAGAAGAGAACTACTGCGTCAAATGTGCCATGTCGCCGAATTTGATGGTGCTGTAGCTCGCGTTGGAGTTAAACAAGCATGGTATGAAAGAGTAAAACAAGACCAGCCTAAAATTGCAGCTGCATTTCAAGCAACTTTTAATCGCGAAATCAAAGTAAATTTAGAAATAGCGAACTCTGCTCCACCTGCAAACTCAAATTCTTCCGTTGTAACGACCGCAGTACAGCAACAGCAGAACATTCCACCTGCACAAGTAGCTCGACAAACCGCACCACAAGCAGTACCACAAGCTGCACAACCCGCAGCTTCATCCCCACCACCTGCAATAAGAACACAGCCACCTCAAACATCAACCCCAACAACTCAAAGACAACCAGCAGCAGTAGCAAAAAACGCCGCTCCTCCTCAAACAGCTCCAACACCACCTCAACCAACCGCAATAGCACAGAATCCAGAAATGGATGAAGTAATGAAAGCTGCTAAACGTTTAGCCGATGCACTAGACGGAGAAATTATTGAGCTTGGCGAAGAAAATACAGAAATTTCCGACGAATCAATTGATTCACCGGAATTAGAAGTTCCTGAAGAGGATGATGTTGAGTTTTGACAGTTATCAGTTAACAGTTAACAGTTAGGAGTAGTAAGTAGTAAGTAGTAAGTAGTAAGTAGTAAGTAAAGAAGTTGTTTTCGATTTCGGATTCTACAATCCTTTTCCTTTAGAGGATTGCTGCTGTTGAATGCTCATTACCCATTACTTATTACCCATTACCTATTACCCACTACCCATTACCCATTACCTATTACCCATTACCCATTACTGACCTTGACGTAAGGTTTTCACCCACTTCAACCGCTTGGGAAGTACTGACATTCGAGCGGTAGTGCTGCTTATGACTACTATCCAATGGAACATGTATAAAATGCCCCGGAGGCTTTGAAATAGCAACATTAAGTAGGTATAGGTTCTAATTGTTTTATTTTTGTGTATCCGCTTGAGTCCAGCAAACATTCCTAAAAATGATATTGTTACCGTTATTCCGGTTAATGGACTCAAAATGGGGAGACGATGACGTGCGATCGCCATTAATAAATCGGGTATTGCTGCGGTTGGAATGATGTACTGAACCAGCACAAAGTTAACAAACACCTCAAAGGTTTTCCAAGTACCCATACGGTTACGAAGAATTAAGTCCCAGTAGTCGAGATAACGCTGATACCCACCCTCAGCCCAACGATTACGCTGATGCCAAAGTGCTATCCCACTGGTAACTCCTTCTTCTTTAACTACCGGATAAGATCCGCACTCAATATCCCATTTATCAAGATGAAGACGCAGGGTTAAATCTAAATCATCGGTGATAGTTTCTTCATTCCATCCACCACAACTATATAAAGCTTTACGCCTTACAAATTGACCGTTACCACGCAATTCGCCAATACCACCTCTCAAACTTCGTCCTTGCTGGAAAAAGGTATCAACACCCATTTCTGCCATTTGACCTTTCGTCCAAAAATTAGTTGAAGCATTGGCAACTTCTTTTCTTAACTGCACTGCTCCAACTTTATCTCGCTGGAATAAAGGTATAGTTTGCAGCAGAATATCTGACGAAACTTGAGCATCAGCATCGAATACAGCAATGACTTCACCTTTTGTCAGCGGTAGCACTTGGTTCAATGCTCCCGATTTACCACCGCTAGCACCAGCTTTTCGCCGGAATACTTTTAAATTGTCGTATTTTTCTTTGAGTTCGCTGAGTAATATTGGTGTTCTGTCGCTGCTATTATCGTCAACTATCCAAACTTCATACCCGTAAGGATATTCCAGATTACAAAGATTATTTACTAAATTGCTAATTACTAACTCTTCGTTTTTTGCTGCAACTATTAAGGATACAAAAGGTAAATCCCCAACATTATCTTCATCTATACAGCGAGGCTTGGCAAACACAACCACCATAGAGTGAAGACCAACAACAGTAGCTAACCCTAATACAATAAAAGACCCCCAAGAAATTAGGTGCAAAGCAATAGTACCGCTCCAGATCATTGTCAAAAATAGAGCGGCTTTGCGCCTACGACCTTGAAACCGGGAAGGAACACACAATTCTTGCGATTTTTGTTCTTCTAACTCTACATTTGCTGACATATCGGCAAGTATAGAATTGAGGGAATCAAGTTCGTTGTAATCTTCGTCGGGCCAGGAATTCGCTGGCATAGTTTACTTAATTTGAATGCAAATATTTTTATACAAAAATGCTGTGAAGCTAGCTTTAGATAACACTTCACCTCCATCATCTTCATCAATCCAGTCGCTGGCATTGGATATTGAAGGTATTTTCCACCGAACAATATCTTGCAATAAAACTGATGAATTTTTCCAGTAATATCGCAATCCAAGCTTCTAGATGTCAAGATAATCTTGTTTTACAGTAGTTATCGCTAAAAAAATAATCGTGACTGGATTTACCTTATTTAAGGAAAATAGTCCGCTATTTTACCCCAGCTTCATAAAATCTGTGCAGCCTTATTGTAACCGAGATTTTCACATTTCTTAGCATAAGCCTTTACAGCGACCAGCAATCAGTTACCAATTATGGGTTAGGAGTGAACATAATTCGTAATTCGTAATTCGTAATATGGCGCATTCGCGCCACGCAAGCTACGTAATTAATGCCCCATAAATAAATTTAGGAGCTTCGACAAACCCTAAAATGACATCCACGGATAAATCCGGTGGCTATGTCCTACCGGACACGCTTCGCTAACAAACCATTAATGTTTTCTCGGTGAGAAATGATTTGTGCCCCATTTACCCCTCTAACCTCTCTCCCTATTTTCATAAAAAGCAAGTGTAATTTTGACATACAACTTGGGAACACTATGTATATCTACCAAGATTTAAACATCTCAAGTAAAAAGAAGGAATATATTGTATGTCAGCATTTGAGCAACTTCAGCCTGCTACTCCTCAACAAGCGAGCGTGTACTTGCCTTACATTCAAAGTGGTAAGCGGAATTTTCTACCTTATGCTATAGGTCTATATCAGAAAGGGGTTCTAGAAGGAAATCGAAAAATAGAAAGCAGTGAAAATATTCCTTTTATAGCTACTTGGAATATTACGACCTTGCCTTCAGACTTAACTCGTTGTCGAATGCAGTTCGATGGAAATGCCGAACTGAGTTATGAAGTAATGTTGGCAAGTTTTGAGTTTATAAATTTTTTAATAGAAATACTGGAAAACTACAAGCGTCAACGTTTGACTGATTTCTCCCAATCTTTCTACCGTAAGCTACTGCGTCTGGAAGAGTAAATTTTGTTTGTATTAGATTAGCTATCTATAAATCGTAAAATCGTATAAAAAACAACCATTGTGGGGACAAGATTTTTCAATTCTTTTCCCCATGTTTTTATGAGACCCCTGGCTTGTTTGTATTTATGTATGCCTGTTTAATACTGCTTTGAGTCAATAAATTTATTTGATTAATGATATTACGGACTCTAACTATTAACTAATTATAGATAAATAACTCTAATGAAGAAGGTTCGACCTAAAATTAGGAAACGCCCAAACAGTTTTTTTAGGCTATTTAGTAATCAATTGTTCAAAAAGTGCCACGAGTCAGTTAACTGGCTGATGGTTGAGATACCAAGCACTTAGTGAGCAAGAATTTCGATACCGTTTGAATTAGGAGTGCGTGCGTGCCAAAATCACCTAAGTATTTACTGATTGGGTCAATCGAGGCTTCCAGCGGTAAATCCGCAATTATTTTAGGCTTGTCTAATCAGCTGCATCAAACTGGACTTAATGTTGCTTATGGTAAACCTCTTGGTAAGTCCTTGAGAGAATCTGAAGGAAGCTTGATTGAGGAAGATGTTGAGTTTATTACTCAAAGCCTCAATTTATCTCCTAACCAAATAGTGCCCACATTACTTGGTTTAAACGAAACTACACTACAACAACGTCTTTCTGGTAAAGACACAACAGATTATCAAAAATCCCTAAAAAGTGAATATTTGCAGGATGGTTTGGGTGATTTAGTTGTGCTGGAAGGTCCAGGGAATTTATCTGAAGGAAATTTGTTCGATTTGTCTTTGATGCAAGTCGCTGAGACTTTAGATGCTGGGATTATTCTAGTTTGTCGCTACAAATCTTTGCTTGCTATTGAAGCCTTATTAGCTGCAAAACAGTTGGTTGGGGAACGTTTGATTGGTTTGGTCATTAATGATGTACCTCCAGAACATCTGCAAGCCGTTACTAACACAATGTCTCCCTTTCTAGAACAGCAAGATATCCCCGTATTAGGAGTATTACCTAACAGCAAATTGCTCCGTAGCGTGACCGTGCGGGAATTATTTCAGCAGCTAAATGCAGAAGTTTTATGTCGCAAAGACCGGCTGAATTTACTAGTTGAAAGTTTGGCAATTGGTGCGATGAATGTAAATGCTGCGGTCAAGTATTTTCGTAAACGTCAGAATATGGCAGTAGTTACGGGTGGGGATAGAGTCGAAATTCAGCAGGCCGCGTTGGAAACTTCCACTCAATGTCTGATTCTTACAGGACAGTTACCACCTCCATCTTTTATTCTCAGTCGCGCTGAAGAATTGGAAATTCCGATTCTATCTGTAGATTTAGATACTCTTAGCACCGTAGAAATCATTGAGCGTGCTTTCGGTCAGGTTCGCGTCCACGAACCTATCAAGGTCGAATGCGTTCGTCATTTGATGACAGAACATTTTGACATCAACCGCTTACTATCTTTAATGGGTTTGAGTCCGGTATCTACGTTATCTTAACCGTAAATAATTTATTGCTAATCTCAAGAATCAAGAAACCCGGTTTTTTACAAAATCGGGCTTTTCAATTTTTTACCTTTGACCTTCACGCAGCACTATATCTTGAGGATTTTCTTGCAGACGAGAAATTTTCACATGATGCATAAACAGCCCGAATCCCCAACCAGAAAGCGGGTAAATTGCCCAAAAATCACCAGGAGTTGTGCTTAAATTCAGTATTACCAAAAATACATTTACCGCTACAAATGAAGTTAAATGTGCTTTGAATCCTTTACGCGCAATTTCACGACGGGCTTGTTTTTCTTTGCTCGCTTTGCTTTGAGTCAACCATTCTTGCTCTGCTGTCTTCACTAATTCAGAGGAAATTCCTAACTCTGCTGCCATTTCTGAAAGCTGCTTTTGTGAAAAGGATTCCTCCTGCTTGCGAGTCATTGCTAGCTGAAGGATTTTTTGCACGTCATCGGAATTATAAGTCATCTTAAATCCTCCTAAAATGATTCACTAATTTTTATCAGGTTCAAACTTGATGCTTAATGCTGACTTGAAATGCTTGAAAAAGCCGTAAGCAGCGAACGAATTAAATGAATTTTAAATATCTAATCTATGTCGGATTAGTAACGCGCTGACGTGCTGTTTCCCTCATCTCATTTATAGATACATGTTTAGTTGCAGCAGCTAACCCAAAAATCGGCATATTTCCATAAATTGCTTCATAATTTCCAGGATTAACTAAGTAGCTTTCGTGCCAAATCCCAACGCTACCATCAGCACCCACAACTCGATTAAACCGCTGCCAAGCTGAAAGATGAGGTTCTTCTGGACTGCGAGCAAAACGCTCTAAATCCTCAAAGGAGCGCCAATACTGAATCAATCCCACTCCTCGCGAATAAAGAAAAGTCTCTCCACCCAAAAAACCTTTTTCAGGATGCTTGTATAAAGTCTCTAACATCGGTTTCATAGCCATTGCAGTCGGCAGCCATTTATTCAAAGCAAAGATTTTATTTATTCGCATTCCAATCAAAAACACTACAAACGGTTCGCTAGTTTCAGCGGTGTATCTTCCTGGCATTACTTTAGACATCAATTGAAACTCCTTGAAGCTTTAAGCTAATATGCAACTAATTGCATAATAACGAATATGCACTAAATTGCATATAAAAAAAGGTTAAGAATTATGTCGTTAGCACACGCGATATTGGCATCTTTGATTGATAAATCTTGTAGCGGGTATGATTTAGCCAAGCAATTTGATGGTTCGGTAGGTTTTTTCTGGCAAGCATCTCACCAGCAGATTTACCGCGAACTATCCAAATTAAATAAACTTGGCTGGATAACTTCTGAGATGATTATTCAAGAAGGGCGACCGGATAAAAAGATTTATAGTGTTACAAAAGAAGGGACAGTTCAATTAAAGCAATGGATTGCCCAAACTTCTGAGCCAGCAGCAATTAAAGATGATTTGCTAGTTAAAATATTCAGCGGATATATCGTATCAGAGCAGATAATTTTGCAAGAATTAGAACATCATCGCCAAGCTCATATTGAGAAATTATCTACATATAGAGATTTAGAACAGAAGTATTTTCAAAATCTGCAACAACTGACTCAAGCTGCAAAGTTTCAGTATCTAACTCTTCGTAAAGGAATTCGCTATGAAGCAGACTGGGTTGAGTGGTGTAACGAAGCAATTAAACTACTAAACAAAAAGTAAGATAAAAGTAAACTAAAAAAACACGCTCTAACCATAAGTAGGTTCCCGACAACTCTTTCACCTGCTAAAATATCTTGGTCGTTTAATAGCAGTTAAAATCGTCTTTGAGCCAGTCAACAGACCTAGTAAATAACATTGATACGTTAGCGCAAGAATTAGCGACTATCCAGCAAATGGGTTCTAAGCGAATCGCCGTGCTGGGTTCTCGTCATGTGCCTATCACCCATCAGAATCTCATTGAAATGATGACTTATGCCCTGGTTTTATCGGGAAATAGAGTCATTACCTCTGGTGCTACTGGTACAAATTCAGCCGCGATAAAAGGCGCGATGCGAGCCGACCCTAACTTTCTGACGGTAATTCTGCCCCAAAGTTTAGACCGTCAGCCTGTAGAATCGCGTCAGCAATTAGAACAAGTGATGCATCTGGTAGAAAATTCCAGTAATGACCATTTATCCCTCGCTGAAGCTAGTTACTCATGTAACAAAGAGATTATCTCGCGCTGTCAGCAACTTGTGTGTTTTGCATTCCACGATAGTCGCACTTTGCTACAAACCTGTAAGGATGCAGAAGAGCAGAGAAAAGTGGTAACTTTGTTCTATTTTGATTAATTGGCAAGTTATTCCAGTCGCTTTCTTATTAGTCATTAGTCACTTCTTTCGAGATACAATCCTTCAATATATTTGAATGGTGTATGGATTTTAATTAACGCTTAGACTAATGACTAGTACCGCTGCGCTTAAGCAAGAAGTAGTAAGTAAGAAGTAAGAAGTATTATAGGATTTCAAACGTTGGCAATAGTTGCCAATTTCCAGCCTACTGTACTAATGAATTTATAAAGCTTGCAATTGCTGTATGTGTTTTGATGTTCTAAGGTTTATTTTGAAGTAAATTACGGTATAAAGTGTAAGAATAAACCGCAGAAAAATGGTTCGCTTCCTCAACCATTTAGTTTTATAAAAGCATTTTATAAAAGCTATTTGTTCCAGTATTTATCTTCTATATCTGTATCCAATACCTACCTATTTGTTTGTCTATGTTGATTTCTGTTTCACAATTACCAGTACCAGTTTTATTCTTATACTGTATTGTTGTAGCTTTCCTGCTGATTTATTTGCCATTTCTAGCAGTAGCTTATGCTCGTTTAAGTCTTGGTTACGACTATTTTGCACCACGTGCGATGTTTGATAAGCTTCCATCTTACGCACAGCGTGCTACTTGGGCGCATCAAAACTCATTTGAAACCTTTATGATTTTTGCTGTTGCGGCTTTAATGGCTTATACAACTGGAGTGACTTCTGAATTAGCAGCATGGGCGGCATTAAGTTTTATTACAGCCCGTTTGTTTTATTCAGTGTTTTATATTTTTAATATACCTATTTTGCGTTCGCTTATGTATGCTATTGGTTTAGCTAGTTCTTGTACTTTATTCGTGTTGAGTATAATCCAAGCAAGTTGAGTTAGGGTAGTAGATAGTTGAAAATAAATAGAAACTAACAACTATCCACTAACAACTAAAAACTATTAAAATGTAAAATTACTAATAAAGAGAACTGATATTTGTTTTATGGCTTCTACTTATTCTTTTGATGTTGTTAGCGATTTTGATAGGCAAGAACTAGTTAACGCTGTTGACCAAGTTACCCGAGAGATTAAGGGTCGCTACGATTTAAAAGATACTAAAACTACAGTGGAATTGGGAGAAGATAATATTAAAGTAAATACAGATAGCGAATTTACTTTAGACACTGTAGACGGAATATTGCGAGAAAAAGCAGCGAAACGTAAACTTTCTCAGAAAATCTTTGAATTTGGCGAACCCGAATCCGCTGGTGGTAATCGAATCAATCAGGAAATCAAGTTGAAAAAAGGGATTAGTCAAGAAATTGCCAAGAAGATTTCTAAGATGATTCGCGATGAATTCAAAAAAATACAGGCTTCTATTCAGGGAGATGCAGTAAGAGTTACTAGCAAAAATAAAGATGATTTGCAAACCGTAATGCAGCGGTTAAAAGAAGAAGATTTACCTTGTGCTTTGCAGTTTACGAATTATCGTTAGTTAGTGGTTAGTTGTTAGTAGGTTGGGTTAGTCGCACGAAAAAGAATGGTTTTCAACTGAAATTATTCAAAGCGACGTAACCCAACATCTTTTATTATCGGTATTTTGAAATATAGCGCTTTTCATTTGAGTGCAATACACCGCTGATTTACCTCACCCCCTTCCCCTCTCCTTATTAAAGAGAGGGGTGTATTCTATTTAAATGATAAAAAACAAAAAAAAGACGATACACCACATAGCATATCGCCAAAAAATAAACCGTTGTAAAATCAAACTTGTTCTAAATTTTGGTCTGCATCAAAACAATATCATCAGATAATTGTCCCGTTCTCAACCACTCTTCTA
>ERZ1740052.757-NODE-757-length-10817-cov-9.472217_pt1 | contig 10817 bp, 9 predicted proteins | sample MGYA00581750_ERZ1740052 | MGnify/ENA primary metagenome ERZ1740052 (study PRJEB43018, sample SAMN04849743) | marine metagenome | isolation source: floating plastic debris | place: Pacific Ocean | collected 2008-08-30 | study: EMG produced TPA metagenomics assembly... | reverse complement strand
CATATTCAGCGTACCCATCACATTGGTTTTAACTGTTTTTACGGGATTGTACTGGTAATGTACCGGCGATGCAGGACAAGCTAAATGATAAATCTGTTCTACTTCCAGCCTAATTGGTTCGGTTATATCATGGCGAATCAGTTCAAAGTATGGATTGCTCATCCATTTGACAATATTCCGCTTATGTCCCGTGTAAAAATTATCCAAACAAATGACTTCGTGCCCATCATTCATCAATCTGTCGATCAGATGGGAACCAATAAATCCAGCTCCGCCCGTCACCAATATTTTCATAATTGACCAATTAATTACAAATATTTACGTTATTCTATTGTGCTTGTCTTTAGGATACCCAGCCTGGCGTAAAAAATAGAGTAAAAGTACGGATTATTCAAAAAAAATTTGAACTCACCTATTTTCCTAGTTGATACAATTTTTACAATCTTTACCTTTAATTTACATTTTTCCCCTTGACAATTCCATAAGAAAAATAACAAAGATTGTGTAGTGACTGTGAAGTATGGCTCAAAAGTTTATCAAAAATTTAATAAGTTAAAGTTATTGTAGGGTCTTACATTTATATTGAAGGTTTCGGAAATTGAAGAGGAAGAGAGTTAGGAGTTAGGAGTTAGGAGTTACAACTTAGGAGTTACAAGTTATAAGTTAGGAGTTAAGAGTTAGGAGTTACAAGTTATAAGTTAGGAATTAGGAGTTAAGGATTGATAACGCCGGAATAATAGTTAATATATACTTGCCGAATTACCGAAATGGTAACTGATAGCTGGTAATTGGTAATTGGTAATTGGTAATTGGTAACTGATAACTGATAACTGATAACTGCTCACTGATAACTGCTAACTGCTCACTGTTCACTGATAACTGCTAACTGGCTGACTGCTGGGATAACCAGCTTTCACTGTGGCATTGTTGGTACGCTGCGATGGTTCTCCGAGCATGACAATAGAACAAGTTAATTGACTTGCCAACTGAGTTGTGACATCGCTGATAGCCAATCCCCCAGGAATAGTACGATTGCGAATGAAAGGTAAAACGACTAAATCGTATAGTCTGGCTGCTTGCAATATTGCTTGAGCAACATTCTCGTGAGCGATTATTTGAACTTCTGGTGGATTGGATAAACCCAACTTGGATACTAATAAGGAGAGTTGCGATCGCCGATGAGATATTTTGCTCGAACTAGTACGGCGATCGCATACGTTAAGTACGGTAACATGGGCTTGGTTTGATTCCCCTAACCAAGTTGCAAACTGCAATGGCTGCAATATGGGTGCGGTCAAGTTTTCAACAGGTACTAGGATGCGCTGAATTTTGGAAGGTGATTCAACAAGGCGGGTAACTGCTACCGGACAATGACTTGCCCATAACACACCATCAATTACGTTACCGAATAAACGAGCTTTCAATCCGGTACGCTTCCCCCAGCCCATCACAATCAAGTTTGCCTTTTTTTCTCTAGCAGTTCTACTGATTCCTTGAGCAAAGGCATCATCTATTCGTAATAATGGTTCTGCTTCTACATCTAAAAAGCGACTTAATGCTGTAGCTTTTTTCAACAATTTTTCGCTTCTTTGCATCGAGCTTTCTAACTGGGGTGCATCCATGCTCGCTGTTGCAGTGGCTATTGCTAAAGGCATAATTTTGCCGCGAGCTCGATCGGCTAATAATGCAGCCATTTCCATTAAATGTTGCTGCGTTGCAGGATTATAAACGGGTACTATGATGCTAAAAGGGCTATCGATTTGCTCGGAAACAGGCACATATGCTTTTTCTTGCTGCTTTAGTAATGAAGAGTTTAAGCCTCGTGCTGCCCGACTGGTAATTATTGGTCCAATCAATGAAGTTACCAGAACCAAAACTATAACGCTATTGAAAATTTGTGAATTTAATAAATCTGTTTGATATCCTACAAAAGTTACACAACAGGTAACGGCTACTTGGGGTAGGCTTATAGACCATATTGTTAAAACTTCACGCCAATTGTAGCGGTAAATAAGTTTTGCTAATAATGCGGCAATCAGCTTACTTGCAACTAAACCACAGACAAGAGATAGCGTTAACCAAACCAACCCCATATCTTTCAAAAAGGCTGGTAAATTCAACTTTAAACCAAGATCGACAAAGAAAATCGGAATGAATAGCACGCTACCCACAAACACAATCTTTTGTTTGACTGGCCCGTCTCCAATAACTTCGTTAACCGCTAATCCAGCAAAAAAGGCTGCAATAATTGTTCGTATACCAATTAATTGAGCCATCAAGGCGGCTAAAAATACTGCTGTAACTACAAATAAAAACTGATTCCCTTCATCTTCTCCGGTTCTTCGCAGAAATTCTTTGCCAACCCAGTCGAAACCGACCAAAACTACAACAGAATAGACTGCCAACCAACCTAGCAATGCAATAGTTTGCCAAATATTAAACTGTTGTAAGTGTATTGCAACGCATACAGCCAACATCAACAATGTGGCTATATCGGTAAAAATGCTTGCTCCAATGGTTACACCCACAGCTTCGTTATTTGTTAATCCCAAACGATTAATAATGGGATAGGCTAAAAGGGTGTAAGAAGACAGCAAAGAGCCAATCAATATTGAGCTTAACCAATCAAATTCAAAAACTCTTCCAAGTAAAGTTCCCAGGACCAAAGGTACGCAGAAGGCAAAACTGCCAAAACCTAAAGCACGATTTCGCTGACGACTCACCTGTCCTAAGTCAACTTCTAAGCCTGCTACAAACAATACATAAGCTAAACCGATAGTTGATAGTAATTCCCAAACCGAATTATCTATCTTAAATAAATTCCAGCCAGACTGACCAATTAATATTCCCGACAAAATTAAACCAATTAATCCCGGTAGTCGCAGTCGTTCAAATATAATGGGCACGACTAAAATAACTACCAATAGAATAGCTAAAGGAATAATTGGTTCGTTTTCAATTTGACTGTATGGTAAGACTGCAATTCGCTCTAAAAGTACCATATTTTATCTATTGCGGACAAAGCAAAAACGTGCTACTTGCTGCTGGAATCGCAGTTATGGTGTACAGAACTTTAATAACTTTTTTAAACCAAAGAATAAATCAAAGAAAATTTGTTACAGCTAAAAATTTCAAAAATTATACCTAGAATACCTTAAAAACTGTCTATAAATGAACTACCTAGGGATGTATTTGATTTAAAATGAATCGCAGACGGTCGTAGTCATCTTTAAGCAACACGCTTAAGTAACGTCCGGCTTCAACTAACCATTCTCGGTCAGCTTTGCGTAACTTGTATACATCCCGAATTGCTGCTGCACTCAAAGCTTCTACTGGGGCACCACTAACAGAAAGTAAGGTTTGTAAAAAATCAAATTTTTCGGTGAATTTTAGCACCTCTTGTGATTCGCATCGATGAACCGCTTGATGAATCTGGGGCGGTCGAGGTGGTAGATACTGATACATTTGATTACCTTGACCCTGCTCAAATCCGACAATCGCCGCACGGAATTCTGTTTTGAGCATGGCAAATATTTGAGGCTGTTCCTCTCGTAAATCTTGTAAAGATAATCCTAAAGCTACAGGTCTATGTACGGAATCGATGGGCATTGTAGTTGCGTGAAATACAACAGCAAACACTTTATTAGCTGATTCTTCGTCTACCGAACACACCCAGCTACCGAAAGGAGGCATTGCCGGGAAGCTCAAATCTTCCGGATCTAAACACTGACCTAAAAAATCGCAACTAGAGGTTTCAATCACTTCGGCAAAGTGATTGGGATGACGATTGTTATTACTAAACTGCGGTAAAGGAAGGCGCATAAATAAATTTCAGCTATGGGTTATGAGTTATGAGTTATGAGTTAGCAATTATCGGTTAAAGAATAATAACAAATAATACAAAGCTCTTAACTCTAACTCATAACTAATTTATTTACCTTTTTTCCGTCCTGCTATGGGATCTACAGACTCCAACTCACTGAATCTGAAGGTAATCAATTTATCCCAATTACCACCTTCAAACAGTACAGCTACCTTACCGTCACTGACTCGTTGCACAAGCCCTTCAAAACGGTAATAGGTATCTGCGGGGTTTTTAACGCGAACGGTTGCTCCAGGTAAAATCATGATTGTTGGTATGCTTGAGTTATCAATTATCAATTATCAATTATCAATTATTAATTATCAATTATCAGTTATCAGTTATCAGTTATCAGTTTCCATACTGCGCTAATACTCACAAGCATTGCATATTATTCTCTGATAGAGAAATTGAATCCATAACAATTAGCCTTTTGCTGGCGTTGCTTGTCGTTATTGATAATTGTTCATTGTTCATTGATGATCCACACCCTTTAGGTGAAAGCTGATTGCTAATACTTATTTAAGTTGCGGAAGTTCGCTACCGATTCAACTAATCCAATGGCTAGAAAGTTAGCTAACATTGCCGAATTACCATAACTCATAAATGGTAGAGGTATTCCCGCTACCGGTGCTAAACCTATGGTCATTCCAATATTAACAGCCATCTGGAACACAATCATTGCCAAAACGCCGATTGCTATTAAAGAGCCGAAATTATCTTTAGCCGTCAAAGCAACGTGGAGCAACCTTTGGCAAATTAAACAAAATACCAGCAATAGTACCAAACAGCCGATAAAACCAAATTCTTCGCCAACTGCTGAGAAAATAAAGTCGGTATGTTGTTCGGGAACGAAATTTAATTGAGTCATCGGGCCGTTAAATGGCCCCCAACCAAACCATTTACCAGCACCAATGGCGATACGAGATTGAATCAAGTGATAGCCGGTTCCCAAGGGATCTAGTTCCGGATTAAGAAATGAGGTGATTCTACCTTTTTGATATGCTTTGAGAACGTTGTTCCAAGCAAAGATTCCTAATTCTCCGCCCAACAGATTTAAAGCTAAAGCTCCTATACCTCCTAAACCAAATCTTTTTCCAGGGAGCGTCAGCCAGCCTACCAAGCCCATTGCAAAAGACCAAATCAATCCCAAAGGTGTAAAAAATATTCCTTCGACTAAAACGTATGGTTCGCTCCAAGGCCATGCAATACCAAACAAAATCGCTGCTATTACTGGAGAAACTAATAGTATTAACCAACCGGGATTGGCATTTGCCCAGTACAGCATTGCTAATACAATCGCGCCAAATACCAACGATGTTGCTAAATCCGGCTGTAAAAACACTAATCCCCAAGGAACTGCCGTTACCGCCAAAGCTCGGAAAAAGTTGGGAAGGGTTGAAGCCGTGCGCTTGTTTAATAGTGCCGCTAGAGTAATAATTGCTCCTATCTTGGCAAATTCCGACGGCTGCACGTTGTAACTACCAATACTAATCCACCGCTGTGCCCCTTTAGCACTCACACCAATTACCATTACGGCTATCAGGCTGGCGTTGGTTAAAGCAAAAGTAACCCAGTGCCATTGTCGGAGAAATTCATAACGACTGCGGGCTATTAAGGCGGCGATAAAACAGCCCACAATTGCCGATAACAAGTGTGATAGCCACTTAGTTTGTCCTTGGCTTAATTCCGTACTGAAAATCATAAAGCCGCCAAATATGCTGACGGCAATGGGCAGCAAGAATAGCAGTAAGTCTACTTGATGCCAGGGCTTAAATAAATTCTGCCAGCGATTTCTGTTTCGTGAGTAGCGTGACTTTTTTAGTAACATCTAGTCTTGATAATAACTGAGCGATTAAAATACTTGATAATTGCGTCTTTTTATCTTTATTCTCAGTACTCGTGCCGCTACCCAGACAGAAATACATCGAATTTTTATGTAAGGGCAGCCACTGATACTTTTCCGGCGATGGCTAAAGCAATTTCTTTTAAAGCTTTTGCTGAAGCTGAATCTGTGTCAGCTACAACTATAGGTACACCGTTGTCTCCACCAACTCTTGTAGATATTTCCAACGGTACGCACCCTAACAAAGGTATTTCTAATTCGGCGGCTGTTTTTGAGCCACCACCAGAACCGAAAATATCATACTGTTTACTGGGCATATCTGGGGGTATAAAATAACTCATATTTTCAATAATCCCCAAAACTGGTACCTTCAACTGCTGAAACATCCGCAAGCCTTTACGAGAATCTAGTAAAGCTACATTCTGTGGTGTAGTTACTATCACTGCACCGGCGATAGGTACTGCTTGTGTCAATGTTAACTGAGCATCACCCGTACCTGGAGGCATATCTACAATCAAGTAGTCAAGTTCTCCCCATTCCACTTGATATAAAAACTGGCGAATAACTCCATTCAGCATTGGTCCGCGCCAAATTACGGGCTGATCTCGGTCGATGAGAAAACCCATTGAAACTAATTTAACTCCATGATTAAAGGCAGGTTCGAGTATTTCGCCCCTTGAGCCTTGACTCACTTTGATTTGAGCGGATTCGAGCCCTAACATTGTGGGGTCATTGGGACCGTAAATATCGGCATCAAGCAGACCTACTTTAGCCCCCGTTTGAGCTAAAGCTACTGCGATGTTTACAGCTACCGTACTTTTACCGACACCACCTTTACCGCTAGAAACAGCAACAATATTTTTGATCCCCGGTACACCATTACGGTCGGGCAAACTTTTCTGTTGCGGTGTTTCGGCAGTAACTTCTACCGATACATCAGTAACTCCAGGAAGTTTTTTAACAGCTTTTTCACAATCTTCAACAATAAATTCTCGTAAAGGGCAAGCAGGTGTAGTCAAAACCAAAGTGAAGCTAACCTTACCATCTTCGATTTTGACATTACGAATCATATTCAGTTCCACCAGACTTTTACGAAGCTCCGGATCTTGAACTGGTCGTAATATTTCTAAAACTGAACTTACCGAAAGAACATCTTGCATAGTATTTGCACTCTTAATACTGAAACAATTTTTAACAAAAAAATATTATCTAATTTTATGGGTAATAGGTAATGGGTAGTAGGTAATGGGTAATGGGTAATAGAGAAGATTAAATTACCAATGCCCCATGCCCCATGCCCTGTTCCCAATTACCAACTACCAACTACCAACTACCAATCCCCTTTTCAAAACAGTTCCGATTGTAAGGTCGATTTCCTTTTTGGGGACACTGCTTTAATTGCAGCTTCTTCAACAGCTTCGATTAAAGCCCGCGCTACTTTGTCTGCATAAGGACGAGAAAAAGACCAAACTAAGGGAGACAGCCAACCGCGCAAAGTAACGGAATAAGACAAACAACTACCGCAAACAGTGGACTCTATTTTGTAGCTAATTCGTTCTTCTACACCGGGAATTGCTAAAATTCGCACGCTTAACAATTCTCTGGGGTTGACGCGTTCAACAAAAATCCGGATTGGAATTGGTGAAAGACGGGTAACTGCTTGGTAAATCAATCCTGGTTTAGGTACTAATCCGTAAGGTACGTTGGTACTTTTAAATAATGGGTGCCAAGAAACATCTTCTAAGTCAACAACTTTGTGCCATATTTCATCTACAGAAGCAGAACTAATTTCGCGATAACTTCGCACCAGAGAAACGCAAACTCTACGACGCTTGCGGTTGATAAATTTTGATAACCAACCTTGCATTCTCTTAATCCTCCCGGCTACACACCGAATCTGAGTCAGTTTGGTAAGCTACGATATAGATTTTTGGCTTTATTGAGCCTCTATTTTAGGAAAAATCAGCATATGCACTCTTTAGTTACAGCAATCAAATAATGGTTTAAGTATCAAGGTAAAAAACGCTTCTAATTCTTGAAACTACTCGATTGAGTTTTTATGCTTTCCTAAGTCAATGCCCATAGGCGTTCGTGCGGCAGCTTACAGGATATTGTTACAGAATTTAGTTTAAATATTAGGGTACTCACAGAAAAAAGTTGCAAAAAGTTAACCAATTAAAAAGCGTATACCTATTTGAGGGAGAATAAGTTTATCCATGTTACCGGAATACGTGGAATATTTATTTCGATTCCCAGCATTCCCGTGAAACCGGGCTGCGGGATTTAATAGCCTGCGGAATTCCGCTCGCGGAAAAAAAATAGAAATCGTCATAATGGTTCATATAGGTTGATAAATTTATGTTGACATCGCCAACTTCCCCTAAGTCGCCTTCTTCCCAATCTTTACCGCCGTCTGATGCTAAGGCTAAAGTTAGTGCCTTTATGAAGCAGATACAAGATGAAATTTCTCAAGCTCTAGCCGAACTTGATGGCGTGGGACAATTTCAAGAAGATAGTTGGGAACGTCCCGAAGGTGGTGGTGGACGTTCGCGAGTTTTACGTGAGGGTGCAATTTTTGAACAAGGTGGTGTAAATTTTTCGGAAGTTTGGGGTTCTAATTTACCGCCTTCGATTTTAGCTAACCGCCCAGAAGCCGAAGGACATAAGTTTTATGCAACGGGTACTTCAATGGTGCTGCACCCCCGCAATCCTTACGTTCCTACCGTTCATCTTAATTATCGCTATTTTGAAGCTGGCCCAGTTTGGTGGTTTGGTGGTGGTGCGGATATGACTCCTTACTATCCTTTTGCTGAAGATGCCATGCATTTTCATCAAACTTTTAAGCAGGCTTGCGATAACCATCATCAAGAATATTACCCCGTGTTCAAGCGCTGGTGCGATGAATATTTTTACCTCAAGCATCGTCAAGAAACTCGCGGTGTCGGTGGTTTATTTTTCGATTACCAAGATGGAAGAGGTGCTTTGTATCGCGGCCCTCATGCCGATAAAGCTGCGGCTGAGTACAGTCACGAAATTGGTGAGTTACCCCCTCGCAGTTGGGATGAAATATTTGCTTTTGTCCAAGAATGCGGTAAAGCATTTTTACCCGCTTATCTACCTATCGTAGAGAAAAGACATCCGATGGAATATAGCGATCGCCAGCGAGATTTTCAGCTATATCGTCGAGGACGTTATGTAGAATTTAATTTAGTTTACGACCGGGGTACCATTTTTGGCTTGCAAACCAACGGACGTACTGAGTCAATTTTGATGTCCCTACCACCCCTAGTACGCTGGCAATATGGGTATCAGCCAGAACCAGGGTCCCCCGAAGCCGAATTGTACGAAACCTTCCTCAAGCCTCAAGATTGGGTTAACTGGAAGCAGAGACAGACTTAAATAATGTGAGTTAAACTACAAAAGATACCGTTTGTGCAAGGTGACAATTGAGGCTGTAGCTTGTTATTCTCTAGCTACAGCATTAATTATTTTTGTTACCGATCTAACTCCCTATTTTTATATATAAAGACGGGACATAGTAACTATAGATTAAGCCTATGGGTTTACTAGTATCTTGCAAAAATAGCTGTATCTAATTAGTTAGTTTGAAGAGTGCTAGGGGAAAACTTTGTGATTCATATAGAACAAAAAACTTATACAACTCAGGACGGTAATACCGTTATCGTTTTATCACCTACGGGTCGTTTGGACATTACTACAGCTTGGCAGTTTCGTCTGAAGCTACAAGAATGTATTTCTAAGCTCAGTCCCCATGTAATTGTAAATTTAGGACAGGTAAACTTTATTGATAGTTCCGGACTTACTTCTTTAGTGGCTGGAATGCGCGATGCTGATAAAGTCAAGGGTAGTTTCCGTATTTGTAACGTACATCCAGAAGCAAAACTAGTATTTGAAGTTACGATGATGGATACTGTATTTGAAATCTTTGAAACAGAAGAGGAAGCTTTAGAAGGTGTACCTCGCAGTATTGCTAGTTGAAAGTTAAGTTAGGAGTTAGGAGTTATGAGTTATAAGTTAAGAGTTAGGAGTTATGTTAAACTTGGCTTTCTATATAATTCAGTTTTATTTGTTTTCAGGACATATAAATGACTGAATACAAGCGTAAATAGGGTATTTTTTGTAAAACAGTATAAATCGATTCTTTTAACTCCTAATTCTTAAATTTCGTAAAGACGTAGCATTGCTACATCTCTACAGCAATTCCGAGTAGTTTAACTCCTAACTCTTAACTTTTAGTTCCTAACTTTTTAGTATTGTTGCAGCTTGGTATAGCGATAAGGGCCTAAAATCGCTCCCCAAGTTGCTTTTCGCGTTTTTGGATCGATTCCTTTGTCATAGCTTAGAAATTCTTTTTGAGTTACTTCAAACCCTAAAGAAACTTCCACGGTATTACCAGCATAATCAAAGGTGCAGCGACTATCTGGTATCGGTTTTGCAATAAATTTGTATTGCCCTTGAGCAAGGGTTTCTGTATTTACACCCAAAACGCATCCCGGTAGAATATCTATTTCTTCAGCAGTTAAAGCATCAAGTAATGCCTTCTTTCTACCTGCACCCTGCCATGCAGTTGGGTTTTTAAACATATAATATTGAACTTTGAATGTATCAGCGCTACTAGGTGTAATTCGCAGTAAACGCTGACGGTAAGCCTGCTCTATATTGAGAATATTTGCTTGCTCGGCAAATAACGTCACACTGTCTTCCCCGAATAAAGATACAGGTCTTTGCCACATAAGTAAATTAACGTACCAAGCAGGTTCTGAGATTGCTTGTTCCTTATTCTCAAACTCACCTGCCAGGTATTGGGTTAAGATGCTTAAATGTGGTGAAGAAGTCATAAACACTTTTTAAATATTAAACTATTATAAATGTGGATTGATTATATAGGGAATTGGTTTGTATAACAATCGCCATACTAAAAATGTGGTTGTGACCTTTTTGTTACAGCTTTTACCAGTCCTAATTAAAACTGTAATTGCTTCTAAGCGGCGAGTAGGATGCATTTTTCGCAGTAATTGTTTCTTAACCATTACTTGGCAAAGTCGCCTACAAGCGCGAGAATAAGTTTACATTGCCCTTAAATTTCAT
>ERZ1740052.756-NODE-756-length-10819-cov-12.136381_pt1 | contig 10819 bp, 5 predicted proteins | sample MGYA00581750_ERZ1740052 | MGnify/ENA primary metagenome ERZ1740052 (study PRJEB43018, sample SAMN04849743) | marine metagenome | isolation source: floating plastic debris | place: Pacific Ocean | collected 2008-08-30 | study: EMG produced TPA metagenomics assembly... | reverse complement strand
GGAAGTAAGAGTTGTAAGAGTCAACCGTCCGGGTTGTCCATACTTTACAGAGCAGGAGATTAATCTTATTTCTCTCTCTTACTGTCTTATATCTCAAGTCATAATTATCGACCGATCGTCAAATATCTCAGCGCGTCTACTAATAATAGGCGCGTTTGTCTATTTAATTTTATTTTCTTTTCTGCCTAAATTTTAAATTTTTTGCGAAAGCAAAGAAAGGCAAATCCGATTGGGGTCAATCAAAAACATCAAATCAATTTACCTTTATTTGGTAAGGGTTTCGTAGTATCGTTTGGATTTTATGCTTATGTAGCATAGTGTTACAAGTAATAATTGAATTACTATAAGAGTTATGAACGAAAATTGTAAAATCTAGAATACTGTGATTCAGAACCATGTCCCCTTCATTTACCCCGTCCGTTTTACTGGTAGACGGTTATAACATAATCGGCGCTTGGTCTTGCTTAAAGAAGACTTGCGACAACGTTGGACTAGAAGCTGCACGAAGTGAGTTGCTTGAAGCCCTCGTTAGTTACAGTGCATTTACAGGTTATCAAACTCAGGTAGTCTTTGATGCCCATTTTCAAAAGAATGGCTCTAATGAGGAAGTCGTAACAAAACTTGTTACGGCTTTTTATACGGATTTCGGTCAAACAGCAGACACTTACATTGAAAAACTTTGTGCGTCATTGCGTACTAAAGTAGCCCAACGTTTATTATCGCGAGTAGTTGTAGCCACTTCAGACCGGGCGCAACAGTTGACGGTACAGGGGTATGGAGCGGAGTGGATATCTGCACAACAACTCTGTTATGAAATAGAAGCTACTGTTTGCAGAACGCGACAAAAATATAAATCGCGCAAGAAGAGCAATGGTAGACTGCTCGCTAACTCTATTGATCCTAAATCACGGCAAAAGCTAGCTGAATTACGCATGGGTTTGAAATAGATATCGGCTTGCTTATTTTTAATGGGCATCTACTAACCAGTCAGTTAATCAATCACTGGTTTTATTGGTACAAATGTTTAGTTAAAGATATTTTCAGAAATTTCAAAAAAAGTTTGTTAAAGTACTTGCCAAATTCTTTTTTTGGCTTTAATATTATTAATCGTAGTCCTCAGTAGCTCAGTGGTAGAGCGGTCGGCTGTTAACCGATTGGTCGCAAGTTCGAATCTTGCCTGGGGAGTTTAAATTTATTATTTAATTTCTGTATTTGGCAGGTATTGAGTAAAAATATTTTTGTGGAGATGTTGCAATATGTACCCCGTCTCCATATATTTTGGTTTGCGTGGGTGGAAAGTCACGCCATTAAAGAGTGTTACGTCTTTAAAGCAAACCTAGTATTTTTAATAATTCCTGCGGAGAAAACAAATGATTGGTAGTGCCAAGAGCGTCTTTGGGACACGCTTCGTGCTTCGTTGTTTGTAAGGGTGGCAAGCGCTCCGGCAATAGCCGTCTTGGGGCACTACAGAAATGAATTGGAATGACTATCTAAGATGCTAAGTAAGTCGGCGCAAATAAACTGAACCATGTAACGGAATGTAAATAACCTTCAATCCCTTGCGACGAGCCGCAGGGCAGTACGAATGCTTCGCTCCACTATCTCCCTTCGGGAGACGCTTCGCTAACGTTCCCCTCGCAATGACATACCTTGATTTTTTAACGCCGACTTACTTAAGTGCAATATAAACAGGATTTACGCAATTCTCACAAGACTCGGATGGTGCGTGACACTGAAAACATTATTACTGCGTTCACAATTAGTCGAAGTGTCACAGCAACGGCAATAATGCCCGAAGTTAATCTACACCGCCGGACCGCCCCTACCAAAAAATGTGCCAGTTGCGTAAGTCCTAATAAATTCACCTCTTTAAGCATAAAGATAACTAGACATCTCCGGAAAACATTTAGATAGTTTAATTTTATATGCAGACCGCGAGCCCCCCTGCCCCCTTCCCAAAAGCGGGAAGTGGGGTTTTAAAGCCTCTCTCCTTGTAGGGGAGAGGTTTGGAGAGGGGTCTTTTTCATTTCCGGAGATGTCTACTGGTTTATTGCTCGTGGCACAAAGAAAAAATAATGCTTACACCAAGATCGACCGGGTGTGAGGATATTGGTGGAAGATGTTAAATACAAAGGTATTTATGTGTTTTTAATATTTTTAATTTAATGAAATGTATATACTCTTTTAATATAATAAACAAGCATTTTGAGGAAGCTTTAAAAAAGCATATAGCTTAGACTTACTAAGTTATGTATATGTTATATATGCTATCTATTCTTTACCGTTAATGATGGAAGCAATGGAACTGAGTTATGGAAAAGTGACGGTACTTCCTCTGGTACGAGTTTAGTTGCAGATATTAACCCTGGTGCAAATTCTTCTAACCCTGGGAATCTAATAAATTTTGACGGTATTTTGTATTTCTCCGCAGACGACGGAGCTAATGGAAACGAATTGTGGAAAAGTGACAGAACCTCAGAAGGTACGGTTTTGGTTGGTGATATTAATCCTGGGAGTGCTTCTTCAACTCCCGGTGGTTTGACAGAGTTCAATGGTGAACTCTATTTCAGTGCTAATGATGGTGTTAACGGAATAGAATTATGGGCTTTAACTGAAACCAATAAAGATTTAATTTTGGGTGGAAGTTCGACAGAAAACGATATTCTCTCAGGTAGCGATCGCGATAACATTATCGACGGTTTGAAAGGTGACGATACTTTAACTGGTGGAGGTGGCAAGGATAAGTTTGTTTTATCCCAAGATTTTGGTAACGATGTGATTACTGATTTTACCCTGGGTGAAGATGAAATTATCAACGCTACCAACAATATTGTATTGACGGTAGGCTCCTTCGGTGATGCACTTAAGGTGGCTTTTAGCAATACGGGAGATCTTTTACAAGTTAATCTCAACGGTAATAACCAAACAGAATTAAAAGATTACTTGTTGAATATTGGTAGCAATCAAAATTTACCTTATTAAGGGTAAATATAGCGAATTTCGATTGAGTCGAATACACTAGAAACCTCACCACGCCACTTTCTACGTACTGGGGAAAACTCCCTCCGGGAGACGCTCCCAAGACCACGCTTTTTGGGGGAACGCCACTTTGCTCAAGGTCGGAATTACGACCCAGGCAAGTGGCTACATAAATATTGACAAAGAGTCAGAAGTATGGGCGAGAGACGTAACATCGCGATCGCCATAAAAAAATTTAGTTCTAAGTGCGGGCTTTGTTTAGCCTTCTTTTTTTTGCTTATTAACCGATCTTAGAAGATGTTTGATAAGTCAATAAATATACCAACAACCTCTCTCCAAACCTCTCTCCTACAAGGAGAGAGGCTTTTAAATTCCCATTCCCTACCAGGGGGTTAGGTTTTCGAGATGCCGGAAATAAAGCATAATACTTTTAAAACATCCTCTTAGCTCGACTTTATCCAAAATTAAGAACTAGGTTTGCTTGATATAGCAAAACCCTAGCTTTTTGACAAATACTTTTTCCATCTCTGTGATTCTCGGTGAAATCGAAAAAATAAAACTACTGTCTCACAAAGCTTTCAGCGTCAGCTTGAGCGTTACCAAAAAATGGATAAAGTCGAGCTTAGAAGATGGGGCTAATTTGATTACTCCTATCTCGCTTATGCGATTACCTATCTATTTTTAGCTCTTTCCTCAGCGCTCCGTGCCTTCTGTGCGGTTTGTTATCAGAAATCTTCTACCAGAAAGGGATTAGCTTTGCTATTGGCTTTAATCAAAAAACCAGGTAGGTTAATTTTGGTAACGCAATGTCCTTAATGTGAGAAATCGATCCTCAATAGTAGAGATGGTTGGATCGATTTTTTTAAGAATTGTAAAACAATGTGATGAAAATATTCCAATATTTAGGTTTAACACTATTAATATTATTTATTACACTATCATCGGTTTTAGCAACGCCTAGATTTGATAACACTTCCCCAACAAAAAACTTAATAGAGCAAGGTAAAATATATTACGATGCAGGGAGATTTACAGAAGCAATCAATTTATTAAAACGTGCAGCTTCAATATACCAAGCTGGTGGAGATAAATTAAATCAAGCAATGAGTTTAAGCAATATATCTTTAGCTTCTCAAAAGTTAGGAAAGTGGCAAGAAGCTGAGAAAGCGATCGATTTATCATTAAATTTATTACAGAATTTAGCAAAAAATAAAGTTTATGCTCAATCATTAGATATCAAAGGAAACTTGCTATTTGCACAAGGAAAATTTCAAAATGCAATAGTCAATTGGCAAAATGCGGAAAAAATTTATAGGCAATTGAATTTACAACCAGCTTTAATTCAATCGCGTATAAATCAAGCTCAAGCTATGCAAGCTCTAGGATTATTTCTCAAAGCGCAAAAGACTTTGACTTCGGTTCGGAAAAGTTTAGAAAAACAACCAAATTCTGCTTTAAAATCCGTTGGTTTGCGTAGCATCGGCGATGTTTTAAGAATTATTGGTAGCTTCGATGAATCTAAAAATGTTTTGCTACAAAGTTTAGATATCGCATCTTCGGTAAAAGCAGATAGAGAAATAGCCGAAACTTTAATTAGTCTGGGTAATACTGTTCACATTCAGCAACAGGATAATTCTGAAACTTCAGCAATAAAATATTATGAGCAGGCAGTTAATATCGCACCTTCAAACTCCAGTTTACGCTTACAAGCACAATTAAACCTTTTTAGTCTGCTTGTAGAAATTGAAAAATTAAATACTGCCAAACAATTAATTCCACAAATAAATGCTGACTTGCAAACTTTAATTCCCAGTCGTCAATCTATTTATACAAGGATAAAGTTTGCTAAAACGCTGCAAGAATTTCAATATCAAACTACGATAAAAAATTATTTACATTTAAATATTGCTCGAATATTATCTACAGCAATTCAACAAGCGAAAACTATCGAAGATAAACGAGCTTTGGCATATGCATTAGGAAATCTAGGCGAACTTTACGAACAAACCAAACAATATAAACAAGCCGAGCGATTGACGAAAAAAGCTTTAAATATATCTAATTCTATTAGGGCTGAAGATATTACTTATCAATTGCAATGGCAAATGGGAAGATTGTGCAAACAGCAGGGAAATATCAATAAAGCACTTAAATCCTATCATGTAGCATGGCGAATTCTCAAATCTTTACGTAGTGATTTAGTTGCGATAGATTCTAACGTGCAGTTTTCTTTTCGCAAAAGTATAGAACCAGTATATAGAGAGTACGTCGATCTAATTTTTAAATCTGTAGAAAATAATAAACAAGCTGAAAAACAACTTATTATTGCTCGCGAAGTAATTGAATCTCTCCAGTTAGCAAAAATAGATAACTTTTTTAATTCTGCTTGTTTTCATGGCAAAGTTATACTTGATGATGTAGTCGATCGAAATAATTTGCAGGTAGCTATAATTTACCCTATTATATTACCAGACCGATTAGAAGTGATTCTCAAATTGCCCAATTCAGCTCTGGTAAGCTACTCGACTTCTATCTCTAAAAATCAGGTAGAAGCAACTATTCAAAAATTACGAACTGATATCGAAGAACGGAAAATTGGCAACGATAATCAGGCGCAGTTTTACAAATTATATACTTGGTTGCTTCAACCAGCAGAAAAATATTTAGAAAATAGTAAAATTGATAGTTTAGTTTTTGTACTTGATGCTTCTTTACGTAATATCCCTCCTGCGGCTCTTTACGATGGCAAACAATATTTGATAGAAAAATATAGCATCGCTCTAAGTCCCGGTTTACAACTATACGAATTAAAATCATTGCAGAAAACAAGCTTAGATGTATTGACGGGTGGTTTAAGTGAAGAGCGCTCGAATTTTCCTAAACTTGATTATGTTGAGCAAGAATTACAACAAATTAAGTCGCACGTATCTGATGCTAAAATACTTCTCAACCAGGAATTTACTAGCAATGCTGTTGAAAAACAGGTGAACAAAAAATCTTATTCTGTAGTTCACTTAGCAACTCATGGGCAATTCAGTTCTAATTCTAATGAAACATTTCTTTTAGCATACGATGGAAGAATTAAAGTTAAAGAACTTAGTAAATGGCTTCAAGATAGGCAAGAAAATCTTCCTAAAGCGATAGAGTTACTTGTTTTAAGCGCTTGCGAAACTGCTGCTGGAGATAATGAGGCTGCTTTAGGGCTTGCTGGTGTGGCTATCCAGGCAGGTGCAAGAAGTACGGTTGCATCTTTATGGGCTTTAAATGATGCTTCTACTGCTGAATTAATGGGGCAATTTTATCAAGAGTTAACGAAGCCTAATATTACTAAAGCACAAGCTTTACGCAACGCCCAATTAACTTTATTAAAGCAAGAAGAATACAGTATTCCTTACTTTTGGGCACCTTATGTTTTGATCGGAAATTGGCTTTAGGGGAAGTTAGTAATTGGTAATTGGTAATTGGTAATTGGTAAGAAAAAAGCTTTGGAAGTTTGGGGTATCAAATATGTTAATAACTATTACAAATCAAAGCTATAGTCGATTAGGTTGGATAATGCTGACATTGGGTGTGCTTTTTACTTCACAAGAAGAAGCAGCTTTTGCTCAAGTTAAACCAGATGGTAGTTTACCATCGAATTCTCAAGTCAATAAACAAGGAAATGTTTACAATATCACTGGTGGAACTAAAGCTGGGAATAATCTTTTTCATAGCTTTGAAAAGTTTTCAGTTCCTAATGGTGGTGAAGCTTATTTTAATAATACAGTTGAGATTCAAAATATTATTAATCGAGTTACGGGTAAGTCAATATCTGAGATTAATGGCTTAATTCGTGCTAACGGAACGGCTAATTTATTTTTGATTAATCCTAACGGTATTGTATTTGGTGAAAATGCCATGCTTGATATTGGTGGTTCTTTTCTCGGGAGTACGGCTGATAGTTTTAAGTTTAATGATGGTAAGGAATTTAGTTCAATAAATCCTGATGATAAGCCGCTATTAAGCATAAATATTCCTTTGGGTTTGCAGTATGGGAATAATCCAGGAAATATTGAAATAAAAGGTAAAGGTGAGACGCAAAGAAATACTCCAGAAGTATTTGAACCAAAATCCGGTTTGCAAGTACCTTTGGATAAAACATTAGCTTTACTAGGTGGTGATGTTTTATTAAAAGGTGCAACATTAAAAGCTGCTAGCGGAAGAATTGAACTAGGCAGCGTTACAGAAGGATTTATTCGTATTGCTCCTGTTAAAAAAGGTTTTGCTTTTGGTTTTGATAAATTAGATAATTTCAATAACTTAGATCGGTTTGGTGAAATTCAATTATCTAAAAACACGGCAGTTGATACTACTGGGGATGGTGCGGGTGATGTGCGGGTAACGGCGAAAAATGTCACTATACAAGATAATTCTGTAATTGCGTCAACTCAAACCGGAACGGAAAAAGGTGGAGGTATCGTAATTAATGCTATTGAATCTATTGAATTGACTGGTAAAAATGACATTAAAATAAACGACACTTTTATTCCTAGCGGTTTGTATGCCAATAATTTTAGTGAAAATGTGACACTAGAAACGGGAAATATACTGATTAATACCCAAAATTTGAACGTAAGAGATGGAGCTACTATTACTACTAATGTTTACGGTGCAGGTAAAGGTGGAGATATCAATATTAAAGCATCTAATTTGCAAGTTGAAGGTGGAGGAAATATTAATGCTAATACCTTTAGTAGTGGTAATGGAGGAAATTTAAACGTTGATGCTGCCGACGTGCAAGCGATTGGTATAGGAAATAATAGTAATACTCCTAGTCTTATAGGTGTTAAAGCAGAACCAGGCTCAACAGGAAATACTGGAAATTTAAATATTTATACTAATAATTTGCTCGTTAAGGATGGGGCACTTATCTTTACAAATACATCGAGTAAAGGTGATGGGGGAGATATGACAATTAATGCTACCTCTAAAATAGAAGTGATTAGTAAAGGTGGTAGTGAAAAACAATTTCCTAGTAGCTTACTTGTTGTGGCAGAAAAACCTTCAACGGGAGATACAGGCTCTTTAACAATCGATACTAAACAAATGGTTGTACAAAATGGAGCATTTGTTAGTGTTAGTAATAATGCTTCAGGTAGTGCAGGAGATTTGAAGATTACTACAGATGATTTGCTAATACAAGATAATGCCCGTTTTTTTTCGGGTAGAGTTACTCAGAGTGAAGGAATCGGAGACTCAAGTATTAAAACCGATCGTTTACTTGTTTCAGGTGGCTCAATTGTACAAGTTGGTACATCTGGTGAAGGTGGAAATTTGAATATTGACGCTCAAGATGTGCAAGTTATTGGTACGGGTAACAATGGTAATACTCCTAGCTCTTTAATCTTATCGGCATCGCGGGGGAATAAGGGGAGTATCAATCTTAACGCTAAACGATTGCTAATTAAAGATGGAGCATTTGTTTCTGCTGGTGCATCTAATATAGGTGATGGAGGAAATTTGATTATCAATGCTGAGGATGTGCAAGTCGTTGGAAAAGACGGTAATAATTCTAACAATTTGCCATATCCCAGTGGTATATTTGTAACTACAGAAGAGTCCTCAAGGGGGGATGCAGGCAACTTGATTATTAATGCTACAGAAATGCTCGTACAAGATGGAGCAATTGTTAGTAGTGCTAGTAATGGTAAAGGCAATGGAGGAGATTTAATTATTAATGCCTTACGCTTACAAGTTCAAGATGGCTCATCTGTAATTTCTGAAACATCTATTGCAGGTACCGGTGGAAACTTACAAATTACAGCTAATAACTTATTAGTTGAAAATCGAGCAAAAATTAGTTCTGGTACATCTGGTGTAGATAATGCGGGAAATTTGACTATTAATTCCGACACTATAGAAGTTAGAGATCGAGGGCAAGTTAGTGTAGAAAGTATAGGAATGGGAAATGCTGGTATACTAACTTTGGATGCTCGTTCTATCAGTTTAGATAACGAAGCTTCACTTAATGCCAGTACGCAAAGTGCAGATTCTAATAACGAACAGGCAACAATTAATATTAATAACGCACGGGATTTAATTCTACGCCGTGGCAGCAATATCTTCACTAATGCTAAAGGCGAAAATGTCCGAGGTGGAAACGTTAATATTGATAGCGATATCATAGCTGCCATTCCTGATGAAAATAGCGATATTAGCGCTAATTCTGAAAACTTCCGTGGTGGTAACATAAAAATAGAAGCTCAAGGTATCTTTGGCACGCAATTTAGAGAAAAACCTACTTCTAAAAGCGATATTACAGCTACAGGTGCAAGTCAAGATTTAAGAGGTACCGTAGAAGTTAATACTCCTGACATTAATCCTAATAATGAATTAGCCGAGCTACCGTCTATACCTATTTACAGTAAGTTAGCCCAAAGCTGCTATAGTCCAGGTTATGCTCAAAATCAGTTTTTTATAGTTGGGCGTGGTGGTTTACCACCCTTACCGGAAGATTTTCTAACTCCTTCGGCAGTGCGAGTTGACTGGGTAAGCCCTCAAAAAAATCAGGATAATAGTTTGCCAAATACAGATATTGAAGTCAAAACAACTACCGAAAAACCCAAACGTATTCTAGAAGCTACAGGATGGATAAAAAACGATAAAGGTGAAATCATATTTACAGCAGATGCACCTGTATCTACAGCAGATAATTCCATGCAGCAAGCTCAAAAGTGTGATTTTTAGGATGAGTTTGAAGGAAAGTGTTGGTGTTAAGCAAAGCTCTACAATACGGCGATCGCCCAAAATCGCCTGACAGCAAATCACCAACCTCAATTTGTCAAATCATGCCATTCAAGCTTGCGATTTGTTCTGATTTCTAGTAGAAAGCCCCATCGACTTAAGCAAACGAGTAATGTGATAATTACTAAAACTGATGCCTAATTCTTTTGCGAGATGTTTGTTTAACCATTGTGCCGTCCAACGTTCAAATGCATAACCGTAGTCTCGCGGACTGTTAGTTACCAGTTCTTTCAAACGTTTAGTATACTGTTCGTTAACTATTTTTGGTCTTCCAATGGGTGAATCATTCCACTTATAAAACTGACCTTTTTTTAAGATCGAAATCCAGTATCGTGCAGCCTCTTGAGAACAGCCTAATTTTTTGCATATTTGTGTCTGTGATTCACCAGCGTCTGCAAGTAACATAATGTGAATACGACGACGGAATTCTGGGCGTAGATTATGTTCTAGGTTTTTTTGCAATAACTCGCGCTGGTAAGATGTTAAAAATAAGCTCTGAGCAAGTTTCATTGTTTTTCCCCCGAAAACTTCGATCCGACAAACCCTTATAGGACTTTTGTTTACACAATAAAAGCCATGAGTCTTGAAGTTTAAAGACATATACTCGGCATGGAGTAATGTACAAGTCCTATATTCGTTGTCTAATGTGGTTATTTAGTTACTGCATTGTTCAAACAGCTTTTTCGCTAATTTGGGTTTAAAAATCTGTTTTATTTACAAAACTTAATATTCTGTTACTTTAGGAGTTAGTAGTTAGTAGTTAGTAGTTAGTAGTTGGTAGTTAGGAGTTAGGAGTTAGGAGTTAGGAGGTAGGAGTTGGGAGTTCGGAGTTAGAAGTTAAGTAAGTCGGCACGAATAAAGTATCGCTATGTAATATGCGGGTAAATCCTCCTTAAACCCAAGCACGCTACGACCGAGGCGGAGCGTCTTCGTCGTAGCGCTACTTGCTACTCGCTACTTGCTACTCCTCTAACTTAACTACGATTTTCAACACCGACCTACTTAGTAGTTAGTAGTTAGTAGTTAGTAGTTAGTAGTTAGTAGTTAGTAGTTAGGA
>ERZ1740052.755-NODE-755-length-10822-cov-17.967122_pt1 | contig 10822 bp, 11 predicted proteins | sample MGYA00581750_ERZ1740052 | MGnify/ENA primary metagenome ERZ1740052 (study PRJEB43018, sample SAMN04849743) | marine metagenome | isolation source: floating plastic debris | place: Pacific Ocean | collected 2008-08-30 | study: EMG produced TPA metagenomics... | reverse complement strand
ACTTGATGAAAAGCATTAAACAATTTCACATATTTAATAATCTCAGTTGATGTTAACTGCAAACTTGATAAAACTCGCTTTAATCTTGTGTGAGTCGTATAGCGAAGAATCGTCCAATCAGTTAACTGTACAATTCCATGTTCTTTTAAAGATTGTTTTACAGCACTACAGCTTTTAAAAATAACTGTTACCCAAGTAGATAAATTACTTTTATCCTGGTTAAATGTGGACAAAATATGAGTTGTGAGAGATTCACTTTCTTGACTATTATGGGTAGTATCCAGTACTAACGGTAATAATTCAGCACTATAAATGTAGTGTTTTTCGCCAAACTTCTGCTCCAAGAACATACAGCTTTCCTTAAGCACGTTTGAGATAAAGCAGCGCAAACATTTTTCAGCCATCTCACCACGAGGGTCGTTTGACTGATACCATTGTATAAGTTGACGTTGAATATTCCTATCCGGTATTTCCTTTTGTTGTACTATTGTGGAAAATTGCTCGTCAAAAAAACTTTCGCTGCTTCGAGTATTTCACTTTTACAGCGACTAAAACTGTCAATCCTCACTAAAATCCAATATTTTGATGCTACACCCATTACAATTTTTCCCGATTATCCTATTATTTTGCCTTTGGGTAATACTTGATGTAAGGATTTTTGGGTAAAAAATTAATTCGGTTCATTTCGATAATCTCCAATATCTTTCATTTATCTATATCTTTAAGTAGAGTCAGCTTATGTATTTTTTTTGCTATTGATTTGCACTCAAGTCTTCCCGAAGTTTACCTGAGATATTCTCAAAACAGTCTAACTTAAACTTGTGCCTTGAATAAACAAAAATTATTCACTCAATTCACGCATTATATAATCATAAGCTTGATTCCAAACAATATTAAAGTCATCCGAAGTATCAAAATAGGGAATATCCGCTTGCTTGCATTTTAATTGATGTTCTCTACTGAGATTCGCATAATTTTTAATATGTAAAATTAGTGATTCATCATCGTGTTGGTGAGTCCAACATTCAGGATGATTCGCAGCATATTCCCGTAAATCTCGAATTTTCTTATCAATATCTACTTGAGGATATCCTAGAAACAAAAAGATATAGCTTGGATAATTTAACTTGCTTTTAATCATAATTGGGTCTACATGGCAAGATTCAAATATTCTTGTATAGTTAAACTCCTTCCCCATATTTTTAATCAGCTTTATTAATACCTTCGGGAATTTATCTTTAACTGAATCCGGAAAACCATTGTATAAAATATTCATCAAATGGTCGCCATGAAATACCGTAGATTTCGTGTTTTGAAAAACTTTATTAGCTAACCTAGATTTACCAGTTCTACAAACTCCACCAATTACAACTGTTTTCATAATTATTTTTTAGAATAATAAATTTTTCCGACTCTCGACGGAAGACAAAGCAACTTTGAGCGAACAAACTAAAATAATACTTTAGTGTTTTTTCTATATTTGCTCAAATGGAATTAATTAAAAAGAACAAAGAACTTCTAAGAGTTATCCTTTCCATAGCCTTAATCATCGTAGGAATCTTACACTTTGCAGTTCCCCAACCATTTGTAAAAATTATGCCACCACAACTCCCCTATCCTTTGGGTTTAGTATATTTAAGCGGCTTTTATGAAATACTAGGTGGTATCGGTTTATTAGTTCCTCCTCTAAGCCAACCTACTGCATGGGGAATAATTGCATTATTTATCGCGGTTTATCCAGCTAACATCAATATGGCAATTAATCATATTGAAATTGAAAGCATACCATATTCAGGTTCCCCCTTATTTCAAGCTATTAGACTTCCCCTCCAAGGAGTATTAATTACTTGGGCTTATTGGTATACAAAACCCGATAATAAACAAAAACAGGCTTCTATTATTCCTAAATCAATGATTCCTAAAGAATTAGAGTTGTAAGGTAAAAGGTTAAAGATTAAAGGTAAGATTATTTCCAAATCATTATTTACAATGACTAATACAAAAACAGTAAAACAATTATCAGCGCGAACTATAACTTTAGAAAACTTTCAACCTTACGGACAAGTTATTTTTCCTAGCAAAGATGGTAAATTATTCGATGCAGAAGATGCTCAATTAGTACTTGATAAAGGTATTCCCAGATTTTATATTATGCAATTACAGGGACGTGGAAATAAGTTTCATAATATTACCCGTCATGCAAAATGCACTCAATGCTTGGGTTCTTTAGCCGGTAAAGATTGGCTAATGGCAGTTTGTCCACCTAATAATAATATAGATGAACCTGCCTTAGAAAATATTGCAGGCTTTCGCATTCCTGGAAATTGTTTTATTAAATTGAATGTCGGAACTTGGCACGCTGGTCCTTATTTTGAACATGAGCAAGTAGACTTTTACAACTTAGAATTAAGCAACACGAATGAAGTTGACCACTTCACTCATAGTTTTTTGAAAAGTCATCAGTTAGAATTTGAGATTGTTTGAGGTCTTGACAAACAGTAACTTCCCGCTCAAAGCTGATAAACCAAGAAACACCCCAATCTTTAATGCAAATTGTAGTACGCTGGCGCGACAAACACCGCCAACGTACTACAATGTTAATCATTTGGGATAACTCAGATAAGTATTATATTTTTTAATTTATTTCTTCATTAAAAACAATTGACTATTTTTTCTTAGTTGAATTATCTCTAACATCTATTGTAGGAAGTCTATGTAATTTCTTACGACGATTCCCTATCCTCTCGTGATTTTCATAAAGATACTTTTCCAAATCTTCCATACTTACTTGTAAAGTCTCTTCTTCCTTCAAATAAACGGTAGACATTCGCTTCACCCCAGCATTAAGTTAAATTTTCTAAAGTATTTTTAGTCACTTACTAGTCATAGTCTTGCAACATAGAATAGTAATTAATACATATTAGACTTTTATATTACTCATTTGTCAACTGTTGCGCTAGTATCGTATGAAAGCTCAACATTCTGACTCGTTGACTTTATTTTATTTGTCCAATTTGCGTCAAAAGGCATTAATTTTAATGGCAATTTTGAATGCTAATGGTTTTAATTCTGCTTGGGTGAGAAGCATTTTCAGTAAGAAGCTTTCCCCAATAATTATAGCGGGCTTCACTACATTCACGGTGCTGATGTTCGCTTCCGTAATAATGTTCTCTAATATAGCTGCTTCTAATGCTCAGATTAATACTGCTACTGAGCTTATAGAAGTAGATTTATTTGTAGATGGTTTAAATTTACTTCGTCCTGAAGCTTTGTTGGAAAAAAGTTTAAAAAGTGGTCAAAAAACTGACCTGACAATCGACAATAAACCCTCCGGATTAATGACAATAAAATCTGTCAAGCAGCTACCAATCACTATAAATGTAACTCAACCCGATGGTTCGGTAAAAGAATTACCAGACCCCAGCGCGAAGTTTGAAACAGATATTTTTATCACATTGACTGGAAAAGCCCAAATGCAAAATACTGCTGCAGTGCTAGGTGAAAGCTTAGTTAAAATCGGTAGTCCAGCTAAAATAGAAGGGTTTAATTATGATATCAACGCTACCGTTACTGACTTAAGAATGAAACAGTAACAGTGAACAGTTATCAGTGAACAGTGAGCAGTGTTAGCGTAGCCTGTCCCAGAGGGACATACAGTGAACAGTTAAAGAATTTTATATTTTGGATTTTGATAACGAATACGTTTATTTTCCAGAAAGTTAATTTTATCAATTGAAGTTTTGAAATATTACAGTGTCAGCATTCTGGTTGTTAATATTATATAAATTAAATGCACGAGACCTCAACTGATAACTGTTCACTGTTTACTGTTGACTGTTGACTGATAACTCTTTCCAAACTCTTTCGGGTGTCATTGGTAATTGTCGTAATTTTGCACCTGTAGCATGAGCAATTGCATTTCTGACTGCTGGAGCGGTGCAATTAGTTGTAATTTCTCCTACACCCTTAGCACCAAATGGGCCGTAGGGGTCGGTTTTTTCGATTAAAAATATTTCCATTGGTGGCATATCTGCCGCTGTGGGGATGCGATATTCTCTTAATTTTGGATTAGTTATTCTTCCTTGTTCGTCAAATAATAATTCTTCGGTTAAAGCATAACCAATTCCCATCGCAATTCCTCCGGTTGCTTGTCCTTCACAAATTTTGGGATTAATTGCTTTACCGATATCAATTGCTTGAATGCATCTTAAAACGTCCACTTTTCCGGTTTCAATATCAACTTCAACTTCCACACCTTGAACCGCAAAAGTTAATGTTGCTTCATCTGCTGTATAACTTTCTTCTACTTCGATTATTTTTTGTGGTTCTTGACTTGCGATTTTCTGCTTTAATTTCTCTGCTGCTAATTTAACAGCTTGTCCGGAAATATACATGGTTGCAGAAGCATAAGAACCCGCATCAAAGGGTGTTAATTGGGTATCTCCGGAAATAATTTTGATGTCAGTAACTTTTACTTTTAGAACTTCTGCTGCAATTTGTCGTAAAGTGGTATCGGAACCCGTACCAACATCAACTGAACCCGTTCTTAACTCATATTTTTCATTAGTTAACCGCGATAATTTAACGCAAGCAGTGTGAATTTTACACAAGCCGCTTCCCTGCATAGAAACAGCAAAACCAACTCCGCGACGGCGATTTTTATTGATAACTGGAGGTTGACCGGGAACGTAATTTAATGTTTTAACCACTTGAGTAAAACATTCTTCCACAGCATAGCTACCAATTAAATTAAAATGCTCTCCAGAATTTCCTAAACTAACCAAATCTCCCGGACGAATTAAATTTTTCTGTCTTATTTCTACAACATCAATACCTAATTGATTAGCTATATCATCAATTTGAGATTCCATTGCAAAAGTACCTTGAGTTGCACCATAACCGCGAAATGCACCTCCAGGCATGGTATTAGTATAAACGGCATGTGCTGTAAATCTTTTGTTATCGCAACGATATAAACCCAAAGGAATGTAACCAGATAAAAATACTACTGTCTTACCATGATTGCCGTAAGCACCGGTATTAGCAATGATTCCTAAGTCTTGAGCAATAATTGTGCCATCTGCTTTAACTCCAGTTTTTAACTTAATTGTCATTGCATGACGGCTATTTGTAGCGGTAAATTCTTCATTTCTGGTCATCTCCCACTGTACGGGTTTACCAGTACGTAAAGTCGCTAAAGCACATAAATCTTCTGTGATAATTTCTTGTTTATTACCAAAACCACCACCAAGCTGTGGTTTATAAACGCGGATTTTATCTTGAGGAATATTGAAAAGTTGCGACAATAATCTTTGACAGTGAAACGGTACTTGGGTACTGCTGCGAACAACCAAAGTACCATCCGATTCCAAATGCGTTACCGTTACATGAGGTTCTAAATGGACATGTTGTACTGCTGGTAAAGTATATGTATTTTCTACTATTAAATCCGCTTCAACAAAACCTTGTTCTACATTTCCCGATTCCAAAAATATCTCACCTGCAATATTGCGATTTCTATCAGGAATTTGTTGAGATTCCTGTTCATCATGGATAACAACGCTACCATCTTTCATCGCTTCCATTGGATTGATAACGTGAGGTAAAACTTCATAATCAACCTCAATTAACTCGCAGGCTTTTTTCGCAATCTCCACCGACTCAGCCACCACAGCAGCAACCCTATCACCCACAAATCGCACTTTATTATCTAATAAATAATGGTCTAAAGGGTCGGGAACTGGCTCAGCATGTCCAGCGGTAGTATAGGGTATTCTCGGAACATCTTTGTATGTAAAGATATCAATTACCCCTTCAAGCGCTTTTGCTTCGTCAACCTTAATATTGCGGATTTTTCCATGGGGTATGGGAGAGCGAATAACTTTTAAATGTAATAATCCGGATTGCAAATTATCGGCAGTGTAGTATGCTTTACCTGTGACGATAGCAGTTCCATCTTGTTTCGGAATGCTTTCTCCTACGGAGTGTGGTGTGAGAATTGCGGGCGTGGCAACGGTGTCACGTCCATTTGACTTTTGATAAAGTAAAATACTTTCAATGATTGTTTGGTAGCCGGTACAGCGGCACAAGTTCCCTTTCATACAAGTAAGTATTTCTTCTATTGACCCTTGAGGAAACTTCACGGAACTCATAATCATTCCTGGAGTACAAAACCCGCATTGGAATCCTTGAGCTTTCAAAAATGCTTTTTGTACTGGTGCTAATTCGTTAGTTGGTGATAACCCTTCGATGGTAGTTATAGATTTTTCTCTGATTCTCATCGCTGGGTAAATACAGCTATGTATGGGTGTATCATTTACCCAAACAGTACAAGCTCCACAATCACCAGTTTCGCAAACCCGATGTACCCCGAAGTAATTAAGTTGACGAAGAACAGAAAGTAAACTGCTTCCGGGGTGACAAGTTGTGCTGTGATACTGGTTATTAACTTTGAAATTTAGAGGTTGCATATATATAGAGGGGGAGACAAGGTGACAAGGTGACAAGGGGATAAAAATCCATCATCATTTTTATTGCTAACTGTTAATTGTTAACTGTTCCAAACATTGTTTAATCAAAACCCTTGTGATTTCACGACGATAAACAGCACTAGCTCTTACATCTTCAATGAAATCCATATTTTCTAAAGAAGAAATATAATTCAAATTTCTTTCTAAATCACCTTCAAATTTTAATAAAATTGGTGTATTGACACTCGCAGCGAGAACCAAGCGCAATTTTTTGGAAACCGAATTATAAGCACTTACAATAATAGCTAAAGCAGGGTCACTCGCTGCAATTCCAAAGCGTTTATAATCAACTTGCCATTTTAAATTTTCTACAGGAATTAAAACTCGTCGTAATAATTCTCCAGATTGCAAAACTGTTTGACGAGAACCGATTTGAAAATCCTTTGCTCTAACAACTCGCGATTTTCCTTGACGATTCCAAATCTCATAACTGGCATTCAATGCTACCATTATAGGCGCAACAGTTCCTACCGATAATGCCAGACAAATATTACCTCCCACAGTAGCTGTATTCACTACCTTCAACGAAGCCGAAAGCGCATTTATCGCCCCTTGAAAACCTTCTACAGCAATATACTCAGATAACCAAGGATATTCTATTAACTTAATTAAAGGACAAGTCGCACCAATAGCTAATAGTTCTTCTTGCTGAGAATGAGAGGAATTAATAAACTCAATTTCATCCCAACCCAAAGCCTGTATATCGACTAAAGTTTTGATATCCGGTTGTGGTTCAGAAAATAACCAAGTACCTCCAGCCAACCAACTCCAACCTTCACCCCAATCGGTAACTTTATTAATATCTGTAGGAAGTAAATAATTATCTACACTATGCAAATCCATTATATTTATTGTGTTATGAACAAATGTAACTCACGTTACTAGTTTTAACTCAGTAATCTAAGAGGGTGTTTATTAAATAAATGCTCTACCACCCAACGTCTAGGTAATACTTTAAATGAGGTGTCATCGGAACGTTCTACGATTTCAACTGCACAACCAATAAAGTATCTAACCCAATCAATTAGTTTTCCAGCATATCCGCCATCCGCCCAAATCAAAGTTTAAAATATATACCTATAATCCGTCATTCCCTTTCAAACCAGTAGCATCTACCATCATGACCCAAACACTCCCTGCAAAAAATAACCAAAAATTACAGCTATCACCCTTAAATATACCGAACCGTTTGCTCCTCGGTCCCGGCCCATCAAATACCCATCCTGACGTACTTAAAGCAATGAATACTGCTCCCGTTGGGCACCTCGACCCGGCTTTTCTGACGCTGATGGATGAGATTCAGTCGCTGTTACGCTATGTATGGCAAACCGAAAACCAACTCACAATAGCAGTTAGCGGAACGGGAAGCGCTGCAATGGAAGCCACAGTCGCTAATGCAGTAGAACCAGGTGATGTGGTTTTAGTCGGTGTTATCGGATACTTTGGTAATCGTTTGGTTGATATGGCTGGACGTTACGGTGCAGACGTGCGAACCATTACCAAGCCTTGGGGACAGGTATTTTCTTTAGATGAATTGAAAACCGCAATAGAAACCCATCGTCCCAGAATAGTAGCATTGGTTCACGCAGAAACTTCAACAGGGGCACGTCAACCCTTGGAAGGAGTTGGCGAACTGTGTCGCGAGCATGGAAGTTTGCTGCTGGTAGATTCAGTTACAAGTATGGGTGGTGTTCCCCTGTACTTGGATGAATGGGGAGTTGATTTAGCTTATAGTTGTAGTCAGAAAGGATTGGGTTGTCCTCCCGGAGCTTCACCGTTTACTATGAGTTCCCGCGCAATGGAGAAATTGCAAAAGCGTCAAACCAAGGTTGCAAACTGGTACTTGGACATGAACCTGTTAAGCAAATATTGGGGTAAAGAACGCACATATCATCATACAGCCCCCATCAATTTATATTATGCTTTGCGGGAATCCTTACGTTTACTAGCAGAAGAAGGAGTAGAAAATAGTTGGGAAAGACATCAAAATAATGCAGAATATTTGTGGCAGGGTCTAGAAGATTTAGGAATGACTTTGCACGTTGAGAAACAGTACAGATTACCAACACTCACTACGGTAAGAATCCCTGAAGGTATTGATGGTAAAGCAGTTGCGCGAGAAATGCTACTAGAAGATAACCTTGAAGTTGGAGGTGGTCTTGGTGAACTGGGAGGTAAAGTTTGGCGTATTGGGCTAATGGGTTACAACAGCCGTAAAGAAAATGTTGATAAGCTTTTGGAAGTATTGAAAAAGAAGGTAAAAAGTTAGGAGTTAGGAGTTAGGAGTTGAGGAATACTAGATTCTAGAATAAGGAATAATTTCTTGCCATCTCCTTCTCTCCCCATCTCCCTCTCCTTTTGTCCCATTATCTTCCCATCTCTCCATCCCCTAGTAGAAGAAACCCCCATCTCAAAGTACGGTTTAACTGACTGCCTCTGGATTAAATAGCTGTTACATTATTTATGTAAGTTAAAGAAAACGTTACAAATAATTTCCATGAATAATATAGACCAACGCAATCCAGAATTTTTTGATAATCAGACAGTAGGTAATAATTCCTTATTACACTACATTAAATCTTTGAGTCCTGAAGCTATTTCCCAACTTTCTAAACCTGGTTCTTCAGAAGTTTCAGAAGCAATTGAGCGCACTATTGTTGCAATGTTAGGTGGTTTACCTGCCGATGATTTTAACGTGATGATTACTACTAACCGCGAAAATTTAGGAAGACTTTTAGCTTCTGCTATGCTTAATGGTTATCTATTACGTAATGCCGAACAGCGTATGGGATTTGAACAGTCTTTAGAATCATTAGAAGCCGCTGTACCAGATAATGAATGAAATAATTAATCTACTACATAAATCAAACCCTAGTCCCCTGACTGGGGTTTTTTATTTGAATTCTGAAGAGTTTTAAAAATATGGACAAACCGATTTTGGTAGTGGGAAATAGTTTTTTTATTGGTCGAAAGCCCACCCTAATTTTTTCAGATATCACAAATTGATGAAGTAAAACTTTTCGGTAACGTGACGCTAGACTTTGTACTTTGATAGTTTTCCGCGAATTTTATAAAAATTGATTTCTGCTGGTTTTGGTTGGTGTGAAAGTGGCTCTCACAATCACTTTCACACCAAAAATGAAAGGCACAGATTTTGTATGAAGTGTTGCTGGCTAAAGGTTGTAGAAGTAACAATCTAGCATTACTTTCTTCGTTTGGATTGGCTAATCGCACGCTCCAGTCCAGAGTTTGTCGAAGCCGTACCCGTACCTTTAAAATTTAGATGCGTTTGTCCATTAACTGTTCCCTATTTTAAGTAACAATTAAAAAAACTATAAATCAAAAAATCAAAATCTATATCTACAATAAAGTAAGGTAAAGAATATTTGAATGTTGAGGAAATGCTCTTGATGTTGAAGTAATAAGATTTGGCAGTCCGTTTATTTATTCTACATTTTAATTTTCTTCAACCATGTACAAGCGACTTTTGCTAATATTTAGCTTGATTTTCGGGGTTATGGGTATGTCTGTTTTTTTCGTTTGGAAACAAGCGACGCAGTTACCCTCCTGGTATATTCAATCATCTTCTGATGAAAACGTAATTTCTACAACTAAACCAGCTAAGAAGTTAATAAATTCTGAACAAGTATTGCGTAAAGTTTCAGATAATTTGACAGCAACAACTACAGGAGAGGTAGAACTTGATGCAGAAGAAGTCAATTCGCTAATTATTACTTCTATCGGAAAACAAGATAAGAGCAAGAAGTTTATTTCGGCAATTAAAGGTACAAATACTAAAATTGAAAATGGTAAAATCTCTGTAGGTGCTGTGATTGAAACTGCATCTATTCCAGTTGAAGATTTATCTCTACAAAAACAAACGAAAATTGTCCAACTAATACAGCGTTTACCAGGAAAAGAGAAAAAAGTTTATATCGGGATTGAAGGAAAACCCAGTATTCGTGACCAGGAATTAAGCTTTGACGATGCAACTCGCGTTTCTCTGGGTTATCTTAGCTTTCCAATTGCTGAACTATCCCAAAATATAGGTATTCCTCAAGATAGTATCAATCAACTCCTTTCCCAGGAACTAAAAAAACTACCAATTAAACTTGAAAGTATCAATATTCAAGGTGAGCGTGTTGTAATTCGCGGTTCTAGAAATCAGTGAACAGTGAACAGTGAGCAGTGAGCAGTAAATAACCTTTAACAAAAAGGGAACATTCCTCCAAAGAATAAATATTTTACCCAACACCCTGTAAGGGTGTGGCTATATAAACAAAGCCCACCTG
>ERZ1740052.752-NODE-752-length-10835-cov-9.320594_pt1 | contig 10835 bp, 5 predicted proteins | sample MGYA00581750_ERZ1740052 | MGnify/ENA primary metagenome ERZ1740052 (study PRJEB43018, sample SAMN04849743) | marine metagenome | isolation source: floating plastic debris | place: Pacific Ocean | collected 2008-08-30 | study: EMG produced TPA metagenomics assembly... | reverse complement strand
TACTGAAATAAATCAGCCAGTGTGTGCCTATCTCAACCGTCGCGGACAAGTGATTAGAGTTGGGGTAGGCACTCCACGTAAGACTCAAATTCCGCTGACGGAACTGCCGCGTTATGGTGCGGAACGACTTAGCGGTATCCGTTGTATTGCTACTCAGCTAAAGCCAGAATATCCTTCTGATGGGGCTTTGACTGCTATGGCACTGCAAAGATTAGATGCTTTAATTGTACTTAATATTACAGGAACTGGATTTCAACGTCGGGGTGGTGGTGCTACTGGGTATGTTAAGGAAGCTTATTTGGCACACTTAGCACCCCAAGACGCTCGCACCCTAATTGCCAGTCAGAATTCTCAGCTTGAAGAGGGCGATTATTCTTCTCCTAGTTGGAGTGTTTCGCCAGCCATGAGTCTGGATGCATTGAGCAAGCAAGACTTTCTGGATTTGGTAGAAGGGCTTGAAGAAGAATTCCAGCGAGAATTTGTTGGTAGAGAAGTCGATAGCGATCGCGATCGAGTTGTGATTGTCGGGGTTGTAACTCAGAAGGATACACCTCAACAATTTCAAGATACTTTAACAGAATTGGGGCGGTTGGTAGATACTGCTGGGGGAGTTGTTTTACAGATGATGCGACAAAAGCGATCGCGCATTCATCCCCAAACAGTGGTTGGTGAAGGTAAGGTGCAGGAAATTGCTTTAAGCGTTCAAACTTTGGGAGCAAATCTTGTGGTTTTTGACCGCGATTTATCCCCAGCGCAAGTCCGCAACTTAGAAACTCAAATAGGAGTTCGGGTAGTAGATCGTACTGAAGTCATTCTAGATATCTTTGCTCAACGCGCTCGTTCGGGTGCGGGTAAACTGCAAGTAGAATTGGCGCAGTTAGAGTATATGTTACCGCGACTAACTGGTAGAGGTCAGGCAATGTCCCGACTTGGGGGTGGTATCGGTACGAGAGGTCCTGGTGAAACCAAGTTAGAAACCGAACGTCGTGCTATTTCTAGTCGCATTACTCGCTTGCAGAAAGAAGTAAATCAGTTACAAGCCCATAGAGAAAGGTTAAGACAGCGGCGACAACATCAGGAAGTACCTACTATCGCGATTGTTGGTTACACCAATGCTGGTAAATCTACTTTGCTCAATGGTTTAACTAATGCCAAGGTTTATACGGCAGATCAGTTATTTGCAACCCTCGATCCCACAACGCGCCGTTTGGTAGTTCCCCATGCTGTAACTCAAGAAGCCCAAGAAATTCTAGTCACAGATACAGTAGGGTTCATACACGAATTACCAGAATCTTTAATGGATGCTTTCCGCGCCACTTTAGAAGAAGTAACCGAAGCAGACGGTTTAGTGCATTTAGTCGATTTATCTCATCCTGCTTGGTTGAGTCATATTCGTTCTGTCAGGGATATATTAGCCCAAATGCCCGTAACACCAGGTCCTGGGTTAGTAGTTTTCAACAAAATCGACAAAGCAAATAGCGAAACCTTAGCTTTAGCTAGAGAAGAATATCCAATGTCAGTATTTATTTCTGCCCACGAGCGTCTTGGCTTGGAAACTTTAAGAGAACGTTTAGGACACCTAATTCAATACGCTGCTGCATCTGGATAAGCACTCACAAATTAAAACTTAAGTTAAAACTTAAACAATTTTGCACTCCTGGGGAAATTTTCTTCAGGAGTCATTTTATGTTTGGCAGATTCTTAAAGTAGCGAATAGGGAGTAGGGAGTCGGAATCGAAGGTTGAGCAGCCCCCATAACAATAAAAATTACTTTCTACTTGCTACTTGTTACTTTCTACTCCTAACTGCTAACTCCCAACTCGCTGCTTTTGCGGAAAACACTAGGTATTTTTTTTAAGCTATATAAATATATCCGTGTCAATACTGATGTATACCGTAATTAAACTGAAATATTATTAAATTGTTACGCACCTGGATTACAGCCAACACAATCACTGTGGTTTGTGCCTTTGAATGAGTTTTCTATTTCTCCTGATAGCAGGCTCATTCGCACTTACCCTGTATTAACAAATTAGTTTAAGTCTTAATTAACACTCAAGGCATAATAAATATTAGTAATATTTTTTACTTAAATTAGTTTAAAGTTATAAATAGATTAGTATCAAAAGTATTTAAAAATACGGATTGAACATTCACAGATAAATATAACGTTCTAAAATTAATAATTGCTAAGTCAACATGAGGACGTTATGGCTACAAAAGTCGAGATTTACACTTGGAGTTCTTGCCCGTTTTGTATACGTGCCAAAGGTTTACTCGGAAAGAAGGGGGTTGAATTTATCGAATACGCTATCGATGGAGATGAAGAAGCACGGGAAAAAATGGCTCACAGAGGAAATGGGCGACGTTCTGTACCCCAAATTTTCATAAATGATACCCATGTTGGTGGTTGCGATGAAATTTACGCTTTAGAGTCTCAAGGAAAATTGGACGAACTTTTAGCTTAACCAAGAAAGAAAATATAGCTGATAGTTTAAAAATTGTTTGACACTTAACCCCACCCCTCCATGATGGGTGGGTTTTCCGATTTTAGATTTTAGATTTTAGATTTTAGATTTTAGATTTTAGATTAAGAGTTAGGAGTTAGGAGTTGGGGATTGGTAGTTGGTAATTGGTAGTTGGTAATTGGTAGTTGGTAATTTTTCTCCTTGTCTCCTTGTCACCTTGTCTCCTTCTCCCCATCTCCCCCTCACCCCATCTCCCCCTCACCCCAACACCCCATCACCCCATCTCCATCTGATTAATGAAGCGGTATTGCACAAAAAAGGGATAATTTTAAATGAATCACCACAATTTTTTGAAGGGTAAATCGAGGCAATCCCGTGAAACTGGCTTTTATAATTGATCCCATCCAGAATTTAGACCCCACTCATGATACTAGCGTTGCCATGATGGAAGCTGCTTGTATTTTGGGACATGAAGTTTGGATAACTCAAACCTCCGGGTTAAGTGTTGTAGACAGCAGCGCTTGGGCACATCTTCAACAAGTTGAAATTACTCCGGTTGAATTGACAGACACAGGCTATAAAGCTGCAAATCCCTGGTACAAGTTAAGCGAAATAACTAGTTGCAAACTGGAAACTATGGATGCCGTGTTCATGCGGACAGATCCACCTGTAAATGATATTTATCTTTACGCTACTTATATTTTGGACTATATCGACCAAAGCAAAACTTTGGTTGTTAACAGCCCTAAAGGTATTCGAGATGCGAATGAAAAAATGTATGCTCTCCAATTTACCCACGCTATTCCAGAAACAATTGTCAGCGCCGATCAACATTTGATTCGGCAGTTTGTAGAAGACAAAGGTGCTGCTGTTCTCAAACCATTGGGAAACAAAGCAGGGGAAGGAATTTTATTTTTAGATAAGGGCGATCGCAATTTTAATTCGATTGTGGAACTTAGTACTTTACGGGGAAAAGTACCAGTTATGTTGCAAACCTTTTTACCCGAAGCCAAGCAGGGAGACAAACGGATTATTCTGCTTGATGGCGAACCAGTGGGGGCACTCAACCGTCTTTCTGCACCTGGAGAATTCCGCAATAATATGGCAGCAGGAGGTACGGTTGCTCGAACTGAAATTACTACCAGAGAGCGGGAAATTTGTACCCAATTAGCCCCCACTCTACAAGATGCCGGTTTAACCTTTGTAGGTATTGATGTAATTGGCGGTTATCTTACAGAAGTTAACGTTACTAGCCCTACTGGTATTCGCGAAATCGATCGGTTTAGCAATACAAATTTGGGTAAAAAGTTTATGGGGTGGGTTGAAGTTGCAATTAAAAACCGCAAGGCAATTAAATCAATGTAATTCGCTTAATAGCATGGGTATTACACAATTCGTAAAAATCAGCTTTTGTAAAACAATTTGAAATTTAATAAAGGAGAAATCAGCATCTAATAATTTACTATCCGAACAAGTAAAAACACTTAGCTATATTCCTAAAATACTTCTTAAAAATTTAGGCATAATAGAATTAATCGCCTACCTGATGTAGCGATTGAGGTCTTTCCGATTGAAACTAAATTTTTACGAAGGAGGCTCACAGGTGTATTTGGAATTATGGGAGGCACGCGTTTTATTACAAGACTCTGCGCCCCCGTTTTCCGATACTTTGGCCGCTACTTAGTTATTAGGATTTCGGCGTTTCTGGAGAAACGGAGGAATCTCTAATCCGGGTTTTTGTTTTGGTTCGGATTGGGGTTGTTTTTGAGAATTGGCACCAGAGGTGGATGGTTGTGGCATCTGTCGCCGTTGCCCGGATGGGGCAGTAGGTGGGGCTACTCGATTGTTAGGGGTAGCACTTTGCTGTTGTCTTTCTTGGATTTCACCTGTAAACCCGGTGGCAATTACGGTAATTCTGACTTCTCCTTCGAGTCTGTCATCAATCACTGCCCCAAAAATGATATTGGCGTTGGGATCTACTACTTCATAAATGGCTTCAGCAGCAGCGTTCACTTCATGTAAAGTCAAATCGCTTCCACCAGTGATGTTAAACACAACACCCCTTGCGCCTTCAATGGAACATTCGAGTAAAGGCGAAGAGATTGCGGCGATCGCCGCTTCCCGAGAACGGGATTTGCCAGAACCAATACCAATTCCCATCAAAGCAGAACCTGCGTCTGCCATTACGGCTCGCACGTCGGCAAAGTCAACGTTTACTAAACCAGGAATTGTAATGATGTCGGATATGCCTTGTACACCTTGACGCAATACATCGTCTGCATAACGGAAAGCTTCTTGGACGGGTGTTTGCTCAGGAATCACTTCCAACAGTTTGTTGTTGGGGATAATGATTAAGGTATCTACCCGACTTTTCAAAGCTTCAACACCTTGCTCTGCTTGAGTAGTGCGACGGCGACCTTCAAATACAAAAGGACGGGTAACTACACCAACGGTTAAGGCACCCATTTCCTTGGCGACTTCAGCTACAACCGATGCCGCACCCGTGCCGGTACCGCCTCCCATTCCAGCAGTGATAAACACTAAATCGGCTCCTTCTAAAGCCGTAGCAATTTCATCTCTGGATTCTTCTGCTGCTTTTTGACCGATGGCAGGATTACCACCGGCACCTAAACCCCGTGTTAACTTTTGTCCGATTTGCAGCCTACAAGGAGCCGCAGCCATGGTTAAAGCTTGAGCATCAGTGTTAATCGACCAAAATTCTACACCACTCAAATCCGAAGCAATCATGCGGTTGACGGCGTTTCCACCACCACCACCTACACCGATTACTTTAATATTGGCAACTCTGCCAGGAATAATATCCCCAACAGGATTTTCTTCAGGAGAATGGTTATTATCGCCGTTTTGTCCCAAACTAAGCCCAGAATGACCAAAAGGGTTATTGGTACTGATTCCTGCTAGGGAGATTCCTTGCTGTCCGGGAGACTGCGAGTTTTTATAGGTAAGCCCTTGGTTATTATCAAGTGTCATTGGATTTACGTGCATTCAGATAAACGACTTTTGGGGGTCACAATTTCCGCAAAAATAATGGGCGGGGGCACCCCAAGAATTTTTTTAGAAGAAAAAATTTCTTAGAGACTCCTGGGCGGGCTTTTCTTTTGTTAGGGTTACTCTAACGATTCGTGCCGCGCTATTACTTGCGTCGCCCTGCCTTGGGAGCCTGCCCGTACCTTTATGTTGTCCAATTATGAGGGACTTAGGGCATAGGGCGATATAGGCTGCATGGTGCGGCGAGGGCGTTTCCGGAGGAAATAAGATGCTGGATGCTATCCCAAGTTAACTAGTTTATGTTAGCGTTCAGGCGGAGCGTGCGGCGAGCGCGCTTCCGTTCGTCAAGTATGCCCTTAAAGGTTTTGTTGCCTGCCCATTATTAATCGGTTCTATATCGGGGTGCGATTTACCCGCTCGCGTCAACTTGCTTAGAAACACTCTTGTTGAATTTGAACGCAAGAATGTTATGACAGTATTCTCATCCTCGACCACCAGGTGTAGGATTAAGAACGCGAACAGATTTTCTTAATTACTAGTTGTTAACATTTGATGATGAACAACTAGTTTTAGAGAAGTATACTTAATATTTACTTAAAGAAAGAACTGTATCGGTTATACTTACGACGACTATTTTTACTTGTTACTATCTTCATATATGGTTCCTAATCCCTCCTTGTTGTTTTAATGGATATTGGTCATCAATTTTACAACTAATAGTGTTTGTTTTTTTTTACTTATAGCCATAAATACTGGTTTAATTCTATAAATATTGAAAACAATTAAACAAGTAGAACACTGATACGAGTGGTTCTATGATGGTGTTCAAATCCGCTTATCAACAGATATTGCAAGTCACAAGCGCATAAATTGCTTTCATGTAAAATAAATTTTGAACTCAAGACTTTAGTTTCTCCTTGCATAACTGATGAATGTGCGCCTCTTATTTACCTTGGCCTTCGGTTCGACTAATTGTGACAGGCAAGTATAGTGCTGCATTGAAGCCTAAATCATCACCTGCTCCTAGTCTTAGAACTTGCACCTTCTCATGCCGAGCGTAACTAGAACAAGCAGGAGGTTACACTCCCCGCAGGGTAGGTTTTTGATTATTTTTTGAAAGAATATGACCAACATAGAATGTTTATTATCGTTTTGGTTACTCCGAAAACAACGATCGTTAATATATATTTATCAGCATAAATCTTATTGATAAACTAGGAATGTTTTATACATTTACGTTTACTCAATATTTTTAGGGATTTTCAGAATTTATTCGTACTTTTTCGTGGTTCATTTGTACTAAAGCTTTTTCTGGATTTGTTAAATCTATAAACTCAATTTGTTTCATATTTATTCGTGCTGGTAAACGACGGATTTTTGCTAACAATTTAATTTTTTCAGGTAGTTTAGATGTCGGGCTTCCGATATGTACTAAACCTAGTTGTGTTTTTAAAATTATATTATTAGGGCTACGGCAATCGACTTGCATCACTTTTACTGGACTTTCAACCATTGCTTGGTAAAGCTGTTTCCAGACTCCGCGACAAGAAGCAGGAGAGCCAATGAATTTCAGAGTTGGTAATCGTGAGGCTTTGATTGATTTATAGTTTTCCAAAGATACCCAAACACCGTTGATGTCTAATAATCCCCTTACTGCTTTTTGACTTGTAGAATGCTCCCGTTTTTTAATTGCAGTTTGAGTAATAGCTACTGGCACTATTTCAGATACCTCAACTCTTAAACCCGGTGGAAACAGACGACGAGTTACGGATGCTTGAGTTATGCCTGGTTGCTGTTTTAGAGATGCACTCAGACGACTAGGCTCAACCCGCCATAAAGATTTAGGATAAGACAATTGCATTTTTGACTGTATCGCTTCATCTGAAAGCAACTGATTTCCGGAAACAGTTATATCTTTCTGACTTTTGAGCAGCCATACTGGTTGAATCAAAAACCACAGCAAACCACCAGCTAGCCCTGTTAGTGCGAAGGTACGCCAAATTGCACCAATAATATGTAAATTTCTATGACGGCGTAGTTTTTCGCGACGTACTTCCAAATCACGGGAAGAAACTGATAATATCTCCGGCATTTAAACCTCTTCGCACGTTTTGGTTCAAGTTATTGAATGAAGATGAATAAATTTATATAAGTCAATTCGATTTTAGATTTTGCTGCTCTTCTCGTTACAAGATGCTTTTCCTGTGAAACTTTCTCGCACTAGCCAGCGGAATTTCAACAACGGATACGTCTCGAAGGCGATTCGGAATCCTTCAAATGTAAAATATAAAACCGATTTAATCGACAGGTAGATTCTCTTGTATTTTCAAGCTTTGTGTTTTCAAAAATCTTCACTCAAGACGGCGAAAATACCACCCTTGGAAAATAGTACGGCAGGACCTATAGATCTATATAAGCTATAAATCTTGCATTTATCGTTTAATGTAGCCTTTTTACTCTAGAGTGACCTTTATTTTCAAGTCAAAGGGCTACAAATAATACGGGAATGCGATCGCCATCATTGCAGGTGTATTATCCAAAACATTAATACTTAACATATTGCAAAATATACATCATTCTTTTTGTTCGTAGATAAATTATTACCCGATAATTAAATCCCATATTATACACGCTAACCTGACTGAAAATACTCATACAAATTAGTGCTATAACTTCCATAAAAATTATCGTTCGGGTTTTTAAACAAATTAATTGGTTGTGTCAGAGGGCATACTGTAATATCTCAATTCAATAGTTATTTGAATATTTTGCTTTTACGAAAGCTCGAAAGTTAACGCATAAGACACTTGTCCGGATTTCGGTTAATTTCCAAATTCGGGAAATTTACCTGAATTTTTATAGAAATAATCATCGCTTTATCGAAGATTAACACTAACTTATTTCTTTTGAAAAAGGAATAGTATATATACTTAGGGCAACTTGACGTTTTTTTGAAAAAATGATATGCCTGATTTGCTACAATTAATACTTAAGTGCAAACTAAGCAATTGTACTAAGCTGCTTTTTACACTAAAAAAAATCGAGTGATAAAGCGATTTGATACAAAAGAGCTATAGTTGAAGCCACGTATTTTTGTCAAAATTCGACTTTGGAAGACTTGGCAAATACGTGTTCTCAAGCATCAGGGAAAAATTAATCAGTCGCACCTCGTAATTAACTTGGGAGCGAGGAGTTCAAGTGTTTTAATACTTGGATTTTTATGAATGGTTAATAAATTAATATGAACTGCATCTACATGAAAACTGCACTAAATTTGTCAAGGTTCTTCAAAGCCTGTAATCCAAGCAGAACGCTAGTTATAGGCGATGATTCCGATCGAAAATATTACATTGATTTTTCAGAAGTACGGGGTTGCAAAATAGTCGAAGAGTTGCAACGAACCATTGTCCGTATTTCTCCTGACGAACCAACCTGCCAATTATTTACAGGTCATATTGGCTGCGGTAAATCAACTGAGTTACAGCGTCTCAAAGCTGAATTGGAACTAGCCGGATTTCACGTAGTTTATTTTGAGTCGAGCCAGGATCTGGATATGGCGGATATTGATGTCAGCGATATTTTGCTGAGTGTTGCTCGTCAAGTAAGCGCCAGTTTAGAAGCTATTGGTATTAGGCTCAAACCTGGTTACTTCGCTAATTTATTTAAAGAAATCGGGGAATTTCTACAAACTCCGATAGAAATTGAAACGGAAGCAGAATTTTCTTTGGGTATTGCTAAAATTAGCGCCAAAGCCAAAGATAGTCCGCAGTTACGTTCTCAACTTAGGCAATATCTAGAACCACGTACAAATAGTATTTTGCAAGCGATTAATGAAGAAGTTCTAGATAGAGCCACCAAACAGCTACAGTTGAGGGGGCAAAAAGGATTAGTTGTAATTATTGACAACTTGGATCGAGTTGACATGCGCCCAATGCCGTCAGGGCGATCGCAACCGGAATATTTGTTTATCGATCGAGGAGAACAACTGCGTAGGCTTAAATGTCATGTAGTTTATACAATTCCGCTGGCATTGATTTTTTCTGGCGAGTACGAAACGTTAAAAAATCGTTTGGGTGGGGGTATTGCGCCAAAAGTACTTCCAATGGTGTTGGTGCGTCAAAGAGATGGTGACGACTGCAAACCAGGAATGACTCTTTTACGTCAATTGGTTTTAGCTAGAGCCTTTCCTGAAGCAACTCCGGATATCAGGTTGAAATTGATTGACGAAATATTCGATAGTTCGGAAACTTTAGACCGTTTGTGTAGAGTGAGTGGCGGTCATATTCGTAACTTGCTGGGCTTATTATACAGTTGTTTGCAGCGACAAGATCCCCCCTTCGAGCGTTCTTGTTTGGAAGCAGTAATTAAAGATTATCGAGACGATTTACTTCTAGCTATTGACGATGAAGAATGGCAATTACTTTATGAAGTAGTTAATCAGCAAACAGTTAGAGGTGAGTCTGAATATCAAAGATTGCTGCGAAGTATGTTTGTTTTTGAATATCGAGATGTTAAAGGACGCTGGTTCGGTATTAGTCCGGCGCTATCAGAAACCGATAAAGTTCTGGCTTGGGAGCAGTCTGATTACAAAATTCCAGCAACTTTTTCTTAGTAGTTAAAAAATATTTATGTGAAGGGGTGTATTTTTTCCTTTTACATTTAGACATATGACCATTTCTATATATTTTGGATTTTGGGTTGCCAATCTTGGATTAAAACCAGTCTTGAATTTTTGTAAATCTTATTTTTTTTAAATTGAAAATTCACAGAATCAATAATCCAAAATCCAAAACAAAAGCATCCGTTGTCAAAATCCAAAATCTAATTGACACAACGTCAAATAAAATATTGCAGCTATGAGTAAAAATACTGCTCTTACGGATATCGCTATTTCCAATGAGCATTCCTTGAAAAGACTGATTCGGGCGATCGCGCTATCCAAAGGTCAATTTTCTCTGATTCTAGTACGGTGCAATTACACGGAGTTATGCAAGCAAGTATTAGACAATATTCGCTCGCAAACCAAAGATGTAAATTTGCGAGAAGTATTTTTATATCCCTCGTGCAAAGCTTTACACACCACCATAGTCTCGGAACTATTTTTGGATATACCTGCCGTAAAAACAGATTGTTTACCGACAGCGGTAATGGTATTTGGGTTGGAGTCTGTAAGCAACTTAGAAGATTTACTCTCCGGTGTTAACCAAGCACGAGATATATACGCCGATGCTTTTTCTTTTCCAATAGTTTTATGGCTCAAAGATGAAGTCGGGACATCACTTTCACGATTTGCACCCGATTTTAAAAGCTGGGCAGCAACCACAATTAAATTTGAAATGGCTGCTGCTGATTTAGTCA
>ERZ1740052.750-NODE-750-length-10838-cov-6.657238_pt1 | contig 10838 bp, 8 predicted proteins | sample MGYA00581750_ERZ1740052 | MGnify/ENA primary metagenome ERZ1740052 (study PRJEB43018, sample SAMN04849743) | marine metagenome | isolation source: floating plastic debris | place: Pacific Ocean | collected 2008-08-30 | study: EMG produced TPA metagenomics assembly... | reverse complement strand
ATCCCTAAAGTAGCATGCTGTATCTTATTTGCTAAACGCTCGGTCATTGCTGCTTTCGCGATTCTGTTTTTAATTATAACTCCACAAGGAAGTTCAAATCCTTCTAAAATTGGTTTTGCTTTCAATACTATTTATTTTGTTGGTTGAGTTTCAATTTTATTTGGAATTTTAGACATCGCTAATTCTGAAATAGCTGTAATCGACAATGAAGGATTTACTCCAGGGTTAGCAGAAATCATCGATCCATCACAGACAAACATATTCTCGTAACCAAAGACTTTATTGTTTTTATCAATAACTCCTTCTGCTTTAGTTTCTCCCATTACTGCTCCACCCAAAATATGAGCTGTAGTTGGAGTTCCTAATAATACATCAGCAAAATTCGAAAATGGAATCGATTTTACTTTTTGACCTAATATTTTTGCTAGTTTAGAAGCTTCAGGGATAAAACCACTTGGGGCTTCATTAGATTCTTTTTCAGTTTTCAACTGTGTTACTTTTCCTAACTTTAATCGCAAAGTACTGTCTAAAGTTTGCATAAAAAGTAATACTGTTGTTCGTTTGCTGTAGGCTTTTGTAAATATTGTTTGAAATAATTGAACCGGTGATTTAAATAACACACCAAAAACTCCTAAAATTCGAACTATTGCATATTTATGTTGCACTGAAGGAATTGTTAACGTTCTAAAGAAACCTGAACCTTTACCATAACGAACAGGTTCAAGATGACTATTTTTATCGATATGCAGAATAGAACCTATTGCTATTCCTTTTGAATAATCTTTTGATTTCTTCTCTGTTGATGTTAGTAATAATAACGACTCATTATTTGTTCTAATATTTCCACCAACCATTTCAGATAAATTGGGCAATGATTTTTTTTGTTTCAATTTTAACAATAAAGGCACTGTCCCTAAAACTCCACCTGAAAACACAACTCCGTTTGCTTCAACTTTCTTTGTTTTAGAAAATGTCGATGTACTTTTTTTGAAATGAATTTCATATCCCGATTTTCCATTCACATTATTTTTGGGCAACACATCTAACACTTCATGTTCCGCTATAATTTCTACACCTAACTTTTGAGCGAAATAGAGATAGTTTTTATCCAACGTATTTTTAGCATTGAATCGACAACCTGTCATACAAGCTCCGCAATAATTACACGCAGCTCGATCTGGACCTTCACCATTAAAATATGGATCTTTTACTTTTTCTCCAGGTTTGCCAAAATGAACTGCAACTTTAGTCGTTGAAAAGTGTTTTTCTCTAGCTAAGTCTTTCGACAAATCTTTGATTAGATGATCAGCTGGACCGAAATAAGGATTCTCTTCAGCGCCTAACATTCGATAAGCTTCTTTATAATGCGGCGCAAGTTCTGTTTCCCAATCTTTAAGTCCGTTCCAACTTCCGGAAGTAAAAAACTCCTTTTTAGGAATAGGCAACGTATTAGCATAAGTTAAAGAACCTCCACCAACTCCAACTCCAGAAAGTATACTCACATGATTTAAATACGTCATTTTAAAAAAACCAAACAACCTTAATCGAGGTTCCCAAAGCCACTTTTTTAGATTCCAGTTTGTTTTTGGGAAATCTTTTGACTTAAACCATTTTCCTTTTTCGATTACCAAAACAGAATATCCTTTTTGAGCTAATCGTAAGGCACTCACCGAACCTCCAAAACCACTTCCAATGATTACATAATCGTATTTATCTTTCGTCATATGTTATGAGTTGAGTTTAATATCAGATTTAGGTTTACACATGCATGTTAGTATAAAACCTTCATTCTTTTCGTTTTCTAACAATACAGATTGTTCCTCCGTTTTCCAAGCTACTTTTCCTTTCTGTAACTCACATTTACAAGTTCCACATTGTCCCATATTACATGCATAAGGAATTGCAACTTTATTTCTTTTTGCTCCTTCTAAAATTGTTTCAGATTCGTAAACTGAAAAGTGCTTATTATTTATTGAAACCTTATAAGAATTGCCAAAAGGTTTAGCTTCTTGGTATGAGAATTCTTCAATAATGATGTGATCAGAAATAACTCCTTTTTTATACAAAACCTCTTTTGAAGCTTCCATCATTGGAGTTGGTCCACAGATGTAATAATTTGCTTTTTCGAAATGACTCAATAATTCTGTTTGATAAGCATTGGTTAACAAATCATAAGTCAATTTCAATGAAAATTGATCTGGATACTTGTTTTGAAGATCAATTAATTCTTTATGAAACATTACATCTTTTTCTGATTTACATCCATAAATCAAATTCACATTAGTAATACCATCTTGAAGTATTTTTTGAAGCATTGAAATAATTGGTGTTATTCCACTTCCGCCAGCAATAAAAACATGATGCTCTACATCTGTTTCATCTTTGAATTTAAAAGTTCCAAACGGACCCGCAACATTTACATATTTACCTTCTGATAAATTATCTAATATTCTATTAGATAATTTTCCTCCGGAAACACGTTTTACTCCAATTTTTAATACCCCCGAATTAGGATTGGAACAAATCGAATAACATCGGCTCACTTTTTCTCCATCAACTAACATTGAAATTACCACATATTGTCCTGCGTAAAATTGATATGGAATATTTGCTAAATTTTTGAATTGTATTTCTGCGCTATCATGAGTTAATTTTCGAACTTGAGCTACTTCTAAAGAATATCTCCAAGTTTTACCTTCTTGAACATCTGTATACGTATTTTTGGACTTTAAAACTTTCAATTCATTAACTCCAAAACCTTCAATTGGAGATTTTTCATTTCTCAACTCTTGCTCTACTAATTGATATTTTTTCTTGTATAAATAAAAAGGAACACGAGGATACAAATGATGTATTAAATGATAACTCTGGAAAAATGATAAAAACTCTAAACCCGGTATTGTTACAATTCTTGTGTTATGATGTTTATCCATATTATGATGTGGATAATGAGGAAGCCAATCGAAAGTAAAACCTAAAATAGGTGCAGCAACCAAAGCAGGTAATAAGAATACCATTATAAATTCATACCAAAAATTAAATACAGTAACTCCAATTATGATAAGTGATATTAATAAAATAAAAGTCAGAGTTTGGTTTCTAGTTTTTCTTATAGCTTCATTCTTCTTACTCTCAGTTCCTAGAGAAACTAAGTAATAATGTCCGATTAAAGTCAAACATTTAAAGAATATAATTAGTATATTTTTTCCTCTAACATAACCATCTGGATCTTCTTCTGAATCATTTGTATGTGCATGATGTTTTAGGTGAATTATCTTAAAAGCGCTAAATGGGAAGAAAAGGAAACTAGCGGAAATCCAACCTATACACTTTTCAAAAATTATGAATTTTGAATTTCCTCTTGAAATATTGCCATGACTAGCTTCGTGAACTACAGTAAACATACTATAAGCTAAAAAAGCACCAATTATAACCGTTAAACTTTCATTAACAATTCTAGTATCGAACAAATAATATAAAAGTAAGTAAGAAAGTAATAATGCAAAAAACAATAAAATTGTTGGATATGCTATTTGAATTTTGAGTTTCAAAATCATTAATCGAACTATTTTTTCAAATATAGTTCGATTTTTTAATAAAATCAAATTATCTATAACTTATTGAATTTAAAGCAAATTAATTATTGTTCTTTATTAATAATGATACTCTTCAAGATTTGATTGTTACAGAAAATTATGTAGATTTATCTTATTATTAATTGTTTATATTCATGTACAAACACAAAATATAGATAAGTACTATATAAAAGTAATGTTGTGAATCCCCATTCATTAATTACTGCATCAACTAATAAATAATAGTTTCTAAAAAATTAATCAAAGTAACTATTGTAAACCAAACTAATTAATGAAAGCATTTCGAAATTTAATTTCAATAACTATCTATTTATTCTTTACTGTAGGAATTTTATCGGTTACTAGAGTCGTTATTGAAGAAATTAAAACTGGAGATGCATGTCCGAAAATTAGAAATTTTCCAATGTGTTATTTAATATTAACGCTATTATTAATTGGATTAATAATTCATATTTTAAACAAGCACACTATTATTTACTACATAAGTATAGGAATCACTTTTGTAATCGCTATAACTGCAACTACGCTTCATTTAACAGGAGATTTTGTTTGCCCAAAAACTATTATCAAAGGAACTCCTAAATGCTATTATGCAGTAGCTTTATTATCGAGTTTAATAATCTTGAAAGTTTTACATAATAGAGGTATAGAAAAAGGCCTTATGAAAACATAAGACCTTTTAAATATTATATAGTTAAAAAATTGATTACTTCAATTTCTTTTTAACTGCTACTTCAATATAAACTTCTACTACATCATCTACTTTAATATCATTGAAGTTCTTAATTTGTAATCCACAATCGTAACCTTTAGTAACTTCTTTTACATCATCTTTGAAACGTTTTAATGAAGTTAATTCTCCATCGTGTACTACGATTCCTTCTCGGATAATTCGAACATTAGCATCTCTAGTGATCTTACCATTCATTACCATACATCCTGCAATGTTTCCAACTTTAGAAATCTTATAAACTTCTCTGATTTCCACATTTCCAATTACCTCTTCTTTCATTTCAGGAGATAACATACCTTCCATTGCATCTTTAAGATCGTTGATAGCATCATAGATAATAGAATAAGTTCTGATATCTACTTCTTCTCTATCTGCAACAACTCTAGCATTAGATTGAGGACGTACATTAAATCCAATAATGATGGCATCAGAGGCAGAAGCTAATAATACATCAGATTCTGTAATTGCCCCTACACCTTTATGTAAGATATTTACTTGGATTTCTTCAGTAGATAATTTCTGGAAAGAATCTGTTAATGCTTCTACAGAACCATCCACATCTCCTTTTAAGATTATATTTAACTCTTTGAAATCTCCTAAAGCTATACGACGACCAATTTCGTCTAGTGTTAATGTTTTCTGTGTTCTAACAGATTGCTCACGCTGTAATTGAGAACGCTTAGCAGCAATTTGTTTTGCCTCTCTTTCATCTTCAAATACATTAAACTTATCACCTGCTTGTGGAGCTCCATCTAAACCTAAGATAGAAACTGGTGTAGAAGGACCGGCAATTTTCACTTTGTTACCACGCTCATCAAACATTGCTCTTACCTTACCACTGTGTTTACCAGCTAATAAGTAATCACCAATTTTTAATGTTCCTGCTTGTACTAAGATAGTAGAAACATAACCTCTACCTTTATCTAATTGTGCCTCAACAACAGTACCTACAGCATTCTTATTAGGATTTGCTTTAAGCTCTAATACTTCAGCTTCTAACAATACCTTTTCTAATAATTCATCGATACCTTGACCTGTCTTAGCAGAAATTTCTTGTGATTGAATATTTCCTCCCCAATCTTCTACTAATAAATTCATAGTAGAAAGTTGCGTTTTAATATTATCAGGATTTGCGTTTGGTTTATCAACTTTATTAATTGCAAAAACAATTGGTACGTTAGCTGCCTGAGCATGAGAAATTGCTTCTTTAGTTTGTGGCATTACGTCATCATCCGCTGCAATTACAATAATTACTAAATCTGTTACTTGAGCACCACGTGCACGCATTGCTGTAAAGGCCTCGTGACCTGGTGTATCTAAGAATGCAATCTTTTGACCATCTTCTAAAGTAACACCATATGCACCAATGTGCTGAGTAATACCTCCACTTTCTCCGGCAATTACGTTTGCTTTACGAACATAATCTAATAAAGATGTTTTACCGTGATCTACGTGCCCCATTACTGTAATAATCGGAGCTCTTGGTAATAAATCTTCTTCTTTATCTTCTACTTCTTCGATTGACTCTTCAACTTCAGCACCTACGAATTCAACTGTATAATTAAACTCTTCTGCTACAATCTTAAGTGTTTCAGCATCTAAACGCTGATTCATAGTCACCATCATTCCTAACATCATACATGCAGAAATAATATCAGTAACTGGTTTATCCATCATCGTAGCAACTTCACTTACAGTTACGAATTCGGTAACTTTAAGTACTTTTTCTTGTGCTGCTTGCATTTCTGCTTCAGCTTGTTGACGATGTTGATCTCTTTTCTCTCTACGGTATTTTGCACCTTTACCTTTGTTAGATTTCCCTTGAAGTTTTTCAAGAGTCTCTCTAACTTGTTTTTGGATTTCAGCTTCTGTTAACTCTTCCTTTTTAACCTCTGGTCTTCTTCCTCTACCTCTTTGGTTTCCACCTCTTCTGTTTCCACCTTGTCCGCCACGGTTATTTCCTTGACCACCACGGTTATTACCTTGTCCGCCACGGTTATTACCTTGACCTCCTCGGTTATTGTTGTTGTTTCCTTGTTGGTTATTATTTCCTGTACCAGGCTTAGTAATTCTTCTACGTTTTCTCTTATCGTTATTATTAGAATTATTACCGTCTTTGTTTTCTGGTTTTTTCTTCTTAGGCCTTTCAAATTGTTTTAAATCAATTTTCTGACCTGTCATTTTAGGACCATCTAACTTCTGATACTTAGTTTTTATCTTTTCAGCATTCTCAGGAGTTACTTCTTTTGGAGCTTCTTTTTTAGCCTCTTGCTTTTTAGCAAAGTCTTTCTTTGGCTCATTTTTCTTAAAAGCTGCATTTGAAGCTTTATCTATTGGCTTTTGAGGTATTGGTTTCACTGGCTCCTCTTTTTTCTTTTCGACAGGCTTTTTCTCTTCAACAACTGCCTTAGAAGTTTCCTTTACTTCAACCTCAGCCTTAACAGGTTCTTTCTTTACCTCTGCAACAACCTTAGGTTCTTCTTTAACCGGTTCTGGTTTTGCTTTTGGCTTATCAATATCTATTTTACCAACAGTTTTAAGCTGTGGTTTTTCGGCTTTAGCTTTTAAAACTTCTTGTTTTTTTGCCTCCTCTTGTAAACGCTTAGCTTCTTGCTCTGCTTCAAGTCTTTTACGAATTTCTTCTTTTTCTTTTCGCTTTTCTTCGCTTACCTCTTGAGAAGCTACTCTTTTAGATTTATCAGTCTGAAAACCATCTAATAAAATTTGGTATTCAGCATCAGAAATCTTAGTAGTAGGGCGTGCTTCGATCTCATGTCCGTTTTTAGACAAGTGCTCCACCGCTCTATCTAAAGAGATATTTAGTTCTCTTAAAACTCTGTTTAGTCTTAATTTTTTAGCTTCAGCCATAAATAGTTATTATACTTTATATTGATCATGTTTTCAAATTCTTTTTAAGAAAACATGCTGTTAATTTTTAGGGAATCAACAAACCTTATTATTTATCTACTCTTCGAATTCTTCTCTAAGAATCCTTTGAACATCGACAATTGTTTCTTCTTCTAAATCGGTTCTTTTCACAAGCTCTACAACATCTTTTTCTAATACGCTTTTCGCTGTATCAAGACCAATTTTCTTGAATTCTTCAATTACCCATGCTTCTATTTCATCAGAGAATTCTGTTAACTCAACATCTTCCTCTTCTATTCCTTCTCTTTGCACATCGATTTCGTATCCTGTTAACTGACTTGCTAAACGAATATTTACTCCCGACCTACCGATTGCTTTAGAAACTTCCTCTGGTTTTAAAAGTACATTTACACGTCCTTTTTTACCATTTTTTTCTTCATCGAACTTAATAATTTCTACAGAAGTCACTTTTGCAGGACTTAATGCTCTTGAAATATATAATTGTTCGTTTTTAGTGTAATTAATTACATCAATATTTTCGTTTCCTAATTCTCTCACTATACCGTGAATACGAGAACCTTTAACTCCAACACAAGCTCCTACAGGATCAATTCTATCATCATAAGAATCTACAGCTATTTTAGCTTTGTCACCTGGTATTCTTGCTACACCTTCTATTGTAATTAAACCATCAAAAACTTCAGGAATCTCTTGTTCAAATAATTTCACTAAGAAATTTGGTGATGTTCTTGATAAAATTATTGCTGGTTTATTTCCTTTAAGCTCAACTTTTTTAATTACTCCTCTTACAGCGTCTCCTTTTCTAAAAAAGTCTGAACGAATTTGCTCTGTTTTTGGCAATACAATTTCATTACCTTCATCATCGAGTAAAATTACGGCATTATGACGAATATGATGTACTTCTGCACTATAAATTTCACCTTCTAAATCTTTAAATTGCTTAAATACATTAGTACTGTCGTGCTCATGTATTTTTGAAATTAAATTTTGACGTAACGCAAGAATAGCTCTCCTTCCTAAATCAATTAATTTCACCTCTTCAGAAACATCTTCTCCAATTTCGAAATCAGGCTCAATTTTTCTTGCTTCAGAAAGTTCTATCTCTTCATTATCATCTTCAGACATTCCGTCTGCTACAACAACTCTATTTCTCCAAATTTCTAAATCACCTTTATCTGGGTTGATAATGATATCGAAATTGTCATCAGAACCATATTTACGTTTTAATGCTGAACGAAATACCTCCTCTAATATAGACATAAGGGTAACCCTATCTATACTTTTGTTGTCTTTAAAATCTGAAAATGATTCAATTAATGCAATGTTCTCCATTTTCTTGCTGTTAAAATATAATCTTCACTTTTGCTTCTTTAATATCTTTATACAGTACTTCTGCTTCCTTCTCTACTGTATGTTTTCCTTTACCTATTGGTTTTGGTTCTCTTGTCTTCCATTTTAAGACAATACTATCTTCATTTACTTCAGACAATATGCCTTCAAATTCTTTATCTTCTGTTATTACCTTTAAAGTTCTATTTAGGTTTTTATTGTATTGCCTTTTAACTTTTAAAGGATGAGATATATCTGGAGAGGTTACTTCTAATGAGAAATCTTCCTCTTCTCTATCTAAGTTATGTTCAATATTTCTACTGATTCTAACACATTCACTCAAAGGAATACCTGAATCTCCATCAACTATTACCTTTATCTTGTTATTAGATAGAAACTGTAATTCGATAAGAAACAATGTTGGATTCTCATCTAATGCTTCTTGTAATAACTGTTTTACTTTGTCTTGATTCATTTTAGGTATAAAAAGAGGGGACTGTTTGTCCCCTGCAATTATCTTATCGAGAATTTCTGTGCAAATATAGTAACTTATAATATACTAAACAAGTAAAGAAAAACATTAGCTTTTAAGTTGTTTTATTAAAGAATTATCTTTAAATATTTTGAAGATTTTTCAAAGTGATTAATTCTACTCCATATTTAATTTCGTAATCATCAAAAACACCAGAACTACCATAACCTGCTAAAACATTATACAACAACAAACCGGCATGAATTAAAGCCGGTTTATCTTATCTTATTTTATGGGTTGTTCTATAATTTTAGCCATATCTTCTGCTTTATCTTCATCGCAATTTACCATGGCATAATAAGACACTTTCATTAATTTCTTCTTTACTTTCCTATTCCATGTAAGCTCTTTTTTATGAAATAACCATACAGAAAAAGAAACCAAAACGGTTGTAATTATCGCCAAAATATAATATTCCCCCTTACTTAAATCTGCAGATGACTGAAACACCCAATAAATCTTCACTATTGAAAATAAAAGAAAAACCAAGTGTATTATTTTAATCCCAAACTTTTTTTTCCTTTCATGTATACTTAAATACAAATGATATAGTACGTATAAAAAAAAGAGCAATGTTGGAAAAAACTGATATGCGAAAATTTTAAAACTTTTAAAACCTAAAAACTTATCATCTTCCACAGACTGATTATAGACTTCTTTAGATTTTTTAAATTGATTATTTACATGTGTGTATTTAGCATATAACTCGGGATTGTTTTGTTTTACATAAGCCTTTAATTCATTTAATTCTTTAGTGTTGGCTTTCCTTTTAACAACTGCTTGTTCTCTTGAAATTACAGTAGCTTCACTTTCTTTTTCTAAAAATTCGAAAGCAAAAAACAAAAACGCTACAATTCCACCAAAACCAATATAAAACAATATAGCTCTAGTCTTCTTCCAAGTCTGGATTTTCTGTTTCTGAATCAGGTGCAGTTGCATCTTCTTTTTCTGTACCGAATTGTTCTGTTTCAATGATTTGTCCATTACTTGTTACTATTTCTTGGTTTTCTGTACAAGAAACAAAGCTTACTACGATTACTAATACTACGATTTTGAATAAATTTTTCATAATTATGTGATTTGAGTTTATAAACCACTAAAATTAAAAAATTTATACACCTATAGCTTTGCTTATCCTACATTGAATTTATGTTTAATCGCTAATACGACTAATCCGATTTTTTTCTTAACTTTTAATTTCTTGGTCATTCTAGAAATCAGCGTATTGAACGAACTTTTGGTTATTCTCATTTCATCACAAATATCGCATGTCTCCATATTTTCAGTAAGCATCTGTAACGCCTGCGCTTCTCTTGGTGACAACATACTCTGTAAAGTAACCAAACTATCTTGCTCTAATTGTTTAGATATTATTACATCGATAACACAATCTGTATAAAACCTTTTTCCTTGATCTATTTTAAACAAAGCTTCTTCTAACTCTTTGCTTAATTCAACTTTAGAAACATAACCTAAAGCACCTAACAATATAGTTTCCTGAATTTGTTTAACATCATAAGAACCTGATACAATTAAAAATTTCGGAGCGTTTTCTTTTCCAAAAAAAGCTTTTAAAACTTCAATACCATTCATATCTGGAAGTTTTAAATCTAAAATAACTACATCACATTCATTGACATCTAACCATTGAATTAGTTCAGCTCCTGTATTAGCGGAACCTACTACTTGATGAACAGAAGTTTTTAGAATCGCTTTTATACCATCTATGATTAGCTCATGATCGTCAGCTATAAATACT